>QWCZ01000213.1_pt1 | contig 31017 bp, 31 predicted proteins | sample 1972651 | NCBI WGS metagenome assembly QWCZ01 (sample SAMN09866695, study PRJNA288562) | Human oral metagenome isolate pre1_saliva, whole genome shotgun sequencing... | isolation source: mouth | host: Homo sapiens | place: USA: California
TTCAGCAATCTCATTATAATAAGCTTCATCACTTGCTAAACGATTAATTTCTTCAGCCAATGCCTTTGCATCCTCATGTGGGAAAAGTAAACCATATCCCTTAGTAACCTCTTTCAACCCATTAACATCAGAGGCTATAAATGGCTTATGTGCACTCATTCCCTCTACATTACTAAGACTCAATCCCTCCCAATGAGAAGACATCACGATAATATCTGCAGCTCTCAGGACATTTGGAATATCAGTACGTAAGCCTAAAAATCTCACTCGGTCACTTACACCTAAAGACAGAGCTAATTGTTTTACTTCTTCCATCCGTTCACCTATACCAGCAAACCAAACTTCATATTTTTCTTTATCTAATAAGGTTAAAGCCTTAATAATAGTATCTTGGTTCTTTTGCTTTCGGAATCCAGCCACCATCAAGATAGACTTACGACTTTCTTTTAAATCTAACAACTCTTTACATGGTTCAGCTTCTGATATAGTATTGACATCAATTCCATTATTTATTGTGGTAATTGATTTGTATTTATTTGATGATTTGACAAGCCATTCTCCCCCCATATATTCTCTTAGTTTGTCTTCTGCAATCTTACTAATACATATTACATAATCATACCTGCCATACATCCAACTTTCTATCGGGCGGTACCACATCCAATTTCTCTTCCGATTAGAAGTATTATGTTCTGTAGAAACAAGATTCGTATGACTAAATAAACTGGCGATTGCTACAAAGAGTTGTGGTGATGAATTATGGCAAATATCTTTGTCTGTGGACTCTCTTTCTTCAATCTATGGGTCAATGGTGTCTCTTTACCATTAAAGATACATAAATCCACCGTATTTCCCAAAGCCTGTAACCTTGGTATCAAATTAACCACCAACGTTTCAGCACCTCCCATATCCAAAGATGTTATGACTTGTAAAATTCTCATACTCTTGTATCTTTTTTACTATATCGTTCAACTCTATTGATTGTATTATCTAAATAAGGCTCTATAACGAATCGTGTGGGTAATTATAGAAAACTCAGATAAAAATATTACCTTTGTTTTATGAATAGTATCGAGATCTTTATACAGGCTTTAGGCCTATCAGAAGCAACTTGTTAAAAGGAGGTAAGGAGATTCGTAAATACAGAAAACTTTAAGTATATGGTCTATTCCATAACAGGGGAGCATATATACAACTTTATGCTACGACCTATAGTGACAGAAATGACAGCAAAATTGAAGATGTAAAACCTGAACGAGAACCAAGTATTTCTTTTCCAGCTCAGACCTTTTCACCTACTTTCTCCAACAACCGCTTTATAACAACCTCTGGGGCAATCCATTCTTCGTAATAATGCCTTGCTCCTTCCTCTAAATGCTTTCGGTAATCTTTATCAGTATTAATCTTTATCACTGCATCATATATTTCTTCAGGAGAGTTGACAAAATGAATATTCTTTCCGTGTATAAGACCGTCTCCTGGCATTTCACGGAGAAGTGGAGAAGATATAATAGCCTTTCCCATACATAGATATTCACCTAACTTCCAACCATGACAACCGCAAACACTTGGTGTATTGAAAACGACAACGCTCTCTTTTGTCTTTCTAATATAATCATCCATTGAAAGACGTTTTTCATATAGAAAGTCCTTATATATTTCTTCATAATAAGGATAGTCAGGCATCTCCGACAAAACAGCAGGATCATCTTTTAAGTAGTACAAGCCACCTTCGATTTCCATTCCCGAACGTTGACAAGATTTCAAAAATTCCCCTCGATAAAGATTGGTGCAATCTTTGGCAAATTGATTATACCATAATGTTGATGCGTGAAAAACGTAATTAGATTTTACTTCTACAAAATCTTCATAATATTTAATAGGGCGACGGCGCACATAAATATAGAAGTAATCGTGCATATATCGCCTTAATGTTTGAAAAGACAAGGATTTTCCACGATAATAATTTAACAAACCGAATGATAATAAACATACAAGAGAACGATTCCTTATGGCAAAATTAGGACCTGGAACAAATAATTTTTCATATTTCTCTAAATCTCCAAACTCTATATTGACTTTAGAATAGATATCACACCAATCATATTTGTCTTTTTCAATTTCGGCAACATCTTTAATATCAAAATAGACCTTCGTTATTTTACCATATTCGTTATCAAACACCACCTCCATTCCACAACCATATTGATTTGCATTTGTAATCTTTAAATCTTCAAATGGTTTAACGGAATATATTATATTATTTTTCCCAAAAAGCTTATATAAACCTAATCTATAAAAAGAGGTATATCTGTATTCTGTTCTTGGATCAATATAAACTTTCATCAAAGTAATCTTTAAAATTATTTGTTTACCAAATTGTAAATGGATATAATACTACCCAATAAACATCTTCTACTTCCATTATAAAAACTATATTCTACTTTCTACTAAAGAACGAATCTTTAATAGAAAGTAATAGAGAGGCTTACAATGATAGTACAAACCTGCAAGTAATTTAAGCTTCATAGGGCGAGAATCCTTTTCTAATGGAATATTCTTGTATAAAGATCTTGCTTTATACTTAAGGAAAATGTTCTTTAAAGGATGCTTACAATTTTCCATCCATGGACGGTTAGCAACACCTGCTGTAAAATGAATAAATATAGGATACTTTTTCCCATCCTCCATTTCTTCTTCAGAATAGAATGGTTGCTGCTTAAAGCTATGATACGGAAAAACAAAGAAATTAGTTACCATATTATAATTCACTGGCAATATCATTTTACGTATACACACTGCATTAATCAACCCTTGATCGTGATGAAAAACATTGCCATTATGTGCTATAAGATAATCTAATATTTTTGCTTCAATACCTTCTTCCCTCCATTGTTTAAGATTAAGCAACAAAAAACCAGAATTTACATATGCTTCATTAGATTCTAAGCCAATAGCTTTTTTTGCATAAAGCGCAACATCATCTAAGACTCCTGCAATCTGATTATTTTCTAAATCAGTATACCAAATTGTTTTTAAACTTCCTAATACTATAGCATCTACGTCCATATAGATAACTCTATCAATACTTTCATCCAAAAGAGATGAAAGAAAAAGTCGAGAATAGGCAGAAATAGCTATTGTGCTAGGAACTTTAATTTTTAATCTTCCAGCAATATCACTAACATCATATACTACTAGGTTTCCCTTATCACAAGGGATATGCTTTTCTATCTGCTTAATACATTTTTCATCTATATTATTAGATAAAAGATGTACTGTTATACTATTTGCCCACTGATTATTTTCAAAGAGCGAAACAAGTAATATTGAAACTAATTTGGCATAATTAGAGTCAGAAGATATTGCTATATGGAGATTGTCTGATATCATATTTATTCCTTATATAGTTCTTTTATCGTTAAGATGCATTAAATATCCTATTGGTACTAAGAAATACCACCTCCTACTAATTTTAGGTATATCTACTTCATTTAGTGATACACCTGTCCTATTTTTAGTTGTTAAACAAAAACGAAAACGCCAATAGTTTATCGCATTTTTTAATTTATTCTTAAAAGGAATTGGATAATGGACTAATTCAGAGTATGTTAACATGCTACCTATCGGGCTATTCATTCGTAGGCGTGTTATTGATGATGTGATACCGTTTGGTTGATAATCTGCAATATAAATAACACGATTAAGGAACCTCATTTTATAATTACGTGCCATTCGAAACCATACAAGCACCTCTGGACAGAACTTCTCTCCTTTAATTTCTGGGAAAGGAAACTGTCGTAACATCTCTGTCCTAAAAACTTCTTTGAGATCACCAGTAACTTTATAAACGGATGATAAATCCCACGCATGACAATCTATATAGTCTTTAGGTAAACCACTACCTATAATCTTACCATTCATATCAGCATCAATACCACAAACACCAAGAAAAGTGTCATCATGCTTTATCTTACTCCACTCTTCATGAACAATTTGCAAAGAATCTTTTGGTAAAAAGTCATCACTATCCGCTATAAAAAATAATGCACCTTCAGCATATTTTACACCTAAATTAATTGCCGTATGCTTTCCACCATTTTCTTTCTTAAAATAACGAATAGAAAAACTATCTTGTGTGTTATTATGCTCTATTATAAGTGATGATACTATATTCTGTGTCCCATCAGTACTACCATCGTCAACAATTATCCACTCAAAGTCTTTGTGTGTCTGTTGACAGAGGCTCTGATAAAGTCTATTTAATAAATTACCTCTATTATAAGTAGGTGTAAATACGGTTATCATAAATTATACAGTTTATCATTATCGTATGCATGATCATATTCATATCCCTCCTCTATGAAATCTCCTTGTCTGATACCTGGTGTAAGGAATGTTTTGTAGGGGTAAAGTAAGATTCCCCATGCAGAAAGTATTCGATAAAAAAGAACAAAACACATCACCGTTATAAAACCTTTTAATTGTACAGCAGATTTAGATCTACAAAGATTTTCTAATATAACAATGACCCCAATTAGACAATACCAGGATATTCGACCTCCATCAGATGATCTACAAAAGAAAAGTAAAACACCACAAAACATTAAATAAACATTGGACATTGTTAAAGAATATGCATCTTTATCAATCTTATGATAATTCTTTAGAAAGATAAGGAGGAAGAGTATAGACTCTATAACATACTCTATTCTAAATCCATATTCAGCAGTATTTGCATATCCAGCAATTCTTGCATTATTCATAGCATCTCCCGATAAAGCAAAGACATATTTAGGTACACCACTAACTCCTATAAGGAGTAAAATTGTCATGAATAATATAATTTTAGATTTACTGAATTTTTGCATTGGAATAAAATATAGAAATAACATGTATGCTGCAGAGTTATGGATTAATGTTGCTATTATAACTAATAATAAATAATATTTAAATCTTCGTTGAACAACATAATCTACTGCAAACCATATAATTCCAGCTGCTAAGACTTGCCTTAGATAGGTAAAAGTGAAGAAAAACATTAACCCTTCAAATATAAGAAGAGCAAAAAAAGGATTCTTCGTATACTTATAGAAATTGATTGCATATATAATATATAAAAGAAGAGTATAGATAAGTATAAATATGTATCTATTCGGAGTAAACAGAGCTATAGCATCATTAATCAAGCCAAAAACAGGTTCCTTTCCAAAGAAAAGAAGAAAAGTATTATTAAAGAAAATTCCCTTGTTAATACTTTCATGCATATTTTCGAAAACCTCACAGTATATGTATCGATCATACCCTCCTAACATATCAGCTAAACCAACGAACAAACCAATACAAAGACAGAATATGAAGAAAAAAGGTTTCGATACTTTTGTATAACCTGTATGAGTCCATGCACAAATAGCTGTTACTAGAAATAAAACAAAATAATAAGCCATTACAATATTATCTATATAATAATTATCTAATATTTATATTAATTCTTTATCGATGTCGTATTAGAGATAAAATTCGACAAACAACAACACCCCACATTCGGTTAGCTATTAAAAGAAAAAGATCATATTTCTTTATGCCTGTTTTCTTTATAGGGTACAATCCCTTTGCTCGATATTTTATCAGATTCTTTCTAATTTCTTTTATCGGATACAATGTAACTAAACTATAAATATATCCGACTGAGCTTATGTTAAGAAGAAACTGAAAGACGTTCTTCTTTTCACCAACCATCGTCTCAATATCCTTCTTTATAAGAGAATGTATTATATGTGTATCATCACTCAATTTCCTTAAATTAGCCAAAGATCTACTTCTTGATGTAGAATTAATATTAAGCTGATTATAGATATACCCATAAACAGGAATACAAAGTACATGTTCCATATCAACAATAGCTTTCATATCAAAATACATATCCTCAATATTCTTAGTACCATCTACGAAACGATATTTAAGGATTGCATTTCGACGAAAGATTTTATTCCAAAGATACAGACTTTGATGTCGATACAAATATTTAACTCCATCTATCTTTTCTTGAGAATGATAATCTGTATGTTCTATTAAAGCTTGGGAATATTCTTTTTTATAATTAAAGCAGATAAGTTCTGTATCTTCCAATTCTAATAGACTTTCTAATGGGAAACTATTTGTTGTATTCCAAATAACCTGATCATCGGCATCTACAAACCAAATCCATTTGCCTTGAGCCTCATTTAATCCACGATTACGTGCAGTTGAAGCACCTTTATTTGTCTGTTGAATCAATCTAACTTCAGAATGAGTTTGAGATATCTGCTGGATAATCTCTGCTCCTTTATCTATACTTCCATCATCCACCACTAATATTTCTTTTCCAGAATGGACTATGGGTAGTGATAATATAGATTCAATACATCTCTGAATGTATCGTTCACAGTTGTATAATGGGATAATAAATGAAATTTTTATCATTTTCGTATGTAATAATACATTCTTGCCAACAAATATGTTGGATAATTCATATACTTCTTTAGGACATAGAAATGACTCCTAAGCATTATTTTTCTTTTTTCATCTGACTGTTCTAAGCTTTTTCCCTCAAGATGAATAATTTTAGGCGAAGAAAGTAGCATACGCTTATAACCAGCTTTCGCCATACGAAGCTGTAGTTCTCCCTCTTCTCCATAAAGAAAAATATTCTCATCAAAACCTCCACATTCTTCTATCGCAGTACGAGGAATAAACATATCAGCTCCACAAATACATTCTACTTCCTTATCCGTATAGTCTGGCGTATAATTTTGTTTACGAAAAAGTCTTCTGAAAAAAGCCCAAATAGTTAGTGCGGGGAAATAATGAAAAGACCCACGATATGTACCATCATCTCCTATAAGATAACAACCATAAAGAGTTTTAGGTTCATGACTTTCGGCATAATCATAAAATTCTTTTATTGCATTGTTTACCAAAAGCGTATCAGAGTTTAATAGGAAAAAATATTTACCATGCGCAACTCTCATCCCAAGATTATTTCCATATCCAAAGCCACCATTCCGTAAACTTTCAATAAGTATAATCCGATTATCCTTGCTTAAACGTTCAACAGAATCATCTTCTGAGTGATTATCTACAACAATTACTTCAAAATCGACTCCCTTTGTATGAGCATAAATGCTGTCTATACACGCCAATGTTAAAGAAGGTGTTCTGTAATTGACAATAATTATGCTTACAGATATATTTATAGGATTAGTTAATTCCATTCAAAAACTTCTTTAGTTTCAGATATGATTTCTCAATATCAAATTCATGAATAAATTTATTCCCATTCATTGCTATAGTACAACGTAACTGATCTTCCTCTATCAATCTTATGATGTTCTTAGCTAATGCTTGAGGATCTTTTACTGGAGAGACAAGTGCAGTTTCACCATCTTTTGCCATTTCTAAATAACCGTTATTATCTGTACAAGCAACAGCGCACCCACATTGCATTGCTTCTCCCACTGTTAATCCCCAACCTTCAATCTGGCTTGAACCAACATATATTGATGCATTATTATACAACTTGTTAAAGAGTTCTTTTTCCGGTCGTTGGTAATAATCAAACCATATAGGAAGGTCTGGCTTATCATACACGCCAAATAGTGTCACGTGTAATTGAGGAATTATCTTTTTAACGATATCAAGAGCTTTAAATGCTGTCGAAAAATCTTTACGTTGATCTTTGTGATACATGCAAATTATTTCATATCTTTTCCTATCGGTAATAGGTTTCTTTACTTTAAAGAAATTAAAATCGAAACCATTGGGTATCAAGATAGCTGTCTCACCACTTTTTTCTATAATGTCTTTAAGCCATTGTGATATTACAATCTTTTTTATCGAAAAATGATAACTTTCATTTACTTGGGCATCCGTAAAACTCCAATTCTCAAAATCTTGAATAAAATAAAATTTATCTTCTAAGTATTTACTTTGATAATTCTGTAGACTATATGCTGTTTCAATAGCGGAAGCTACTATAACAGCAGGCTCTTTCAACTGATAATTTTCAAGATTCCATAACCATCTCTGCTGAATGGAATCCTCAATACGAAACCATTTGGTTGGTCTGTATGTTCTAAAAATAAGTCTCCAAAGAAAAATTAGTCGGTATACTATTGCATGTTTCCAATCATACCTTGCCCCGTAGTGAACCATTGGATATATAATTTCTACAGGAAAACCATCTTTGGCAAGTCTATTGGCATATTCAAAAACTATCTTAAATCCACCAGCTGGCTCCATACAGGCTCGAGGCATCCAAAAAACTATCTTTTTCATTTCAATTTACGCATTATACTTCTTTGAAGATTATAAACCCATAAGAGTTTATAATGTAAAAGCAATAATAGGAACTTATAGTTCCACGTTATCTTATTGCATTTAATAATCGCAGTGTCTGCTTCAGGAAATGTTTTTATCCAACTCCGCAAAGAAGAGTCGTCCTCCTCATCAATCAAATCATTCTTTGCCATCAGCTTCCATTCTTTCATCTCCTTACTTAACTTTTCTTCAAATCCTAATGCAATTAGATAATCACAAGCAACTCTTACATTTTCGATACGTTGCATAGCTCTGCTCCGTTTTTTTTCAGATGAAGCCATACTCTTAATAATAGAATTGCTGTTATACTGTACGTAATGGTAGAAAGCTTTTGGAATATAAGAAATTTTTGTTGTGCATGCAAATAAACGAATATTCCAACTTACGTCCTCAAAAAGATCAGCCCCATCTATGAATCTTTGTTTGGACGCCAACAGGAAAGACTTTCTATAAATCTTATTACAAGTAGACCCGTGCATCCCTCTACCTAACATTGCACGAATACATTCTATATTATCTTGACCATAAGCTTGGCTGATACGATTGTCATGATTATTATAGCTTTCAAAATAGTCACAATATACAATATCATAACTACCAGAATCTATTTGGCGGACCATAGATTCCACATAATCCATAAAAATCCAATCATCACTATCAGCAAACATGACATATTCACCTTTTGCTGTATCTAAACCTATATTGCGACTTGTAGCAGAGCCAAGGTTCTGTTTGTTCGTAATAATTTTAATATTATCACACCGCTCAGGAAATTCTTCAATAGTTCTACGTAGCTTTATTTCGCTGTCATCCGAGGAGCAATCATTGATAAAAATATACTCTATATTACTATAACTTTGCTCCAAAAGACTCCGAACTGACTTTACTATATAGTCTGAGACATTATAGATAGGGATAATATATGTAACTAATTTAATTTCCATCTTTGTGCTATCGCATCTAATATATAATTTTCGATTCTGCCACAAAGAGTTCTACGAATGAACTCTATAATCACACAAACTAAATACACAATAGGGGGAATAAATAGTACACTCCATAAGATGCCAATCCCATGTAAATTTTTCAAATCAAAGAAATCTGTAAGAAAAGGCATTCCTACATCATTAAAATGAATAATATAGACAGCTAAACAATACACTGCTAAATAATTTATATAGCAATTATGAAAATGTAAGTTCTTAAACGCCAAAAAAAGAAAGATTGCATTTGCTACTACGAAAACTGAATTGATATTTTCAAAACTTGTGAATCCAAAATGAAGAATATAAGAATATAATAACTCTAATAACACCATCAAGAATGTATTACCTATAAAAGCACAAGTCCAAAAAAATGACGAACGAGCAACAAGTCCATACAGCTTTATATATCTTCCTATTAAATATAAAATAGCGAAATTTATTATACCTCCTCCAAAGTCGGGGACAAACTGCCTAAAATTGAATATATAATTAAAAGTTGCCCAACCATAAAAAACAACACAATTTAATAGTACCAGTTGCTTTAACTGTCTCTTTGACAAACTGTCAACTAATTTGTTTAACAATGGTGACAATCCACACAATATAAAATAACAAGATATAAACCAGAATTCATTAGAAATGATTGGCAAAAAATAAGGTAGACAACCTTTGATATCATTTTTTCCTATAATCTTATAGATTACTATCACCCAAGAAAAGAATAACACGGAAAACCAAATCTTTAATATTTTACGCCAATTGAAGTTTATGCCAAAATAACCTGAAATTAGTATGAAAGTACTTACAGCAACAGTACAGAAGCAATAGAGGAGTCTTGAAAGGATGTAGTCCTCCCCCCCCCCTAATAGTGTGTTGTCGTATGTAATTTGCATGCCTTTCCCAATAAGATGCCCACCTACAACAAATAACATACACAATATACGCAATAACTCATAAGATGAGTTTCTTTCATTGTATTTATTAATTATACCTACCATAAACAAACTTTTTAGTAAAGGACTTAAACGAACAAAAATCTCTATATAATTATATATCTATGATATTATAATAGCCAGTCCTTTCAATCTGTCTATATAATTATATCGCTGTTTCATATATAACATTATTTACCAATCTTCTCACGAACTAATGCAAAAAGATAATTAAAATCTTGAGACTTAGTTAGTACAGAGAGTAAAACGTAAGAAAACATTCCTACACATATACCCACTAATAGTCTTAGCCACATGCTTGAAAGGAAAAAGACTGAAAGGTAAACTATTATACCCATGGTTAAAGAATATAATATGGATGGTAACATTTCCTTTAATTGTTTAACTATTCCAAATTGTAATAGTTTTCCTGTATAATAGGAATTAATACACATGCTTACTAATGATGAGAATACACTACCTACACATATAGCCAAAATTCCAAATGGTGCTGAAGCTATAAGAAAAAATATAACTGTAAATTGTTTTACAACCTCCAACTTTAAGAATAAATCAGAACGTCCTCGCGCTTTTAGAAGGTTTAAATTTAAAATGTGTACATGCCACCACATCCGGGCAAAACAAAGTACTTGTAAATATACGACACAAGGTAACCATTTTTCAGTTACTAAAATTAAAACAAGAGGTTTAGCTAAAACCACCAATCCTATCATTATTGGAAAAATAACATAGGCAGATATACGTAACATACGTTTAAAAGAACCAATTAATTGTGCATCGTTATCCTGAAATTTACTTAGTACAGGGTAAGTAACGCTATCTACTACACCAGTAATAGTTTTTACAGGAAGTGCTGCATAACCGTCAGCTCGACCATAAAATCCTAATGCACTTGCAGAAAATATTTTTCCAATTACCAGCGAATAAATATTCCCTGAAAAAGTTGCCATAATAGATGAGATAAGTATCTTTGAGCCAAAACCAAATAACTTACAAAATGATTCACGCGAGAAAGTTAACTTCGGTATCCAATGTTGAAAATGCCAATAAAGTAAACATTTTACAAATAACATTACAAATTGTGGATAAATTAATGACCACACTCCGTATCCTGAAAATGCAAGAATTATTGATAAAACACCTGACACTACAGTGATTACCATGTTAATTATACTCTTTTTTTTGAATTCTAAAAAAATAGATAACCTGACATCTTGGATTGCAACCAAAGAACTAAGGAAAATAATAAAAGAGTATGTCCGGACAATCTTTGTTAAAATCTGTTCTTTATAAAAGTCAGCTATAAAAGGAGCAGATAGGAATAATATCAGTGATATAAAAAAGGACAAAGAAAGGTTCATAAGAAAGACCGTAGAATAATCTTTCTCCGTTCTATCCTTTTTTTGAATAAGAGCAGTTCCAAACCCAGCATCAACGAAAGTGTAAGAAAGCATCACAAAGATGCCTACCATCGCAACCAATCCATAATCAGCAGGGGAAAGTAAACGTGCAAGAATAATACCTTGCACGAAACCAAAAATTTGAAGAGAAAGTTTCTCCATACCTCCCCATATTATTCCTGAAAAAGCTTTTCCACGTATATTTTCTTCCATAAGAAATTAATATTTAGATTTAAATACTTTAGATATCATTATTCATAATAGAATAAGGATAAACCTGTTGTGGCAAAGGCTTACGAAGATGTAATATCCGTAAAAAAAATCCTAAATGTTGTTTCAAAGGATTATATGCGAACCTTCGCTTTATCTTATAAGTTTTCCATGGGGTCTGCTTTAGATATTTAAGAAAATATTTTTTATAAGGATTTAAACATTCTACATGCCAAGGTTTTGCCATTGAGGTATAATGAATGATGATCGGATTTTGACGTGCTTCTATGAGTTGTTGATGATATTTTTTTTCATCTAACTCCATCAATTCAGGCTTGTAAATAAAGCCATCCTGGAAATTCCATTTGAAAGGCAACATCTTTTTATCATCTTTAAAACAAATATTTAAAACATCTTGATCATGATATTTTATTCGTTCTGGATCATTCTTTATTAATTTCCAAAATAAGCTTTTAGCATTAATATCTCTCCAATATGCAAGATTAATCAGTAACAATCCTGCATTAAAATATCCTAACTCTGGATTATAGCCTAAACGTTGGAAGTCATGAATTCTTTCTGACATGTCAGTTACAGCAGCCAATGCATAGTGTGAAATATCTATATTCCAGAGTTCAGCTATCGAGCCCAGGACAATCATATCACAATCCAAATAAATTACTTTATTAATAGAATCTGGAAGAATTTCTGCAAATAACAATCTATAATATGTTGCTTTCGTTATAAACAATTTTGGATTAGATGCACCCAACTGGGGAAAATCATCAAATAACGTATCATCCACAAGATGGAATAGAAGAGAATGTTGAGGATTCTCACATAAAACTCGATTCAATTCCTTTTTTTGTTGTGTGGTAACGCTCTCATCTACAACTATATGAAAAACTATTCGTTCTTCATTATTATTAACTGATAATGATTTTATCATGACCCCAGTAGGCATCACATAATTTGAATCAGTAGTACATACAACATGCATCATAATTCTACCATTTTAATAATTGATAAAGAAAATGCTTTACCTTATACGTAAAATCCATTTTCCTTCGCTGTCTTACAAATGATTTTATCAGAGAAATAGGCACACCATTCTGTTCAAAAATATTCAAAGCTTCATGGTAACGGGTTTTATCTTTTTTTTTCTTAAGCTCTAATAGACAAGTAATAAAAAAGCTATCATAGGTAAAATACTTAAGATTATGTTGCTCCATAAAGGCTACGCGTTTTGCAAAAACATTCCACCTATCCCTGAACTTATCCAAATCCATCTCTGTATAAGTAATAGAACCTTCTCTGTATGTTACACAATATATTGCAATACCTACACCTTTAACCTGCCCAGCATAATAACCAGCTAAATAAGAAAATCTGTTATCATTATGTATACGCGTTTCATCAAATCTAATATGATTTACCTCTACAAAATCAGACTTAAAAAATTTTGCCCAAGGCACTCCTGACTCATATCTAACAAGCCACTCATTATTTTTTTTATCGGAAAAATATTTCTGTAGTTGATCATTCATTGCACCTCCTCGATTGTTATTTTCATAAGTATTGCTATCAAGAGAGTTTGCAAAGAAATATATAATATCCTCCGATGCATCTTTATATTTATCCAAGCATTCTCCTATACAATAATTAAAAAAATCATCTGCATCTGCAAATATCAACCATTTGCTGTTTGAACGCTCTATACCAATATTTCTTGCATGGCCAGCTCCTTTAGATGACTTATCAAAAACAACTATTGTATTTTTACGTTTAAGGCCTGGAAAATTCTCAAAATCAACAATTGCAGGATCACTATTATCATCCACAATGATAACTTGTACATCATCTCTTTCTGGAATAGAATCCAAACACCGTTGCAAAAGCTTGGGAATGTTTTTATGAGGAATTATAATACTATAAATAAAATCCATTTAATATGTAAATGATGTCGAACTAAAAATAAAATAAGATTTTTTAAGAAGCTGTATAAATACCTTTGCTTACATTATGTTTAATATTAATAAACATTCTGATAAATTCTTCTAATACAAATACATCCAATAAAAATAATTTAGCAATAAGCTACTTTTCCTTTATCGAATGCTCTAAGAAGCTGTCTATCCTGTTAAAGATATGAGATCTAACCTTATCCAATAACATACAACAAAGTGAAAGAGAAATAGCATATACCACCATAATGAAAAATAAATCTATCCCCATATCAATATGCATAAGCTTGGTAAAAGGTCTCACATATATAATTTCACGCATAAGAGGATGCTCGTGTATAAGATATATAGACAAAGAAGAAGCTGCCATATAATTGATAAAACGACTTTCAAACGATAATGATCTAAAAAAAATAAATATTGATAAGCTCAACAATATCAAAAAAGGAGAATTGTATTTAAAACAGAACAAAATGGCATGAAGAAAGAGATTATGTTTGTCAGGTAAGAAATAAAAACCGATTAAACAAAGAGACAAAACAATAATTACAGATAAAGAAAATTTCCTAGAGATTAACAAACAATTAGGATTATTATTTTCAAGTAGCCTTACTCCATTTCCCAACATATAAATAAAGATAAAATTGATAACATTTTTCCCATCCATAGTTACATTCCCTTTCCACAAGAAACCAAACCAGCATACAAGAACAAAAAACAAAATCAATAAATGAAAATATTGTACTTCTGTTAATTGATTGAACAATTTTGTAATATAAGGACCGAGAAAGAACAATTGAAAATAAACCGTAATAAACCAATAGGCATTACTACTGATAGGGAAAAAACACTTAAAGAAATCGAACGTAGTACCAATTCCAAAATAAAGATGAGCAATACTTCCTAATAAAATAGAATAAAATAATACCTGAAATAGTAACAGCATTGCCTTATGCCAACTAAATCGCAATCCGAAATAACCAGTGATAAGAACAAAGATTATAACAGCTGTATGTAGAAATACGTCAACACAAGCATACATGCGATTGTCAAAATTCGGTGTAACTACTTGATAAATTATATGATGAATTATAATGAAAATCATCAATATAATCCTCAATAATTCCATACTTGAATTACGTCTTACTGTAATCATTTTTTTAATAAATAAAAAACTTTATCAATTTATAAATATTGGAATAATGTTTCTTAATCAAACTTATTTTTCAAAATAAAATCACTAGAAGTAGAGGTTAAACTTCTCCTTACACTAATTTAGATCTACCAATTATACACTCTCTTTGATTCTATCAATTTTTATTCATTTGCAATTATACTAAAGAAAAACAATAAATCTCAACAAATAATGCCCTATTCTTTTCTTACCAATTCTGTTTCTTTAATCACGTTTTTTACCCTTAAAGATTCATACTTGATTTTCCAGAGATTTCTTTCACTCTGTCCGGAGCCTCCGGACAAACATAGAATAGCGCTTTTATAATGCTTAAACCAATAATACCTTGTTTAAAAACGGGATTAATACTTACTGACGGAAGGGTATTGATTCGAATGTTCGTTCATATTGGGGGTCGTTATAACCATATCTCGTGAATAGTGCTTTGATATCATCTGCCATCGTCTACGTATAAAGGTATCAGCTCTCAGCATTGCCGTAACGATAGAAATTACCTCGTCCTCGAAAGTAGGAGTATATCCCATTGCGGAGAGAGGGTAAGTCCTTACGTCTTACCTCGTCAAAGAAATGAGTGAAACCTGCGTAACAGGTGACGAGTCTCTTCGCATGAAACATTCTGTCACGACCATCAACAAGGTTTTCGAGCATAAGTGCCGAGGAAAAGATTGCATCTCCCCATGTATTGGAAGCTGGTTGTAACTTGAAATATAAATGGTGAAGACAATCTTCTTTCACTGCACAATTCTCAAGGAAGCAAGCTTCATAACGCTTTGGGAAAGTGTCTAAGCTCAGCAATTCGTTTATTTCCATTGGTTAATCATAATATTAAGATACTCTTAGATTAGATAAGGAAATGAGAACAAAACCAAGAATACGCAGAGTAACCAATTGAGGTTTAGAGAGAAAAAATCATCTCCTCCCTACAAACAATGAATAGCTTGCAGGCTGACAACTATCACGGTTCCTCCACATAAGAACGAATGGGCAAAAAACAAATAGACGTGGTACAGTAACAATCGTTAGTTAAACAATAAACTGTGCTGGTCAATTCAGTATTTGGATTCGTTCGCAGAATCTTTTTTGTTAATAGTTCTAATTCCCTTTGTTATGGGTACAAAATTAAATAAAAAAAATGAGAAAAGAAAGAATATTAATAGAATAATTGTAGGTACACGATATAAAAAAGAAAGAAATGGCCCCTCCCCCAAACCCTCCCCAAAAGGGAGGGGAGTAATCACCGAGATACCCCGCACGTATAATGACAAAGCTAAGACATAATGACATAGGAACATACTTAATGCTCCAACCAGATATCCTGTATTGAATATGTCATTAAAGAATATGTTTTTATGTCATTCTGGCTTAACACTATCTATACCTTTATATCATTCTGCTTAGCATTCTGTATCTTTATCTGTATGAAAAAGCCACAAGATATCAATGGTTTGAAGAAAAATTACTATCTTTGCAACAAAATAATAAGACTATAATGAAAAAAATTATCCTGATTGCCACTATCCTAATGGGCGTAATAACAAGCAGTCACGCTCAGATCTTCACGAAAAGCAAGGCTAATCACATTGGTCAAACTGTAAAAGAAGGGTATGACGATGTAAAAAAAGCTATTGTACAGAACACCAAACCTTCTGGTGAGCATACAATATGGGACATCTATGCTGCACCAAAAGTTGGTCTTAACCTGTCAGACTTACCGGGTATTGGCGGACAAATGAAATTAGGAGTTGTAGCTGGAGCGTATGTAGAAGTATTCGTAACCAAAAATATTGGTATTGACGTGGAAATGGGATATAGTCGGCAAGGCTCATCTGGAGTTTACAATACCGCTTACACAACAGATGCTTTAGGGAATGTTACCACCTCAAGAGTTGGGCCTTATGACTACCGATTGGATTATATCAATATAGACTATCTTGTTCGCTGGTACCCTTGGGCAGACCTCACATGGAGTTTTACCACAGGTTTACACATGGCACGAGTAGTCAGTGCCCATAGTAAACTAAAACATGGGGAGGACCTTAACATCAAAAATGACATCCATAGTGGTGATGTAGCCATTCCCTTCGGTGTAAGTTATGAATGGAAGCAATGGCAGTTAGAGGCTCGTTACAATTTATCATTCAGAAAATTAGCTACAAGTGATAAAGCAAAACTTATGATGGGTAACGCTCGTAACAGTATGGCAGAGATCACCTTAGGATATAGAATAAAAGTCTTTTAAGGGATGAAAGTTTCTCGCTCTGCCCTCTTTGATTTCCAAAAACAAACGTACTTTTACCCTTTCACTTTTTTACACTATTACTTTCTCACTGGTGCTGGGCTCTAGCACCAGTGGAGTTTGCGTGCAGCACCACCGGTGCTGGGCTGCCGCACAAGAACAAAAGAGCACAAATTGTTACACATCAATAAAACTATTAGAACCTAATACTATACCTCTCAAAAATACTATGTCTTCAGAAAGATTAAAAACGAGTGATTTATACGTCCCACATTGGTGGACAAGGATTACTGATACAGCTTTGGGGAGTAAGCTCCATCCAATCAACTCTATAGTTCCTTTTTCAATGACCAGCTGAAGAGCAACAGGATTATAGAAGATAATCCGAGCCTTTTGCTTTTTCTGTATTTGGAAGTTTGATATAAGTCTACTCAAGTTTCGGTCAACACAGTACCCTTAGCAGAAGATGGGAGCACATTTAAAATTCCTGTCATTCCTATCACATTTTTATGCATCACAAAACATTGGATAACAACACCTTATGCGAAATGTTAAAAATGACAGCAAACGAAAATAAAAAAGGATTAGGGGGTTTAGAGCAGTTATAAGCATGAAATACCAAAACAATTATACCCAAAAAGACAAGTATCTATACCCATAATTATAAATATTTTGGTGCGAGAAGCAAAAACAACTAAAGAAGGCTGAATACCAAATGAGAAACCAGCCTTAACTCATATCTAACTAAAAAAATTAGTGGACACTAATAAAAAGAGAATATAATGCTTTACTTTATATCAATAGCCTTAAACCTATAACTATCAATATCTTTAAAGCCATTTAAGAAAGCTCTTGCATCCATTCGCTTTTTCCCAGAAACCTGTAATTCAAGAAGTTCCAAAAGGTAGTCTGCCGTGTTTACATAAAGATGGTTCTTACGTACGACCAGAGTTCCTACAGCATCCACAGCAGGCTGTTCAGCCTTAGCTGTCTTAAAAATCTTAATGACAATGGGCTTGGAGTTGCTACTCTCACTGTACAATTCACTCCACGTACCAGGATAAGGACTTAACCCTCGCACAAAATCATAAACTCTCTTGGCTGACTGATTCCAGTTTATTACACAAGTCTCTTTGAATATCTTCGGAGCAGCATGAAGCACTTTATCCTCATACCCCTGTGGAACACTTATTTCTTCCAGTATGTGCGGGAAATCAACATTTTCCAAATCTTCCTCTGGTAGTTTAGAAGCAATGAGATCGATTGTCTGCCTTGCTATCTCAGCCCCTAAATGCATCAAACCATCATATACATATTCTACATCTGCGGTATCAGGTATAGCAAATGGCTTTTGCATGATAATACGTCCAGTATCAATGTCTTTATCCAGGAAGAAGGTAGTTACTCCCGTCTCAGTCTCCCCATTGATGACAGCCCAGTTAATAGGTGCTGCACCACGATACTGAGGAAGAAGAGCAGCATGTACATTAAATGTTCCTAAGCGGGGCATAGCCCAAATGATCTCTGGTAACATACGAAAGGCAACTACGACCTGAAGGTCGGCATGATAAGAGCGAAGTTCTTCTATAAAATTCGTATCCTTCATTTTTTCGGGTTGTAAAACAGGTAGACTATGTTCCAAAGCGTATTGCTTAACTGCTGATGGCTGTAGTTTATCTTGATGACGTCCCACGGGTTTATCAGGTTGGGTAACAACAGCTACGACATTATATCCATTCTCTACCAGACTCTTCAGAGATTCCACTGCAAACTCTGGAGTTCCCATAAAAACAATACGTATGTTTTCTTTCTTCATGCTAAACAATTCATAACTAACAATTAATGATTATCCCCTTTCATCATCTCTTCCTATGGCACAGTTGTATAGATTCCCGCCTTACTCTGCACTAAAATCTGCTACTAACTGTCTATACATACTGTATAAACGGGCACGGGAGATATAACCAACTAAATGATTATCCACATTAACAACTGGGAGATATTGCGCTCCTGTCCTGTCGAAAGTCTTCATTACATCCTCCATAGGATCATTCGCCCCTAATATCGCCGCTGGAGGTGTCATCAACTGACTGACATGAAAGCGATGATAAAGCTCTGTCCGGAAGATGATATAACGAAGTTTTGTGATATCTATTTCACCAAGTAGATCACCATTCTCATTAAGAACAGGCATATAGTCATTACGACTGGAACTGAGAGCATGCACAAGTTGTCCCATCTCCATATCAGGACCGACTGATTTAAAATCACGATCAATGATCTTATCCATACTCATCAATGTCAGAATAGACTTATCAGTATGATGCGTCAGGAGCTTCCCTTGCTTTGCCAGACGCACTGCATAGATACTATGATGCTCAAAGATATTGATGGTCAGATAAGAACTTATCGTAACAATAATAAGAGGAATAAAGAGTTGATAACCACCTGTCAACTCAGCTATCAAGAATATACCCGTCAGTGGGGCATGCATCACGGCAGCCATCACGGCAGCCATTCCATAAAGAGTGAAGTTTTTCTCTGGAATATAGACACCCAACTGTTCTATATTCCAAAGTCGGGCAAAGAAAAAACCTCCAAATCCTCCAATAAACAACGATGGTGCAAAGGTTCCACCACAACCACCAGCACCATTTGTCGCACTAGTAGCAAATACCTTTGTCATCATGACAAGCCCTACATAGAGTACTAGATACTTAGTCTGACCGGCAAACATAGACCCGCTCATCACCTGCATCCAATCGGTCAATGTCTTCCCCTCAATAAAAAGTCCTAAGCTATCATATCCTTCTCCATAGAGCGAAGGAAAAAGAAAAATGAGTGAAGACAATACCACTCCGCCGGTAAGTAGCTTTAAATAAGGATATTTAGAGAGCTTTCCATAACCATTCTCACACCATGACATCAGTCGCATGAAGTACAAAGACAGGAAACCACACCCAATACCCAACAGAATTGTCGGCGGCACACGTTCGAGGCTCCACAAATAGTCCATCTTGAAATCATACATTGCTGAGCCACCCGTAAAGAAGTATGAGAAACACGTTGCCGTAACAGATGACAAAAGAATTGGCAAGAGAGAAGCCATTGTCAGATCGACCATCAGAATCTCAAGAGTGAAAACAAGACCTGCTATTGGTGCCTTAAAGATACCCGACACCGCAGCTGTGGCACCACAACCAACAAGCAACATCAGTGTACGGTTATCTAAATGGAATATCCTACCCAAGTTACTACCTATAGCAGAGCCCGTCAAAACAATAGGAGCCTCTGCACCGACTGACCCACCAAAACCAATTGTTATGGCAGAAGCAACGATTGAAGACCAAGTATTATGTCCTTTCAATCGTGACTGTTTTGTAGATATCGCATAAAGAACACGGGTAATGCCATGCGATATATTATCACGCACTACATATTTAACGAACAAACTTGTCAGCCAAATACCAATAACTGGATAAAGAAGATACAACCAGTTGATGGTAGTTACTTGGAAACCTGATGTGATAAGTTCCTTTATCTCATGAATGATAACGTGTAGAACATAAGCTGCCAGTGAGGCAAGGAAACCTACCATAAATGCCAACACCAAAACAAGTTCCCGATCAGATACATGTCGTTGTCGCCATGCGTCTAACCGAGATACAAAGCTCACATTTGTTGATCCAGTCATCTGCGTCGTTACTTCTACTTTCTGATAATCTTCACCTCACCATCAACGCCCAGTCTTATAATACTTGACGGGGTATGTGGTTTATGTTCCTGACGTCGTGACATACAAACATAGTCTACGCCATCAAGGATCTCCTGAGAAATATCACAGTAATTCTGTGCTGCTGGTTCGCCACTGATATTGGCAGAAGTACTCACAATAGCCTTCTGGAAACGATAACAAAGTTCATGAGAGAAAGGCTCCTTCGTAATACGCATACCGATAGAACCGTCTTCAGCTATCAGATTTGGAGCAAGATTTACAGCACCATCAAGAATCAAAGTCGTCGGTTTCTCAACAGCATCTATTAACTGCCAAGCCACATCAGGGACATGACGTACATAACGCTGAAGACGATTATCAGAATCAACTAAACAAATAAGCGCCTTTGAGTCATCACGACGCTTTAGAGCATACACCTTTGCTACAGCATCAGGATTTGTTGCATCACAACCTATCCCCCACACCGTGTCAGTAGGATAAAGAATTATTCCTCCTTCTCTCATCACCTCAATTGCCTTCTTGATATCGTCTTCCTGTTTCATCTTTGTTTTTTAATAGAAATTCTATTTACGTTATTCTGAAACGCAAAGATAGAGTAAAAAAACGAGAACACAAAACAAAACAAACAAAAAGGGCTGCGGAAATCCGTCAGCCCTATATTCACTTTCTAATTATAAGTTTTAAGCTTTTCATGGGAGTATGCTCGCAAATACCATAACACAAGCAAGCATCTCTGTCGAAGCCTTAAAAACTCTGCCTTTATAGTTCCCAACCTATAGCTGATGCACCAAGGACAGCAGCCGCAGCATCATCGAGCGAACTTACCAAGAACTTTGGCTTGTCCTTAAAGATCTCCAAAGCATTCTCCTTGTAAGAACGTATGATAGGTTCCATTAACAAATCACCAGCCTTTGTCAATCCACCAAAGAAGATAAATGCCTCTGGTGAAGAGAAAGCAGCGAAGTCAGCGCAAGCTTTACCCAGCATTTCACCAGTAAATTCATATACACGCTTAGCCAATTTATCACCACGTCCAGCTGCAATAGAAACATCCAAAGAAGTAATCTTCTCAGGCTTCATATCACGTAACAAAGAAGGTTCATCAGACTCTTTCAGGAACTCACGAGCAGAGCGAGCCACACCTGTTGCAGAGCAATATGCCTCCAGACAACCAGTACGTCCGCAACCACAACTACGTCCATCTTTTCCACGAACCATTGTAACGTGACCTAACTCACCAGCAAAACCATCTGAGCCATAAACCATCTGACCATTGATAACAATACCAGAACCGACACCTGTACCAAGGGTTATCATGATGAAATCCTTCATACCACGCGCCACACCATACTGCATTTCACCCACCGCTGCAGCATTTGCATCGTTGGTAAGACCTACAGGAATGTTCAGCTTCTTAGAGAACATCTCTGCCAATGGCACAACGCCGTCGTGGCCCCAAGCCAAGTTAGGTGCAAACTCAATCGTACCACGATAGAAATTACCATTAGGAGCGCCGATACCCATAGCACGAATCTGACTAATACCGCCAACCTTTGCTACGATAGGCTTCAAAGCCTCCACGCCAGCATCTACAAAATCCTCTACTGTTTTATAAGTTTGTGTCTTTATAGAGTTGGTGGCAAGAACCTGTCCACGCTGATCTACTATTCCAAAAACGGAATTGGTACCTCCTAAATCCAAACCAATCACAAATGGCTTTTCCAAACCTGTTACAACTGGCTTCAAATCTTCTACTACGTCCATGACTTTATAAGTTTTTAGTTTAACTTTTTGATTGGCAAAGTTATGAAAAAAGTGGAATACCACAAAGTTTTGTTTAACTAAATTTGTTTATCTCATATAATTTTTGCAATTTTGCACCCAAAATAACAGGTATGCAATTCCCTATACAAATAGATATACTGGATTTCATTTTTAAGGGTTTATTAATAGGTATAATATCTTCTGCTCCGATGGGCCCAGTGGGTATATTATGCATTCAACGTACCCTGAACAAAGGACGTTGGTATGGCTTTGTCACAGGTATTGGTGCGGCTATTAGCGACACCATCTACGCACTCATCGTGGGATTGGGTATGAGCTTTATAATGAAACCGTTACAGAACCCTACTTATCAGCTTATCCTGCAGATTTCTGGTAGTGTCCTTCTTCTTTTATTCGGCATCTATTGTTTTAAATCGAACCCTATGAAGAAGATGCATCAAAGCAGTAACACAAAAGGATCTATCTTCCATAACGGTCTGACAGCTTTCTTAGTCACGATCTCCAATCCTCTCATTATCTTCTTATTCATGGCAACCTTTGCACAGTTTGCACTTGTACAGCCTGATCGTCCTTTTGAAATGATTGTTGGCTTTGCATGCATCCCAGCAGGAGCATTGCTTTGGTGGTACGGTCTGACATGGTTAGTAGACAAAATCAGAGGTAAGTTTGATGTTAATGGTGTCCTTATAATAAATAAGGTAATAGGGTCTGTTGTAATATTGTTTTCCATCATTGTACTTTTAGGCACTATTTTCAATCTTTATCATTTGCCAACAGTAGATGGCTTAATGAAATAAAGAGTAAATAACTAGAATTAATTTATGTTTGTTGCAAAGGAGCTCAGAAAGAATAGTATAGCTGAATATTTATTATATATGTGGCAGATTGAGGATACAATCCGCGCATACGGCTGTTCACTAACCAGAATCCGCAAAGAATATATTGACCAGTTTCAATATACCGATGAACAGAAAGAGGAAGAAGAAGATTGGTTTGGAGATTTAGTCCGAATGATGAATCAAGAAGGATGTAGAGACGGCGGACATCTTCAGATTAATAAAGTCGTGATGCAAGATCTAACAGAGTTGCACGCAGAGTTGCTACAGTCTTCTAAGTTCCCATTCTACTCCGCTGAATATTATCGTGTTTTACCTTTCATTGTTGAGCTACGAGGAAAGGCGAAGCGGACGGCAGACAAGATGGCAAGAACCAATGATGAACGTCTGAAAGGTGTTGCTTCACAATTAGGAGAAAGTGAAATAGAAACTTGCTTTGATTTCTTATATGGTGTGATGATGCTCCGTCTACAGAAGAAAGAGATTACTCCTGAGACTGCAAGGGCATTAAAAGAAATCACCACCTTTATCGGAATGCTATCCGACTATTATATCAAAGACAAGACAGAAGGTTTGGACTTTGGTGATAATTAACAGAAACAAACTTAAAAGAAGAAAGGATGAACATATTAGTAACAGGAGCAAACGGTCAACTTGGCAATGAGATGCAACTTGTTTCCAAAAACAGCAAAGACCATTATATCTTCACAGATGTATGTGATGGATATACAAAATTAGATATCACGAATATAGAAGATATTCGCAACATGGTACAGGAAAATGATGTTAGATGTATCATCAACTGTGCAGCATGGACCAATGTCGACAAAGCAGAGACTGCTGGAAACATCGTTGAAACACTCAATGCTGATGCTCCTGAGAATCTTGCAAAAGTAATGAAAGAGGTTGACGGACTACTCGTACATATCAGCACGGACTATGTTTTTGGGGGTGATCCATACAATACACCTTGCAAGGAAGATATGAAAGGTACACCAACAGGGGTTTATGGTTTAACAAAGTTACACGGAGAAGAGAAAATTCAGGCAACAGGCGTCAACCACATTATACTCCGTACTGCTTGGCTTTACAGTGAATTCGGCCATAACTTTGTTAAGACGATGATGAATCTTACTGCTACTAAGCCCCAACTGAAGGTCGTATTTGACCAGTGCGGTACACCGACTTACGCAGGGGATCTTGCTGAAACCATCTTTACAATCATCGAAGAACGCCAGTATGAAGGCAAGACCGGTATTTATCATTTCTCCAACGAAGGTGTCTGCAGCTGGTATGATTTTACAATAAAGATTGCCGAACTGGCTGGCAATACTACTTGTGACATTCAACCTTGTCACAGTAACGAGTTTCCCTCACCGGTAAAGCGCCCAGCATACTCTGTTCTTGACAAGACTAAGATAAAGGAGACCTTCGGGATAAAGATTCCTTATTGGGTAGATTCATTGAAAAAGTGCATGAAGAACCTACAGGAACAAGATAAATAACACACAAAATAAATGAACGAAATAGAACGCAGGCGAACGTTCGCCATTATATCTCACCCTGATGCTGGTAAGACAACACTGACAGAGAAGTTCCTCCTCTTCGGTGGACAGATACAGGTTGCGGGTGCAGTGAAAAGCAACAAAATACGCAAAACGGCTACATCAGACTGGATGGATATAGAGAAACAACGTGGAATCTCTGTGTCAACATCTGTGATGGAGTTCGATTATAAGGACTACAAGGTAAATATCCTCGATACTCCTGGTCACCAAGACTTTGCCGAAGACACTTACCGCACGCTGACAGCAGTTGACTCCGCTATTATTGTCGTCGATTCAGCTAAAGGTGTAGAGGCGCAGACACGCAAGCTGATGGAAGTCTGCCGTATGCGTAATACTCCCGTAATCATCTTTATCAACAAGATGGACCGTGAAGGCCGTGATCCGTTTGATGTTCTGGATGAGTTGGAAGAAGAACTGAAAATCAAGGTACGCCCATTGTCTTGGCCTATTGGGCAAGGACAGAGATTCAAAGGTGTATACAACATTTACGAACAACAACTGAACCTTTTCACTCCAAACAAACAACGTGTTACTGAAAAGATGGAAGTTGACATCAACTCTAATGAGTTAGACGAACATGTTGGAGCTGACTTTGCTGAACATCTGCGCAATGATCTTGAACTTGTCAATGGAGTATATCCTGAATTTGATGTTGAAACCTATCGCCATGCAGAGGTTGCACCAGTATTCTTTGGTTCAGCACTGAACAATTTCGGAGTACAAGAATTGTTAAACTGTTTCGTTGAAATAGCTCCTAGTCCACGCCCAACCAAGGCTGAAGAAAGGATTGTTGACCCAACAGAACCAAAGTTCACCGGATTTATCTTCAAAATCACAGCTAATATTGACCCGAACCACCGCAGTTGTATTGCTTTCTGCAAAGTATGTTCAGGAAAATTCCAACGTAACCAGCCTTATCTTCACGTGCGTAATGATAAGACCATGCGTTTCTCCTCTCCTACTCAGTTTATGGCTCAACGCAAGAGTACCGTTGAAGAGGCTTACCCTGGGGACATCGTAGGTCTACCAGATAGCGGTGGAGTATTCAAGATCGGTGATACACTCACTGAAGGTGAGAAAATTCATTTCCGTGGTCTGCCAAGTTTCTCGCCAGAGCTTTTCAAGTATATTGAGAACGATGACCCAATGAAGTCTAAACAGTTCCTCAAGGGTATTGAGCAGTTAATGAACGAAGGTGTGGCACAGTCATTTGTCAATCAATTCAATAATCGCCGTATCGTTGGAACCGTTGGACAGCTTCAGTTTGAGGTTATACAGTATCGACTAGAGCATGAATACAATGCTAAATGTCGTTGGGAGCCAGTACACCTCTATAAAGCTTGCTGGATTGAAGCCGATGATGAGGCTGAATTAGAGAATTTCAAGAAGCGCAAATACCAGTACATGGCAAAAGATAACGAAGGACGTGACGTATTCCTTGCTGATTCAAGTTATGTTCTAAGTATGGCACAACAAGACTTTGAGCACATTCGTTTCCACTTTACAAGCGAATTTTAAACAGAAAATAATAGCAACTGGTGCTTCCACATCTCTCTGTATAGTTTAAACTCCAAGAGAATGAAGGCATCAGTTGCTATTTTTTATCTTCCAACATCAGGTACTTAAGAACACAACAAACAAAAATATTTTTGGAGAAGAAGTCTAGCCTTACTCAACGAGTGTTTAATAAACCACAATAAAACAATAAACCATTCCGCTAAAAGCTCTTAAGCTTTTTAGGAAAAGCTCCTAAGCTTTCGGGAAAAAGCTCTTAAGCTTTTTACTAACAGCTCGTAAACATATTCCCAAAGGATGAAATGTTTCTGATGATTTTAGGTAGTTATTATTCTTTCTCTTCAATAGGGATACAACACCAACGGGAGACTTTCAGCATAATACCCAGGCCTGGGACCTCTTTAAGAAGATAATACTTCTTACTCGAACGAACCAAACGACCGGATAATCCTTTAAATGGACCAAACTTCACATAAACCTCTTCCCCAGCTTTCAGTTGCGCCTGCTCTATTGACAAGAACTTTCTCATGGTGACCTCAGGGTTACACATCAACCGAAATTCATACATCTGACGATGAGGGATAAGGCTATATTCCCGGGAATCTTTAGCCTTTCGAAGAACACTAATCTTATAATCGGCTTGCTGAACAACACGCCGGAAGGTTGTTTCTTCGTCCGACTGCTTAACAAATATAAGATTATTAACAACAGGGCGTAAGGTACGATGAGTCCTACCGTCATGTCCCTCTGCCTCAACATATTGCATAGGGATAAAGCACTCGAACCCCTGCTCTTCGAAATAACTCTTCACCTCACCTTGCCGGGTAGTGAAGAGACGGATAGCATACCAAGGGAATCCGTCATCAATAATCTCATCTGCGTATCGTGTAGCTTCAGCCATAGTGTTTGCAAAGTAATGAATTTTGTTTGAGAAGGTTACATCGTTTATCTGATAAGCCCTCTTCTTTCAATGCCTCTTATATACTTCAAAGTTCTAACCAGTTTGATAGAATCTTCTTTCCATCAGGAGTTAATATACTTTCTAGGTGGAATTGTATACCATATATATTATAAGTACGATGGCGAAGAGCCATTATTAAGCCGTCTCCACTCTCAACGATTATCTCAAGACAGGAAGGAAAAGACTCCTTGGACACCACCCAGCTGTGATATCTTCCCACAGGAAAAGAATCTAGTAAACCTGCAAACAACGGTGTCGAAACAAGTTGTATCCCTTGGGTAGCAATACCATGAAAAACATCAGAAAGGTTCTCCAACTGTCCACCAAACACTTCGGCTATAGCTTGATGTCCTAAGCAAACACCCAAGATAGGTTTCTTCCCCGCATAATAACGAATAACATCTAACAGTAAGCCTGCATCAGAAGGTAAGCCAGGACCTGGGCTTAAGATAATTCTGTCATACTCTTCTATTTCATCAAGTGTAAACTGGTCATTGCGAAGAACGGTGACTTCTGCCCCCAGTTCCTTCAGAAGATGAACTAAATTATAAGTGAATGAGTCATAGTTGTCTATGAGGACACATTTATTCTTTAAAATCATTCTTATCCTTACCTATTAATGTAGTTTCTCTAAGAAACGTTTTAAAGACTCAACATCCTTTAAGCCTGACTCTGTCTCAAAGCCACAGTCGATGCTAACACCAAGAAACTGTGGACAAGATAAAGACTTAATGCTTTCTGCTTCAGTTATGATCGTATTGTCAGAAAGCAAAAAGGGGATATCCTCCTTATATTCACTGAATAAAGATTTATCAAACGGGGTCTCTAACTTGAAAAGAAAGTAATCAGCATGTCCCACATACTCCTTACATATCTTCAAATCATCTTGGGAAGAAACTGTGAAGGACTTCATAATTTTTATTCCTGCATGGATATCGGGATCTAAAGTTTTTCGAAGATTGTCTATCATTACTGGGCTCTCTTCACCATCCAACTGTACGATATCTAAATGGAAATTAACTACACGTGTCACGATATTCTGAGGCATATCATTTGCGAAGATACCACATAACAACGGCTTTTGATGAGATATTTGTGAAGTGTTATCCTTTGTATATACATTATCAAGACTACCATAATCAGGAATAATCCCTGCATTAGAGGAGATCTGACGCACATATTGCGGACTACCTGGACAGAAATTTAATCCAACCCAATCAACTCCTAACTGTGAAACCTTCTGGATATTCACAGCATCACGCATACCACAAACCTTTATTATCATAACTTTATCATCTATCAGATTACTTTCATGATGCAAAGATACTGAAAAAATAATATTCTAAGAAAATATAATAATATATGTTACCAATACGTTAAAAGACATATAAACCCTCAAATTAACATTAACATGGAGCTTATGGTCAAATTATTTACTTCAGAAGAATTGAAGCCGTCTGAGAAAACTCTAAATATCATTCGGCAGATAGCTTATACTTACCGTGCTATTAAAATAAACGGGAAGGTAGAATCGTTTTGTTTAAATTAAAATATGAAAACAATAATATCCCCTTCCCTACTCTCTGCAAACTTCCTACACCTAGACAAAGAGATTGAAATGATTAATGAAAGTGAAGCAGACTGGCTTCATATGGATGTTATGGACGGTGTCTTCGTACCGAACATTTCATTCGGATTCCCCATCTTAAACGCTGTAGGAAAGGTATGCAAAAAGCCTATGGATGTACACTTCATGATTGTGCACCCAGAAAATTATATCCAACAGACAGCTGATTCTGGTGCAGCAATCATGAATGTACACTACGAAGCATGTATTCATCTTCATCGTACATTACAAGCTATACGCAGTGCAGGGATGAAAGCTGGAGTAACCCTAAACCCCTCAACCCCAGTTAATGTACTTGAAGATATAATAGGCGACATTGATATCGTACAATTAATGAGCGTCAATCCTGGATTTGGAGGACAGAAGTTTATTGAAAGTACAATTAAAAAGGTTGAACGGCTACGGCAGCTGATCAATAGAGAAAATAGTAAAGCACTCATCGAAGTTGATGGAGGTGTACAGGCAGATACAGCTCCAAGACTTGTCAAAGCAGGAGTAAATATTCTGGTAAGTGGTAGTTATGTTTTCAAAGCAGCTGACCCTAAAGCAACGATACACTCACTAAAAGAGTTAGAGACATTGTAGAAGATATCTTAAAGAAACTACACACTAAAGAGGCAAGGCAACTTTCTTTAAAGTTGCCTTGCCTCTTTACCTACCATAACCATAACAAACTTTAACGAAAAAGATTTAAACTCAAAATCCAAGCATATAAATGCCTGCTAAACTATCAGAGACTATATTAATTTAATCATCGATAAAGCTACTAAAAGAGCATGTCATTATATTATAAAAAAATACACGAAATGTTTGGTTAATCACTTGAAAAATAGTAACTTTGCACTCGTTTAGCAAAATTAGACAATTAAAATAGTTGAATGAAGAATGACAAAATGAAAATGAAGTACCGCGTGAATGAGCAAATTCGCGTTCGGGAAGTTCGAGTGGTAAGTGACAATGGAGCAGAGGTGATGCCTACACGTAAGGCATTGGACTTAGCCCATCAAGAAGGAGTTGATCTTGTGGAGATTTCTCCGAATGCACAACCACCAGTTTGTCGTATCATCGACTATTCTAAGTTCCTCTACCAGCAAAAGAAGCATCAAAAGGAGATGAAACAGAAGCAGGTGAAGCAAGAAGTGAAGGAGATTCGCTTTGGGCCTCAGACTGATGAACACGACTACAATTTCAAGCTCAAACATGCTCAGGAATTCCTTAATGCTGGCAATAAGGTTCGTGCATACGTATTCTTCCGCGGTCGTTCTATCCTCTTCAAAGAACAGGGAGAAGTATTATTACTTCGTTTTGCCAACGACCTCGAAGAGCTTGCTAAGGTTGAACAACTACCAAAGCTTGAAGGGAAAAAGATGTTCCTCTATCTTGCACCAAAGAAGGCTGGCGTTGCAAAGAAAAGTCAGCAGAAGCGTGATCGAGAGGAGGCTGAGGCTGGCGCAAAAGTAGCCGCTGATGCTGCAGCAGAAGAAACAAAGTCTGACGGTGGCTTGTTTGCTAATGCTAAGAATGGTGCTGATGCATTAAAGAAGTTGAATATTGACTAACGTCCATTGATTGTCTGAAAGGACACAATATGGGCAACCTGTGCGTAACGTCCTGGTATATACGTTGCCACAGATGAATATAAATAACAATTTTAAATTTTACAAAAATGCCAAAACAGAAGACAAAT
>QWCZ01000241.1_pt1 | contig 30914 bp, 28 predicted proteins | sample 1972651 | NCBI WGS metagenome assembly QWCZ01 (sample SAMN09866695, study PRJNA288562) | Human oral metagenome isolate pre1_saliva, whole genome shotgun sequencing... | isolation source: mouth | host: Homo sapiens | place: USA: California
GACCTGTTACTTGGAACATGTAAACACCAGCGTTGCCCTTAACAGGAGTCTTAGAGAATGCACCTTTAGCAGTAGCAGCAACCGCGCCACTAAGTGCAGGTTCGCTAGCACCAGTAGCTGTTAGGAACACAGGCGAAGCGAAAGTAACTTGGTTAACAGGCGTTACCACACCGCCCTTAGTCTTAGCTGCAGCGATGCTTGTTACACCATTTAGTTTGGCTACGATTTGTTCGGCTTTCTTATCTCTAATCACTTCGGCCTTAACCATCTCTTTTACTTGAGGGTCGTTAAGGCTACGATAGCCCACGGGGTTGATGCGATCGAGCACTACAAGCAGCAAGTGATTGTTATCGCCACACTCATAGAGGGGAGAAACGTCGCCTTGCTTAGCATCGAAGAGCCATTTAAGAGCCTCGCGCGTGCTGTGGATGCCAGCCAAGTAGTGTTGCGAGGTGGTTATTTCTTTTGCTTCCTGTACACGATAGCCACTCTTAGCGGCATTTTTCTCTACGTCGGCAGCTGTTTGGTTAGCGCTAACAAAAGAGCTAAATTTGTTGTAAGCCGCACGATAAGTTTCTTTAGAGAAATCGATAGTGCGTTTTACCACAGCAGCTTGGTATTTTGTTACCATACCTTTGCGGTTAAGCACCTGTACGATGATGTTTCCTTGAGGCAATTTGATATTCTTCAGCTCGTTTACACCCATGGTGTTGAGGCTGTTGATATAGTCTTTGGTGTCTTTATCCAATGATGGAGCCATCTGGTATTGGCTAGTGGTCATCCATGTTTTTTCGCCAGTTTGACCGTATTTCTTAGCCAAAGCTTCAAAGTCGGCACCACTGTTAAGCGCTGCATAGATAGAGTCGGCTGTTTTATTGGCAGCTTCGGGCGTTGCGCCACCCACTTGAATTTGACGATATTCAACCGAGTCGGGCAACTGAACCTTAGCAACAAGCTTAATAAGGTTCAGGGTATTGTCTTGTGCATTTTCAAAAGGACCATAAACAGAACCAACAGCCATAGAGTCGAGACGCATGGCAACATCTCCAGGATAAGCCTCTTTATCAACGGGCAAGCCTAAGTAGCTAACCAGAGATGTGCTTCTACGCACCACTTCACTGGGGTCGGCAGCTTCGGTAAGAGTCTTTGTGTACTCAGCAAACTGTTTTTTAAGAGCGTTTTTGTCTGCAGCAGAGGGTTCAACTAAGATATCAACGTACTTCACATCGCGTGATTCAACATATTGTTTGAAGCGAGGTTTCAGTTCATCGTATTTAGCTTTAAGGTCTGATTCACTCACTTGCACCTTGCTATCTTCGATGCTAGTGTAAGGGAAGGCAGCCAATTGGATTTGGCTTTCTTCGTTTTCTTCCTTGAAGGCCATTTTAGCTTCAACAGAATTAGAAACAAAACAGTGAGCCAGCAGACTTTGGTATTTTTGCGCAAGCAGTTGTGTACGCAATTGTTTTTCAACAAACGTCCAATATTTATAAATCGACTCGTATTGTTGAGCCATCTGTGGGTTTGTTGTTTTAGAGTTTTTGTATTCGGCCAAGAACTTCTTGAGCGAACTAGCATCAAAACGTCCAGTCTGTTGGTTTACGAAAGGCGTTTGCATCAGCATGGGATTTGTGCCTTGGTTCAGGATGTTTTGCATTTCCTGGTCGGTAACAGCAAGTCCCAACTCATTGGCTTCTTTCTCCACAAGTTTGTTTTGCACATAACTATTCCAAACCATGTCCTTCACTTGGTTAAGCTGCTCGTCGTTCAGGTTTTCTTGTCCTTGTTGCATTTTGATAGCTTCAGCGTATTCGTCCACCATTCTTTGGAATTCTTGAACGCTGATTTTCTCGCCATACACTTCGCCAACCTGCTGTCGCTGGTTGTTTCGAGTGGCCTCGCAAGAGCGGAAAGCCTCTTCGGCAATAAATGCCAACAAGCCTAAACCAATGATTCCGATGAGAATCATGCCACGGCTTCTAATTTTTCCTAATACTGCCATTATTATTTTAGTTATTTAATTTATTTATTCAAGCTTTGTTTGGGTATACCCCGGTATGTTGTTTCATCGCCATCGCCATCGCTGTAAAAAACGATTAACAAGGGCTGATGCCTTTAAAATGCGCACAAAAATACGAAAAAGTTATGATATTCTTTAACGTTTCGCGTAAAAAGTGGTGTTAATGCTTTACTTTTAGCTTTACGAGTTCTATTTTGTTGGTTGCATTTTTAAGAATTCTGAATTGATAAGGGCCGATGTTCACCTCTTCATTCACTTTTGGGAAACTTTGGTAATGCTGCAAAATTAGGCCGCCGATGGTCATATAATCATCACTTTCAGGCAGGTCTAAGTCGAACATATTATTGGCTTTGTCTATCTCTAAGCGTGCCGAGAGCACGTATTCGTCATCAGCAGTTTGCTTAGCCACATATTTTTGGCTATCGTGTTCGTCTTCAATATCGCCGAATATCTCTTCAACAATATCTTCGAGCGACACAATTCCACTGGTTCCACCAAATTCATCAATCACCACCCCAAGGCTTCTTTTCTGCACAAGGAATGTTTGCATCAGTTTTTGCGCAGCCATTGTCTCAGGTACAAAAGGCATTTTGCGTATTTGTTGTTTCCATTGTTTGGGGTTTCTAAACAACTCTGAAGAGTGAATATAGCCCACAATATGGTCGATATCATCTTGATAGACGATAATTTTTGAGTTTCCGCTTTCGATAAACTTCTGTGTTAGCTCGTCGATACTACAGTCGTTAAGGTCAACCGAATTAATTTCGGTACGTGGCACCATACAATCGCGCACCTTTGTATCCTTAAAATCCAGTGCGTTTTGAAAGATTTTCACTTCGTCGTCGATGTCATCATCGTTCTTGGCACTATCAAGACTGACCTGAACAAGATAATCTAAATCGGTTTTTGAGAAGAGAATATTTTCGTTTTCTTTCTCTACCTTGATGCCAAAAAGACGTAACAGCAAACGCGCAAGCAGCGTAGAGAAGCGACTAAAGGGCCAAAGCAACAGATAACACAAATAAGCGGGCACGGCAAAGAACGCGAACAGGCGATTTGGATTGCTCTTAAAGAACGTCTTGGGTAAAAATTCGCCTGTGAAAAGCACAATAAGCGTTGAGAGAATGGTATCTGCCGGCACGGTGAAACTGGCTTCCATCTCTCGAAAAATGGTGTTATCGAAAAGTTTGGCAATAAGAATTCCGTAGACAACAAGTGCAATATTGTTGCCCACGAGCATTGTGCTAACAAAGTTATTAGGGTTTTTATAGAACACCGCCTGCACCTTTTGCGAAAGGCCATTGCGTTCCTTGTCCATCTCAACGAGCATGCGATTGCTTGTTACAAAGGCTATTTCCATGCCCGAGAAAAAAGCTGAGAACACCATTGTTACAAGTATTCCGATAACAAGGCTTATACTAATAGGGTCGTCCATAGCGAACTTAGAGTTGTCTTTTGTTATGGGCTGAAGTGTAGGGCATAGCCTTAGCACCAGCGGTTAGAATCATTGTACAGACCGGCGTTGAGGTGTTGCCGATGGTCGAACGGCCTCTTTGAGAGTATCGGGGGCCGAGCTGAGCGTATCGTTTTTACCTGCGATGTCGGTTCGAGCAAACGAACCCTTTGAATTTGATACGTAATAGCGCGTCATGCGTTCGTCACTTCGAAAGTAATTGCCTTGCAACTGGCGGTCGGGAGTGATGAGTCGTGAGAACTTATTGGAGTAGAGTTCGCGTTGGTTTTCGTCTCTAAAGAGTTCTTCACTATAAAAACGAACGCCATCTTTGGTTTTCACGCGCACCCTTCCTCGCAATTCCCACAAGCGTTTTTGGTCATAGTAGTAAGCTGTGTCGCATTGTATATAGAGTTGCACATGAAAGTTTTCATCAAATTCTTCAAGAAATACGCCCTTATCAAAGATCCATCTCGAGGGATTTTTTACTTGGTTCACCTCGTAGCGTTCGGTAACAAGTCGATATTTCACCACGCCCGAATCAGAGATAAGCGTGTTGACGCCGTAGCTAATCATCGTTGCAGCAGAGTCTTTGGGGTTAACTGCGGGTGCAGTATGTTCCACAGCCTGCTCGCAAGAGGTGAAAGCCACGAAGCAACAAAGCACAAACGCTAGGCCCGAAGTTCTGAACAAGGTGTACATGCGATGGGTGTAAGGGATAGTTTTGGGTTTATTCCAACTTCCATTTGCTGAACCACAATTCGTTGAAGGTTAGTCCAACACTAATGCGGAACACGTTTTCACTGATAAAGTTCTTGGCCGAAGAGTGTGCCCACTGCGCACTTACATTAAGGAACGAACGATTATTAAACACGTTGATAATGGGCACACCGAAACCCACGCTAGCACTTATCTCAGTTGGGCCATCGTTTCCGTTCACCTTTATATAAGGAGTGGCGTAAGAAACACCTGCTCTATAATGAATGCGATTGAAGAATTTGCGACTAAATGCTGATGGGCAATACTCTCCTCCGAGTGTAATTTTATGCCTGTCACTAAACTGATTGTCACGAAGTGCAAAGGTTGAAGAGCCTGAAACGGTTTCGAACGTGGGAAACTGCACGTTTGCCCACTGCTGCAATGTATAATCAGCACCCAGCTTTAGCTTATCGTTGTGACTCCACATAACACCTACTCCAAAGGTATTAGGCAGACTTAAATCGAAACCACCCCCATAAGACGTGGTGTCCGACACGCTAGTTTGCGAATTGGTTAATATCTTTTTCAACTCTGGATGGCCACCAATCTTATGTGCAGGACTAAAGGTTACACCCAGGGTAACATTCTCTTGAGCCGACAATTTGGCAGTATATTGTGCACCAAAATCCAGCTTAAAAGTGCGTATGTCTGCCGTAAACTGTTGTGTTAGCGTATTAACACTGGCATCACTGTAGCTATTAACAAACTTACGGTCGATGTCTCCCCACATATAAGACACGTTAGCACCAACTGCTAAACCTTTAATCGGTTCCCATCCTGCACCTAAGTAAGCTTGTCTAAGTGATCCTGTACCGTTATAAGTATTGGTAAGCGTGGTATTTCCCGACGTACTAGTGAGCGTATTTGTCGACGAATAGTCGTAACCCACATTCGTAAAAGGTATCAAACCAAAGCTAAAACCTAGACGTTTACCAACCTTAAAGCCTGCCACCACATATTCTATATTGGCGTTTTTGGCGTTACGTCTCACACCATTTTCAGCGAAATTGGTGAGATGCAACGACAAACCAGCATCGAATAGAAACGTAAGCGAGTCTAGACGCGAATAAGATGCTGGGTTAAGATAGTTCACTTGATTGCCTTCATGGAAGCCTAAACCCAGCCCGTTCATGCCTCGATTAAAACCACTTGACTGCTCGGACAATGTTCCTAACCCAAACTGACTGTAGGGAGAATTAGTTCCACTCTGTGCAAAAGCCGCTAAACATGCGGTAGATGCTAAGACAATGCCAATTACTTTCTTCATTCTGAATTATATATTTATTGTGGAGCGTAAAGCCCCTTTTGTCCTTTTAAAATGTGACGAAAAACATATCGACTTGATATGGCACACCAAATTAGGGGCAAAATTATCGAAAAAAAACGATATAATCGCATCAAATGTTCAAAAATAAGGTTATTTTTGCATCGTGAAACCAATAATATTACTTTTAAGACCGCTTTTAGTGGCTGTTGCAATCTTTGTTTTTCAACTTGCAACACTGGCTCAGAGTTCATTAAACTTAAAAGATATGGACAATGTTCGCATATCTTTGCTCACCTGTCAGCCACATGATGAGGTATATAGCATATATGGACACACCGCTATTAGATATCAAGATGCGGCGCGCGGAACCGACTTGGCCATCAACTATGGCATGTTCTCGTTTAACAAGCCCTATTTTATATTGCGCTTTGTATTTGGACTTACCGACTACGAGATGGGCATTGAACCATTCGATGCTTTCTGTGCGCAATATGCATCGTATGGAAGTGGCGTGTACGAGCAGGAGCTTAACCTTACTCCCGAAGAGAAATTAGCCATCGTTAAGGCCATTGACACCAACTACGAGCCACAAAATCGCGTTTACCGATACAATTACTTCTATGATAATTGCACCACACGAGCACGCGAAATGATTGTGAACCATCTGCAAGCTCGCGTGAACTATACCCCAGAAAAAATTAAAGGCACATCGTATAGGCAGATTGTACACCAATGCGCAAGCCAAACGCCGTGGATTAGGTTTGGAAACGATATGCTTTTGGGGGTACAAGCCGATTTGATTATCAACCGATCGCAACGCCAATTCTTACCAGCCAACCTCATGAGAGATTTTGAGGGGGCTATGCTAAGCAACGGAACAAACACAAAACGAAAACTGGTTTTATCGTCGGGATGGGTGGTTAAACCTGGAGTTCAAACCACAAGTTCTGCCTTTCCTTTGTCGCCCACAGCATTGATGCTGGTTCTTGCCGCCATCATCCTAGGCACTACGGCCATCGAAGCAAAACTAAACACTCGCTTCGCATGGTTTGATGTATTGTGGCTTTTGCTCTGTGGACTGGTTGGTTTGTTGCTTTTCGTGATGATCTTTTCACAACATCCCACCGTAAGAATTAACTTCCAAATATTGTTTTTCTGCCCTTACACCTTATTATATATATATAAGGCACTGAAAAAAGACAAAGAAAAGCAATTTTTCAAGGGCATAAAAATATGGTGCATACTAATCGTTCTTTTCTTTATTGGGGGCTTTTTCCAGCACTATGCCGAAGGAATCGTATTTTTGGCACTATCTTTGCTCATTAGATACTTATATTTATTGTATAGACATCATAGGGCATGAACAAATACATAACCCTCTTTGCGTTGGCCGCACTTGCCAACATTGAATGCGAGGCACAGCCTAACACGGCCGTCCCCCGACTTGTTGTGGGCATCACCATCGACCAACTGAACAGCAACGACATGGAACACTTTGCCGCACTTTACGGCAATGGCGGTTTTAAAAAGTTGCTTAACGAAGGTGTGGTGTACGAAAATGCCCAATACGACTTTGCTCCTGTAAACCTTGCGTCGGCCTCTACGGCCATTGCCACTGGCGCTTCGCCCACCGACAACGGCATAACTGCTGAACGATGGATTAGTCGCGAAACACTTCGCCCTGTGGGTTGCACCTTCGACAAGAAATTGATGGTATCGCCAAACAACGTGATGGCTTCGACCATTGGCGACGAAATGAAAATGGCTAGCAATGGAAACGCCCTCGTTTTCTCGGTGGCCGCAAACCAAGATGCTGCCGTTTTGCACGGCGGACACGCTGCCGATGGGGTGTTTTGGATGGACGAATCCTCCCGAACTTGGAAAACTTCGGCCTTCTATCCTCGCAATGCGCAAACTTGGCTCGATGCTTATCTGCGCATACCTAAACAAGGAACAGCCAAGAAAAACGACAACCAAACCACCTGTCAGCTAGCTTTAGATTGCATTAACGACCACGCTATGGGGCGTGATGCCTATGCCGACTTGCTTTTTGTTACGCTTTCGGCTGGAAATGTCGCTACCGAAACAAACGCCATGCTAGCGAGAGAGGCTGCTTATAGAGAATTAGACCGCACATTAGCCGACCTGATACTAAACATCGAACAAAAGGTGGGCAAGGACAATGTGCTCTTTGTGCTAACATCCACAGGACGTTCGCAAAGCAACATTGAAGATTACGCCAAATATAACATACCCACTGGCACGTTCTATATCAACCGAACGGCCAACCTTCTTAACATGTATCTCAATGCCATCTATGGTATTAACCGACTAGTGGATGGGGTTTTGAACAACGAAATCTACATTAACAAAACCATACTCGAGCAAAAACGCATTAATATTAGCGAAGTGTTGCGCCACGCACGCGAGTTTTTAGTGCAGATTGCAGGAGTTAAAGAGGTGTACACAGCCGACCAATTGCTGCTCGACAATAGCGTTTCCGCCAAAACACGCAACGCTTTTAACCATGCCGTTAGCGGAGATATTATCGTAAAAATTACTCCAGGATGGAGAATTTATAACGAAGAGACAAAGGAAGAACAGTTGCCCAGCCTGGCCAACATGCCCTTCCCCATCATTATTTACGGAGCTGGCGTAAAGCCAAAAGCCATTTCTACGCCTGTTTCCACCAATAGCATTGCGCCCACTATTGCGCGTTTTATTCGCATTAGAGCGCCGAATGCCTGTGTTGTGCCGGCTCTTCCGCTCAAATAAATCAACGATGTAGGCCAATTGTTGCTCAACATCGCATCATATAAAACAATTTATTTGTAATTTTGCAGACATTAAGGCGCAATGCCAAAAGTACATGTGGTACAGCTCTTCGTTAGCTATCGCCTGAAATGCAAACTTTCATCACACAACACAGATAATACAACGAAAATGAATTTTAATAAAATCCTCCAAGCGCTCTTCGGCAATAAGTCGTCGCGCGACATGAAACTCATCCAACCGCTTGTCGAAAAAGTGAAGGCCACTTACGATGAATTGAAGGCTCTTAGCAACGACCAGCTACGCGCCAAAACGAAAGAGATACAGGCGCAAGTGCAAAATTCGGCTAAAGAACAAAAAGAAAAGATTGCCGAACTGAAAGCGCAGATTGAAGAAACGCCCATCGACGAGCGCGAGTCGCTGTTCAATCAGATTGACAAGTTGGAGAAAGAGGCTCTCGAAGTGTACGAAGTGGCCCTCAACGAGGTGATGCCCGTGGCGTTCGGCATTATGCACGACACCGCCAGACGTTTTACCGAGAACGAAGAAATTGTGGTTACGGCTACCGATTTCGACCGCGATTTGGCCGCCACCAAAGACTTCGTGCGCATCGAAGGCGACAAAGCGATATACGCTAACCACTGGGTTGCTGGCGGAAACGAAACCAAGTGGGAAATGATTCACTACGACGTGCAAATATTTGGCGGTATTGCTCTGCACCAAGGAAAGATTGCTGAGATGGCTACTGGTGAGGGTAAAACACTCGTGGCTACGCTTCCCGTATTCCTAAACGCGCTCACTGGCAATGGCGTACACGTGGTTACGGTGAACGACTACTTGGCTAAGCGAGACTCGGAGTGGATGGGCCCACTCTACGAATTCCATGGATTGTCGGTGGATTGTATCGATAAACATCGCCCCAACTCGCCCGAACGTCGCAAAGCCTACCTAGCCGACATTACGTTTGGTACTAACAACGAATTTGGTTTCGACTATCTGCGCGACAATATGTCGAACTCGCCCGAAGACTTGGTGCAAAGGGCACATAATTACGCCATCGTCGACGAGGTCGACTCAGTGCTTATAGACGATGCCCGTACGCCGCTTATCATCTCTGGTCCTATCCCCAAGGGCGACGACCAGATGTTTGAAGAATATCAACCACTGGTTGAACGCCTCGTAGATGTTCAGCGCAAGCTAGCTACGCAATACTTGGCAGAGGCTAAACAACTTATTTCTGAAGGACAGGAACAAAACGACCAAAAGAAAATTGATGAGGGTTTCCTCTCACTTTACCGCTCCTTCAAGTCGTTGCCTAAAAACAAACCGCTCATCAAATATCTCTCCGAAGAAGGTATTAAGGCAGGAATGCTGAAGACCGAAGAGATTTATATGGAGAACAATAACCGCAAAATGCCAGAAGCTGTGGCTCCTTTGTACTTTGTTGTTGATGAAAAACAAAACTCGTGCGACCTTACCGACAAGGGTACAGAATGGTTGGCCAAGCAGGTTAACGACGCCGAGCTCTTCGTTTTGCCCGACATCGCTAGCCAACTTTCGGATCTAGAAGCCAATAAAACTCTTAGCGATGAAGAAAAGGTTAATGTTAAAGACGAAATGTTGAGCTACTACGCCATCCAAAGCGAACGTGTGCACACCCTGCAACAGCTGCTTAAGGCCTACACCATGTTTAATAAGGATGACGAATATGTGGTTATTGATGGCGAAGTGAAGATTGTCGACGAACAAACGGGACGTATCATGGAGGGTCGCCGTTGGAGCGACGGTCTACATCAGGCTGTAGAGGCTAAAGAACATGTAAAAGTGGAAGCCGCTACACAAACCTTTGCCACCATTACCCTGCAAAACTATTTCCGTATGTACCACAAACTCGCGGGTATGACGGGTACTGCCTCTACCGAAGCTGGAGAATTTTGGGACATCTACAAACTGGATGTGGTGGAAATTCCTACCAACCGACCCATCGCTCGCCATGATATGGACGACCGTGTGTACAAAACGGCTAGAGAGAAATACGCTGCCGTGATTGACGAAATCGACGAATTGCGCAAACAAGGACGACCTGTGCTCGTTGGTACAACGTCGGTTGAAATATCCGAGTTGCTTAGCAAGATGCTCAACATGCGCAAGATAGACCACGAAGTGCTTAATGCCAAGCAACACCAAAAGGAGGCTTCCATCGTGGCAAAGGCCGGACAGTCTACCAACGGACTGGGTGCTGTGACCATTGCCACCAACATGGCGGGTCGTGGTACCGACATTAAACTGTCGCCCGAAGTAAAAGCGGCTGGCGGTTTGGCTATTATCGGTACTGAAAGACACGAAAGCCGTCGCGTAGACAGACAGTTGCGCGGACGTGCTGGCCGTCAAGGTGACCCAGGTTCTTCGGTGTTCTATGTTTCGCTCGAAGACAAACTAATGCGTCTTTTCGCATCCGAGCGTATCGCAAGCATCATGGATAAACTCGGATTTAAAGAGGGCGAACGTATCGAAAGCCCTATGATCTCGAAGAGTATCGAGCGCGCACAGAAGAAAGTTGAAGAAAACAACTTTGGTGTTCGTAAGCACTTGCTTGAATACGACGACGTGATGAACAAGCAACGTACGGTGATTTACGAGAAACGTCGCCACGCCTTGATGGGCGAACGCATTGGCATGGACATCACCAACGTTATCTGGGACCGCGTTATCAACATCATACAAACCAACGATTACGAAGGTTGCAAGGAAGCTTTCATCAAAATTTTCGCCATGGAGTGCCCCTTCACCGAAGAAGAATTCAACAGCACACCTCACGAAGAATTGCAAGAGAAGACTTTCCAAACGGCTATGGAAACCTTTAAACGCAAGACCGACAACCTGCAAAAGATGACCTACCCCACCATTAAGGATGTCTACGAACTGGAAGGCGAAAGATACGAACGCATTGTTGTGCCCATAACCGACGGCAAACGCATCGTACAGATTGTGTGCGACCTGAAAGAGGCTTACGAAACGGAAGCCAAATCGGTTATCAAGCAGTTTGAAAAGAACATCATGTTGCACATCATCGACGATTGTTGGAAGGAAAACTTGCGACAGCTTGACGAACTACGCCACAGCGTGCAAAATGCTTCGTACGAACAAAAAGACCCGCTATTGGTATTTAAACTCGAAAGTGTGAAACTGTTCGACAACATGGTTAACGAAATGAACGACCGCATAACGAGCATGCTGATGCGTGCACAACTGCACGTTGAACATCAAGTTCAAGAGGCCGTTCCCGAACTTCCACAACAACAGTACACGGAAACAAAAGTCGACCTCGACGAACAGGCTCAAAGAGCAGCTAGAGAGCGTGACACACGCGAAAATCAAACGCAACAAAGACGCACGCCTGTGATGAGAGATCAAATGCCAAGAAGAAACGATCCTTGTCCTTGCGGTAGCGGAAAGAAATTTAAAGACTGCCACGGCAGAGGCATCGTATAACCCAATAAAGGGCTACACGTCTCTTGCCTACATATTCTCCTCCTCGCATAAATAGTTGCGGGGAGGAGAAATAATTTAATCAAATACTCAAGATGGAAGTTAACATCAATAACCTTATCAAATCTTACGGGGCTAAAACGGCTGTTTCCATCCCCGAACTGTCATTGTCTCACAACGAAGTTGTAGGACTGGTGGGTAATAACGGCTCAGGTAAAACAACACTCTTTAGACTGCTTACCGATTTGGTAAAGGCTGATGAGGGTGAGGTGAGCCTAGAAGGAGTAAACCCAGCACTAAACGAAGAATGGAAAAAACACACAGGTGTGTACATCGATGAGGGTTTCTTGATAGACTATCTCACACCCGAAGAATATTTCGACTTTATTGCTAGCATCTCTAATATCGACAACGACACCGTTCAACAAACACTTCAACAGTTTGAAAACTTCATGGGTGGTGAAATTCTTGGCCAAAAAAAGTTGATACGCGACCTCTCGGCGGGCAACAAACAAAAGGTGGGCATCATTGCTGCAATGCTTTCTCAACCACGTTTTATTATTCTCGACGAGCCTTTTAACTTTCTCGACCCAAGCAGTCAGAATGCATTAAAGGCTATACTCACTAAGTTTGGAAAACGCGAAGGCACCACAATTATCGTTTCTAGCCACAACTTGCAACACACCATCGATATTTCTAGTCGCATTATCTTACTTGAAAAGGGGTGCATTATCCACGATTTCAAAACGGTAGACTCCGATTCAATTAGCGAACTAGAAAATTATTTCGCTGCCCAATAGTCACTATAAAATGGTCTTAACCATACTTTGTTTATCTGTATGCGTCTTCATGTAATAGTCGTGCCAATTTAAAAGAAGATACATCAACAACATTGCTGATATGCAACTAAGAAAAGAGATTGAACCCGACTTCGAAACGGTAGAGAGACACTACCCCATTGTCCTTAAAGCTATAATGCGCTATACTGAGTATTGCGATGAAAACGGGGACGAAGACTTGGTGGAATATAACAAATTGGCCAACTTTCTTCATCAGCTTACGGGGAAAGACATGGCGCAATTTAATCTTTGGGAATGGTGGGAAGAAGAAGGTGCCGAGGTTTTGGCCTTCAAAATTGTGCTACCCGAACCTCAACGCGTACACAATATCACTATGGACGAAGTGCATGAGGTTGTAAAAAGACTTAAAACCGACATCTACACCTCCCCCGAAGACGGTTCGTTGAAAGAGCTTTTTAAATATCATCTAGACCATTATTATAAGTTGTTCTTGGAAAGGAACTTTAATTCGTACACCCCTAAACTCTTTCAAAGGAATATAAACGATAAAGGTGAATACTTTGAATATACTGAATCCGAAATTGTTCAAATACTTTGGAGATAGTAACTGCATGCTGCAAAGCTAAAACTGCCCACTTCGGCCACTCCGCAGAATATGTTCTATCCAAAATAAACCTTCCTAAATACTTGGCATCACTAAGTCTCGTCAACCTAGCATTGCCAACTTTAAAAGGTGTATTAGTGGAGCAATCTAAAATTAATGGCCACTAATCCAAACTTTTTTCAATTAAACAATGCTTGGTAACCAACTATTAGCAACAGTTTAACAGTGTTTGTTAACCAAGTATGGATTGTAAAATATTTGCACTAAAATTTAACATTATGAGTGCCATCGCTTCAAAAATCCCGAGCCTAGGCCGATTTTCTGCGCGTAATTCAAAAGTTATAACAGTCTGATACATTATAAGTTATAACATTATTAGGCAAAAACACCCATTTTACTCACAACTAAAAGGATATTTATACACTTTTTACGCCGGCCAACCACTCCTCTACCATTAATTATTTGTTGTTCGTATTTCATCGAAAAATCACGTTTATTAACCACTCTATTTACTATTTAGACCATTAAAAGTCATCAAGAGCGTGTATTTTGCAGCAAATCGATCTGCGTTTTGCAGCAAATAGCGTTGCGTTTTGGTGCTAAATGCAGTGTGTTTTGGTGCTAAACGCGATGCGTTTTGATGCATATTACCGCCAGTTTTACTGAATACATTCAGCCAACCAGCAAGAAATATTCATACTATTTTATGATTTTGAGGATGAAAAATGCGCGATAATTTTTGGGAAAGAGAAAGGCAAAGTCATAAGAGATTGCAAAAAACGGCTCAAATTTCACATCAGAGCAAAGTACTAAATTCTTATTTTCCATACTATTTATGGCCATTTTTACTCCTTTTTCGTCTAGAAGGAGAAGTTGAGACAAGTGTATTTTGTAAATTATAATTACTTATTTAACAAATCAGAGTAATGCACTCAGATGCGACAAAAAGAGATATTTGGCATCTGTTTAGAGAACACCCAGCGCGCTAACACACTGTTTAAAATAAGCTAGTCCATATAATTTTGCTAAATGATATGTGTTGAATCGCTATTATATTATTGGAGTTCTCGTGCCGTTTTGGCCCAAATTGGAATAATAGCACTCTCCCCTTCCATCCTCCAAGCCAATTCTTATTTACAAGAATTTAGAAAATAACACTCAAAAGCATAGACAAAACATAAAAGAAAATGCGATTGGGAAGATTGCATTCCAGGCAAAAATACCCTTATATGCCGAACCAGAACGGCATCAATCTCAATATTTAACACAAAGAAAAGCAACATATAACCCTTAAACAATCATCAATAATAGGTAAAACAAAAGGCTAACTCACAGCACTATAATACCCATTTATAGGTATTTTAAAAAAGGATAACACCCCAATTACGAGCCTTCAAATAGAAAAGTTATAACTTTGTGTAAATGTAAACACATAACAAAAATAAAACTAAATGAGATTATCGGAACTAAAGACGGGAGAAAAGGCCGTTGTGGTGAAAGTTTTGGGCCACGGCGGTTTTAGAAAACGTATTGTTGAAATGGGCTTTATTAAGGGCAAAACCGTGGAGGTATTGCTCAACGCTCCTCTGCAAGACCCCGTGAAATACAAAATTTTGGGTTACGAAATCTCGTTACGTCGCGACGAAGCGCAAATGATTGAGGTGGTGTCTGAAGAGGAGGCAAAAAGCATTGATAATCACAATACTGATGCTCAAGAGCTGGATTACACCCCATCGCTTAATAGTGAAGCTGAATATATGCCCGCCAAAACGGGTGATGAAGCGACAAACAGCGAAGAAAAGATGCAGAAGGTGGCACGACATAAACGTCGTATCATTAACGTGGCGTTAGTGGGTAACCCCAATTGCGGTAAGACTTCGTTGTTTAATTTTGCATCGGGCGCTCACGAAAAAGTGGGAAACTACTCGGGTGTTACTGTTGATGCCAAAGAAGGTGTTGCGCATTTCGAAGGTTATGAATTTCACTTGGTAGATCTACCTGGCACCTATTCGCTGTCGGCTTATAGTCCCGAAGAGCTGTATGTGCGCAAACAAATCATCGAAAAAACACCCGACGTGGTGATAAACGTGCTCGATGCCAGCAATCTAGAACGCAATCTCTACCTCACCACACAGTTGGTTGACATGAATTTGCGCATGGTGTGTGCCTTAAATATGTACGACGAGTTTGAGAAACGTGGAGACAGCGTGGACCTGGAGGCACTGGGAAAACAGTTTGGCGTGCCCATGATACCCACTGTTTTTAAAACGGGACGAGGAGTGCAATTGCTTTTTCACATCATCATCAACATGTACGAGGGTGTTGACTTCCTGGATAAGGATGGTAACATCAACCCCGAAGTGGCTGCCGAACTACAAAAATGGCACGAAAACTATCAGGGAGATGTGTCCAAAGAGCATCAAGAAGACTTTGCCACTGCCGATGCGCGACCACATAACAAGGTGTCGAGGCACATACACATCAACCATGGGCCACGGCTCGAACTATGTATCAACCGACTGAAATTGCAAATTGAGCAGAACCCAGAGGTGAGACACAAGTTCCATACCCGATACTTGGCCATCAAACTTCTTGAGAACGATGCCGACACCGAACGCGAAGTGGCGCAATTAAGCAATATCAAAACAATATTAGAAACGCGCGAAAACGAAGTTCAAAGCATACAAAAGCAATTAAATCAAGATTGCGAAACGGCTATTATGGATGCCAAATATGCCTTTATACATGGCGTTTTGGCCAAAGCCAACTACAAAGAGGGCAAAGAAAACGACACCTATAAGCTTACACATAAACTGGATGCCATCATCACCCATAAGTTTTGGGGCTTCCCCATCTTCTTTTTCTTGCTTTATGTGATGTTTCAAGTGACGTTTACTGTGGGCCAATATCCAATGGATTGGATAGATCAAAGCGTTAATTGGCTAGGAGAATGGGTAAACAGCAACTTTGCCGATGGCGCTGTTAAAGACCTCTTGGTTGAGGGAATTATTGCTGGTGTGGGCGCAGTTGTGGTGTTTTTGCCACAAATCCTCATCCTTTACTTCTTCATCTCGTTCATGGAAGACAGTGGCTACATGGCTCGCGCAGCCTTTATCATGGACAAACTGATGCATAAGATGGGCTTACATGGCAAGTCGTTTATTCCTCTCATCATGGGTTTTGGGTGCAACGTACCTGCAGTGATGGCCACACGCACCATTGAAAGCAGGCGTAGCCGACTGATAACCATGCTTATCTTGCCCATGATGAGTTGTTCGGCGCGCCTGCCCATCTACATCATGATAACGGGGACGTTCTTCGCCTTGAAGTATCGCTCGGCAATTATGATTTCGATGTATGTGGTGGGCATACTCATGGCCGTGATAATGAGCAAGATTTTCAGCCGTTTCTTGGTGAAAGGCGAAGACACACCCTTCGTAATGGAACTTCCTCCCTATCGCTTTCCAACGAAAAAAGCCATCGCACGCCATACCTGGGAGAAAGGAAAACAATATTTACAAAAGATGGGTGGCATCATCTTGGTGGCCAGTATCATTGTTTGGGCCTTGGGCTATTTCCCCCATAACGATGCACTAGACAAACAACAGCAGCAAGAGCAAAGCATTATAGGACGCGTTGGAAAAACCATCGAGCCATTGTTTAGGGTACAAGGGTTCGACTGGAAACTGGATGTGAGTTTGCTGGCAGGCGTGGGCGCTAAAGAGATTGTAGCCTCTACCATGGGCGTGCTCTATGCCGATGACAACAGTTTTGGTGACGATGACAGTTTCAGTGACGACACCGAAAAATACACACGCCTGAGAAAACAAATGATAACCGACGGCATTTCGCCCATTTCGGCCTATGCCTACCTCATTTTTGTACTACTCTACTTTCCCTGTATTGCCACAGTTGCCGCCATTCGCAACGAAAGTGGTTCGTGGCGTTGGGCCTTGTTCGCAGCAGCATATACCACACTGCTAGCTTGGGTGGCTAGCGCCTTGGTTTATCAAGTGGGCAGTTTGATAGTGGGAAGCTAGACACCAGCGCCATCCCAGAGATTATTCAAACAAAATGTCAACCAACATTAGAAACGCCATCGGCCACCACACAAACAAGTAGCCGATAGCGTTTCTTCATGTAAAAAAGCAAAACCAAACCTTGAACCCATCAAGAAGAAATGTAAAAAGACACACAAAACCTGCTAATAAACATTGATGACACCCCAAATACCCACACTTTGCAATATGGAGATAGCATTTTTTGAAGAAAACATGTAATCATTTTCATATTTATTATTACCTTTGCACCATATTTGGCTGAATACAAACAATTATATAATAACGTTATATGTCTTTTATTTTATTTATTACCGTTCTGATAACGGCTGTCCTTTTGGTAGTGGCTGCATACGCCATAGCCAAGGCATTAGGGCCTAGGTCGTACAATGCGGTTAAGGGTGAACCCTTCGAAAGTGGTATCCCGACGCGCGGTTCCTCGTGGATTCCCGTGCATATCGGTTACTATCTTTTCGCCATCCTTTTCCTGATGTTCGACGTAGAAACTGTGTTCTTGTACCCATGGGCAGTAGTTGTCAAGCAGTTTGGAGCCATGGCTCTGGCTAGCATTGGGTTCTTTTTAGTGGTACTTGTATTTGGCCTGGCCTATGCCTGGCGGAAAGGAGCATTGGAATGGAAGTAAAACAACCCCATATCAAGAGTATTCCTTACGCGGAATTTAAAGACAACGACACGCTCGAACAAATAATGAAAGAGCTGAACGAAGGCGGTGTAAACGTTGTTGTTGGCTCGTTAGACCAAGCCATCAACTGGGGACGCAGCAATTCGTTGTGGTCGCTAACCTTTGCAACAAGCTGTTGTGGCATCGAGTTCATGTCGGTGGGCTGTGCTCGCTACGACTTCGCTCGCTTTGGATTTGAAGTAACACGTAACTCACCACGTCAAGCCGACCTCATCATGTGCGCTGGCACCATCACCAACAAGATGGCGCCGGTTATGAGACGCCTTTACGATGAAATGGCCGACCCAAAATACGTCATCGCCGTTGGCGGATGCGCCATCAGCGGAGGCCCATTTAAGTCGAGCTACCACGTTGTACGCGGTATAGAGGAGATTGTTCCCGTAGACGTTTTCATTCCTGGATGCCCTCCCAGACCAGAAGCTATCCTCTACGGAATGATGCAGCTGCAACGCAAAGTGAAGGTGGAAAAATTCTTTGGTGGTGCTAACCGCAAAGAAAAGAAACCCATTGTTATCACAGATGTACCAAAGGATTTCGATAAAGACAAGGAATGAGACGCTATTATGAAACTAAATAACATTGTACTAAACGCGAACGATTTTGCCAACGAGATGGCAAAATTAAGAAATGAAAAACATTTCGACTTCCTCGTTACCATCGTTGGTGAAGACTTTGGGGAAGAAGGGTTCGGGTGTATCTATATTTTGGAGAACACTCAAACCTATGAACGCATCTCGGTTAAAGTCGTTGCTTCCGACCGCAACAACCCATTCCTGCCATCGGTAACCCATCTTTGGAAGGCTGCCGACTTGATGGAACGCGAAGTTTACGATTTCTTCGGCATTAAGTTCGTGGGCCATCCCGACATGAGAAGGCTATACCTGCGTAGCGATTTCAAAGGATACCCCCTGAGAAAAGACTACGACATGGATCCCGAGAAGAACAAACCTAACATGTTTGACGACCCAGAACCAGACTACACCTTGCAATATAGCCTTGACAAGGATGGTAACCTGGTGGAAAATCGACATAAATTGTTTGGAGAAGACGACTATGTGGTGAACATCGGACCACAGCACCCTGCCACACATGGTGTGTTGCGCCTACAAACAATACTAGATGGTGAGGTAATCAGAAAGATTTACCCACACCTGGGATACATTCACCGCGGTGTTGAGAAAATTTCGGAAAGTTATACTTATCCACAAACGCTGGCTTTTACTGACCGCTTGGACTATCTTAGCGCTACAATGAACCGCCATGCACTGGTGGGCGTGATTGAAGAGGCCATGGAAGTGGAACTAACCGACCGCATTAAGTATATCCGTACCATCATGGACGAGTTGCAACGCCTTAACTCGCACCTGCTGTTCTATAGCTGTTGTGCGCAAGACGTTGGCGCATTAACAGCCTTTATTTATGGAATGCGCGACCGCGAACAGGTTATCAATGTGATGGAAGAAACCACTGGTGGACGACTTATCCAAAACTATTATCGCATTGGTGGTTGCCAAGCCGACATCGACCCCAACTTTGTGCAAAACGTGAAGAAACTTTGCGCCTACATGAAGCCGATGTTCAAAGAATATCAAGATGTATTCACAGGCAACGTTATCATGGAAAACCGTTTCAAAAACGTGGGAGTACTATCGCGCGAAGACGCAATCAGCTATGGATGTACAGGCGGCACAGGCCGTGCAACAGGCTGGAAAAACGATGTTCGTAAACACCACAGCTACGGTGTGTACGACAAGATCGACTTTAAAGAGATTACCTACGAGAACGGTGACAGCTACGACCGCTATATGGTGCGCATGAAGGAAATGGAACAGAGCGTTCATATCATGGAAACGCTTATCGACAACATACCCGAAGGCGACTTCTATATCAAGCAGAAGCCCATTATCAAAGTGCCCGAAGGCCAATGGTACTTCTCTTGCGAAGGCTCGCGCGGAGAGATTGGCGTGTTCCTAGACAGCAAAGGCGACAAGAGTCCCTATCGTTTGAAGTTCCGCCCCATGGGTCTTCCTTTGGTTTCGGCCTTGGATACCATGCTTAAAGGCGAGAAGATAGCCGACCTTATCGCTGTCGGCGCATCATTAGATTATGTTATACCCGATATTGACAGATAATTATGTTTGACTTTTCAATCGTAACAACGTGGTTTGACAGTCTGCTGCGAGACACTTGCGGACTGAGTAGCTTTTGGGCAATACTCATCGAATGTGTGCTCGTGGGTGTATTTATACTGGCAGCCTACGCCATATTGGCAATCTTGCTCATATTCATGGAACGCAAGGTGTGTGCGGCTTTCCAATGTCGTCTCGGTCCGATGCGTGTTGGACCGTGGGGAATTTTCCAAGTTATCGCCGACGTTCTCAAGATGCTTATCAAAGAAATCTTTGCTGTAGACAAGGCCGACAAGCTGCTTTACGCCATCGCACCTATATTGGTGTTGGTGGGTTCGGTAGGTGCTTTCTCGTTTATGCCTTGGAACAACGGCGCTACAATCCTAGATTTCAACGTTGGTATCTTCCTCATGACAGCTATTTCAAGTATCGGTGTCATCGGTATATTCATCGCTGGATGGAGTTCGAACAACAAGTATAGCGTTATTTCGGCCATGCGTGGCGCAGTGCAGATGATTTCTTACGAAATGTCATTGGGTCTTTGCCTCATCACAGCCGTGATTCTTACAGGCACAATGCAGGTTAGCGGTATTGTAGAAGCACAGAGCGGCCCCTTCGGTTGGCTCATATTCCAAGGCCATATCCCAGCAATCATCGCCTTCTTGGTGTTCCTCGTTACAGGTAATGCCGAAGCAAACCGCGGTCCGTTCGACTTAGCCGAGGCAGAAAGCGAACTTACTGCAGGTTATCACACCGAATATTCAGGTATGGGCTTTGGCTTCTTCTACTTGGCCGAATACCTCAATCTCTTCATTGTTGCTGGTGTTGCCTCCATGGTTTTTCTTGGTGGCTGGATGCCAATCCACATTGGTGTAGAGGGATTTGATAAGGTGATGGATTATATTCCAGGCATCGTGTGGTTCATTGGTAAAGCATTTGCTTTGGTTTGGGTATTGATGTGGATACGTTGGACCTTCCCACGTCTGCGCATCGACCAAATTTTGAAGCTTGAATGGAAATACCTGATGCCCCTGTCCTTACTCAACCTGGTGCTCATGACTATAATTGTGGCCTTTGGTTGGTACATTAAATAACGAAAACGACATGGAAGATAATAATAAATCATATTTTGGTGGTATACGAGATGGCATCAAATCGCTAGCCACTGGCTTACGTGTTACGTTGCGCGAATACTTCACGCCCAAGGTAACGGAGCAATACCCCGAAAACAGAAAGACCACTTTGCACGTGGCAAAACGCTCGCGCGGTAGGCTCGTTATGAAGCGCGACGAGAACGATGTTGTAAAATGTGTGGCTTGCTTGATGTGCGAAAAGGCTTGTCCTAATGGCACAATACGCATCGTTTCTGAAATGGTGACCAACGAGGAAGGCAAGAAGAAACGTCAACTTGTGAAGTACGACTACGACTTGGGCGACTGCATGTTCTGTGAACTATGCACCAACGCCTGCAACTTCGATGCCATCGAGTTCACCAACGACTTTGAAAATGCCGTATTCAACCGCGACAAACTGGTGCTCGAACTAGACAAAGAACACTACCAAAGCTCTTTGCCTAACATCATCGACGGCGGTGCGGAAAGCGAAATCGGAACTTTCAACACAAAAACAAAATAATAGGAGTAGACAACTATATGGCAAATATCATCATGTTTTGCATCTTGGCCGTTATTATCATTGGTTCGGCCATCGTATGCGTATTCACAAAGAGAATTATGCGGGCGGCTACTTTCTTGCTGTTCGTGCTCTTTGGCGTAGCAGGTGTTTACTTCCTGTTAGACTACACATTCTTAGGAACAGCGCAAATAGCTATCTATGCTGGTGGATTGACGATGCTTTACATCTTCGCGATCCAACTGGTGTCGAAGCGCACATTGCAAGGTTTGCAAGAAAGACAACGCGGAAAAACCGTTGTTGCTGGCGCATTGGTAGCCCTTCTTGGACTGGTTACCGTTGGTTTGGTGCTGCTTAAGAACGAATTTATAGACATGTCGGCCAGCATGGTCGACGCCGAAGTACCCATGTCGGTTATCGGAGAGAAGCTCGTTGGTGCAGGCAAGTATCAGTATGTGTTGCCTTTCGAGTTTATTTCTGTATTCCTCTTGGCTTGTATTATCGGTGGAATTATGATTGCAAGAAAGGAGGATAAGAAATGATACCTGTAGAATTATTATTGGGACTGAGCACTGTGCTCTTCTTTATCGGCTTTTTCGGATTTGTTACACGTCGCAACCTTATCGCGATGCTCATCTCCATCGAGCTGGTACTCAATTCGGTTGACATCAACTTTGCTGTTTTCAACCGCATACTCCACCCTGGAGAACTCGAAGGTTTCTACTTTTCCTTGTTCTCTATTGGCATCAATGCTGCCGAAACAGCTGTTGCCATCGCTATCATCCTTAACGTTTACCGCAGGTTCCACAGTGATCAGGTGAACAGTATTGAAAACATGAAACTATAAAAAACAATGGAATACAATTTTGTATTTTTAATACTACTTCTGCCTGCACTGTCGTTCCTCGTCTTAGGACTAGCAGGTATGAAGATGCCGCATAAGGTGGCGGGTGCCATTGGTACGGTGGTTTTGGGCACTATCTTCTGCCTTTCCATCTACACGGCATACGAATACTTCATCGGACAAGGTCGCGGTGCCGACGGTTTATATCCGCACGTCACAGCATTTAACCTCACTTGGTTGAAGTTCTCCGAACTTCTCACCTTTAACTTGGGCTTCCGTCTCTCGCCTATTTCGGTGATGATGCTAGTGGTTATCACCACTGTGAGCCTTATGGTGCACATCTACTCGTTTGGTTATATGCACGGCGAAAAGGGTTTCCAGCGTTATTACGCTTACCTATCGCTCTTCACCATGTCGATGTTGGGCCTTGTAGTGGCCACAAACATTTTCCAAATGTATCTTTTTTGGGAACTTGTGGGCGTGTCGTCTTACCTTCTCATTGGCTTCTACTATCCCCAAGGGGCTGCCGTTGCCGCATCTAAGAAGGCTTTTATCGTTACACGTTTCGCCGACTTGTTCTTCCTCATCGGTATTTTGATTTACAGTTTCTACGTTGGAACATTCAATTACGACCTCCACGCTATGCCCACACTTCACGAGCAAGTGGCTGGAGCTGCTGTAATGTTACCCGTTGCGCTGTTCTTCATGTTCATTGGTGGTGCTGGTAAGAGTGCTATGTTCCCCTTGCACATTTGGCTGCCCGACGCAATGGAGGGTCCAACGCCAGTATCTGCACTTATCCATGCCGCCACAATGGTTGTTGCAGGTGTGTTCCTCGTGGCTAGTCTCTTCCCCATCTTTGTGGAATTTGCCCCCGAACAACTGCACTGGATTGCTTACATCGCAGCTTTCACGGCCTTCTATGCCGCTGCTGTGGCTTGTGTTCAAAGCGACATCAAGCGCGTTTTGGCTTTCTCTACCATCTCGCAGATTGGATTTATGCTCGTGGCTTTGGGTGTTTGCTTACCCGATCCGCACACTGGAGCTGTTGCCATGACCGAAGAGTACGCAGATGTGCAAGGACTTGGTTACATGGCTGGTATGTTCCACCTCTTCACTCACGCCATGTTCAAAGCTTGTCTCTTCCTAGGTGCAGGCTGTATCATACATGCCGTACACTCAAATGAGAAAGAATACATGGGCGGGCTACGTAAATACATGCCTATCACCCATATCACATTCCTCATTTCGTGTCTCGCCATCGCTGGTATCCCCCCATTCTCAGGATTCTTCTCGAAAGATGAGATACTAGTTGCTTGCTACAATTTCAGTCCTGTAATGGGCGCTATAATGAGTGGCATTGCTATGATGACGGCTTTCTACATGTTCCGACTCTATTATGTGATATTCTGGGGCAAGAGCTACTACGAAACGCACATCAACGAAGGAGCGCATAAGCCCCACGAGGCACCGCTCACGATGACGTTCCCCTTAATATTCCTGTCTATCATTACAATTACCTGTGGCTTCTTGCCATTCGGTGAGCTTATTTCGGCCAACGGTATAGGTTTCCATACCCATATCAACTGGACCGTTGCAGGCACCAGTGTGGCCTTAGCTATTATCGGTATCGTGGCAGCAACGCTTATGTACAAGAATGAGGAGACACCAGTAGCCGACAAGTTGGCTAAGACATTCCCCACACTTCACCGTGCAGCCTACAAGCGTTTCTATATGGACGAGGTTTGGCAATACGTAACGCACCGCATCATCTTCCGCCTAATATCAAACCCCATTGCGTGGTTCGACCGCCATGTTATCGATGGAACATTCGACTTCCTGGCTTGGGGTTCGAACGAAGCAGGCGAAAGCATACGTCCATGGCAAAGCGGCGACGTGCGCCATTACGCCATCTGGTTCCTTTCGGGAGCCGTTGCACTTACCTTGGTTTTGCTATACATGTTATAATATGAGGTAACAACCAGATAAAAGAAAAACAAAATGAGTATATTAACATTATTCGTAGTAATCCCCGTACTGATGTTGCTGGGCCTTTGGCTCTCTCGCAGCCTCAATCAAGTGCGTGGTGTGATGGTTGTCGGCTCTACGTGCCTGCTGGCACTGTCGGTTTGGCTCACCTTCGCTTTCCTTCAAATGCGCGATGCGGGCAACACCGATGCCATGCTGTTTCAATACACTGTGGATTGGTTTAAACCCCTTCACATAGCCTACGCCATAGGTGTAGATGGCATCTCGGTGGTAATGTTGCTCTTGTCGAGCATCATTGTGTTCACCGGAACCTTCGCGTCATGGCAACTAAAGCCCCTAACAAAAGAATATTTCCTTTGGTTCACCCTGCTTAGCATTGGTGTTTATGGTTTCTTTATTTCGATAGACCTCTTCACTATGTTCATGTTCTACGAGGTGGCGCTAATCCCCATGTACCTGCTTATTGGCGTTTGGGGTAGTGGCAAAAAGGAGTATTCGGCCATGAAGCTTACACTTATGCTCATGGGTGGTTCGGCTTTGCTTATCATTGGCATCATTGGCATCTACTTCTTTAGTGGTGGTACCACGATGAACATCCTCGAATTGCAAGCCCTGCACAATATTCCCGAGAGCGTACAAAAGGTACTTTTCCCCTTTGTATTTATTGGTTTCGGTGTGCTTGGCGCGCTTTTCCCCTTCCATACATGGTCTCCCGACGGTCACGCATCGGCCCCAACGGCTGTATCAATGCTCCATGCTGGCGTACTAATGAAGCTAGGAGGCTATGGCTGTTTCCGCATTGCCATCGTGCTTTTACCCGAAGCAGCTCATCAGCTTTCATGGATATTCATCATTCTCACCACAATCTCGGTGGTTTATGGTGCGTTCTCAGCTTGCGTTCAAACCGACTTGAAGTACATTAACGCCTACTCTTCTGTGTCGCACTGTGGATTGGTGCTCTTCGCATTGCTCATGATGACACAGACGTCTTGCACGGGTGCTGTGCTTCAGATGCTCTCTCACGGCTTGATGACGGCCCTATTCTTTGCCCTCATCGGTATGATTTACGGCCGTACACACACGCGCGACATTCGTCAACTGGGTGGTTTAATGAAGATTATGCCCTTCCTTAGTGTGGGTTATGTAATTGCTGGTTTGGCCAACTTGGGTCTTCCAGGCTTCTCGGGTTTCGTTGCAGAAATGACCATCTTCGTTGGTTCATTTCAAAACAACGACGTATTCCATCGCTCGGCTACTATCATTGCTTGTACGGCAATCGTTATCACGGCGGTCTACATCCTGCGTGTTGTGGGCAAAATTCTCTATGGCAAGGTTGCCGATCCTCATTTCGAGGAACTCACCGACGCCACTTGGGATGAGCGTTTTGCCGTTGGCTGTCTAATCTTCTGTGTTGCTGGACTTGGTATTGCTCCGCTTTGGGCGAGCAACATCATCAGCGACACGCTGGGCCCAATTATCGAACACATCAACAATGTAACCGCAATAGCATCACTTTAAACGCTTCCTACAATGAATTTAGATTATAGTCAGTTTTTCCATATGATGCCCGAGGTTACCTTGATGGCTTTGTTGGTGATTGTCTTCATCGTAGATTTCGTCACTGCTCACAAGGCTCCCATTGTGTTAACCGACGAAAAGACGGGTCCTTCACCACGCCCCTGGTTCAACCCTCTGGTGTGTATCTTCATGCTTGCTCACATTCTAGTGAACATTTGTCCCACCGAGTCGGCTTCAGTATTTGGTGAAATGTATGTCACTTCGCCCATGATTGGCGTGGTTAAAACCATCCTAGCCTTTGGTACGCTCATTGTTTTCATACAAGCACGCACGTGGCTTTCACGTCCCGATAGCACATTTAAAGAAGGTGAGTTCTACATGCTCATCATTTCAACGCTGCTTGGCATGAACATGATGGTAAGTGCCAACCACTTCTTGCTCTTCTTCTTAGGGCTCGAAATGGCTTCTGTGCCCATGGCTTGCTTGGTGGCGTTCGACAAATACCGCAACAATTCGGCCGAAGCTGGTGCCAAATTCATCCTCACAGCAACGTTTTCTAGCGGTGTGATGCTCTATGGACTCACCTTCATCTATGCCGACGCTGGTTCGCTTTACTTCAACGAGGTGGCAAAAAACCTATCGGCAACGCCGATGACATTGATGGGTATGGTGTTCTTCTTTAGCGGATTGGGCTTTAAGATTTCGCTTGTACCCTTCCACTTTTGGACTGCCGACACCTATCAAGGTGCACCAACCACCATCACAGGTTATCTGTCTGTAGTGTCAAAGGGTGCTGCAGCTTTTACGCTCTGCACCATCCTGATGCACGTTTTCGGTGCGCTGATGCAGCAATGGCAATACCTTTTGGGCATCGTCATTGTGTTGAGTATCACCATTGCCAACCTCTTCGCCATTCGTCAAACCGAATTGAAGCGTTTCATGGCCTTCAGTTCTATTTCGCAAGCAGGATATATCATGCTGGCAGTGATGGGTAATTCGGGCATGGGTGTAACCGCTCTCACCTATTACATATTGGTGTATGTGGTGGCCAACATAAGTGTTTTCACCATCATCAGTGCCATCGAAGAGCGCAACAACGGCGTAACCGACATGGATGCATACAACGGACTCTACTCCACCAACCCCAAGTTGGCCTTCCTTATGACGTTGGCCCTCTTCTCGCTTGGTGGCATTCCGCCCTTTGCAGGTATGTTTAGCAAGTTCTTCGTGTTTATGGCCGCTCTCGAACAGGGCAGTGCTTGGGCTTATTTAATTGTGTTCATCGCCTTGATCAACACCGTTATCAGCCTTTACTACTACTTGCTCATCGTTAAGGCGATGTACATCAACAAGAGCGAAAACCCGTTGCCTGCCTTCAAAAGCGACTGCAACACGCGCTTGGCCTTAGCCATCTGCACCCTAGGCGTTGCACTCTTCGGTGTTTGCAGCTACGTGTACGACTGGATTTTCGCCGCCCTGTAACCCTCACGAACCATCTTGCCCACGAGGATAAGACACTTATTTCCCAAGGGCACACAAGTAATAAAGCCCCGAAAGCGTTATGCTTTCGGGGCTTTTTCTCGTTAAACACGGGCATTACTAGATAACACATGCCCATCCACAACTCCTAATGCGCAATGACACTGCACTTCGTCAACACTTAATTTGCATCTCACACCAACCCACAAGCTCTTTAACATAAGGCAATACCGATTGCCCTAATGGCGATAAGCGATACACACCGCTTGAATGCTCAACAAGATGGTCTTCCATCAAGATACGAACGGCAGATACAACCTGTTGATACTTCATCCCTACTACCCCCCAACAAAGTTGCTCCATTGAACCCGACACGCGCTCTGCTAGAACAAGTATCACCCATAAAGCATCTAATCCGCAAAGCCTTGAAAGGACATTGCGGATTGGACATGTAGGAAATTGCGGGTCGATTACCATGTTAACTTATCGCCAAGTATCACACCATCTCCAGCAGGAGAATCGTTCTCGCCAAAGCTATCGGCCTTGTATTGTATGCAAAGCATCAGCATCTCGCCCTCTCCAGTGTTCTTCAAGGCGCGCTTTGCTACCTTCCGACACGGGGAACACCTCGCCATCAACCTGATACTCGCCCTCGCCTTTAAGGATAAAGTACAGTTCTTCGTGGGTTTTATGCGTATGAAGAAAACCACTATCCTGACCAGGAACCAGCGTTTGGAACGACACTTCGCAACCTGTTGCTTGCAATGCCTGGCCCACAAACACCTTTCCAGGTATTTCAATGTCGCCCAAAGGCAGTACATAATCCTTCACTTCGCTTAACTTACCGATATTCACAGCTGTGAAATTCTTACCTTCTGTTGTTGTCTTTACAGTCTTCATCATCTTTATTGTATAATTAATTTTGTGTTTAATCGTCATTGTTCTGACGCTGCAAAGGTATTCATAATCAATGGCTCGCACAAGTAGCCACAATAAGGTGAGCCAGTTACCTTAGAGTAAGTAATGCTGAGAGCAAGTGAGTTGCGCCTTTAAGTTTTAGCACTGTTTAACAATAAACAGACAAGCATTGCAAAGGATAATAGTTACTTTTGTGCAGTAATGCAACTTAAAAAAACTATTAAAATGAACAGAACAGAAGTACGTGACGCCCTTTATCCCGATTGCCCCATCCGAAATATACTATCGCGAGTGGGTGATAAGTGGTCGATGTTGGTGCTTTTCACCTTAGAAACAAATGGCAACTTGCGTTTCAAGGAGTTACAACGCAACATTCCAGACATATCTCAAAAGATGCTCACGGCTACTTTAAAGATGCTCGAAGGCGATGCACTTATTACTCGCGTTGCTTTTCCCGAAGTTCCGCCACGCGTAGAGTACTCGTTATCTGCCAAAGGCAAGAGCCTACTTCCACATATTAGCAATCTACTTGCGTGGGCAACCGAACACATGGGCGAAATTATTGAGTCGCGCCAACGTTACCTACTAAAGTAAGAAGAGCATTCTAAGGGGAAAAGGCGAGAAAAAAATGATTACGCCATCATCCTTTTAAATCTTTTTCTCGTCAACTTGTAATCTTTAGCGGACAGTAATAATTCTAAAAGTCGCAACCACCGAAAACCAACATCAGACTTTAACTTGTTTTCCAAAGCTGCATGTAAGCACAATAGCATACATCAACTTTCACTACACATAAAAAACAGTGTACAAAGGTGTTTGTACTCACACTACAACCCACTCGTAGTGACACTACAAACCACTTGTAGCCTCATTTCATGCTTGTTGGCACACAGCAGCTTCTTTACACAATATTTGTTTTTTACGTCTATCATGCAATTTAGCATAAACCTACTGCAACCTAGTTGAATGTGCACATTAACTCCTATTATCGAAGTTTTTTACTTAAAATAGATGCAACAAAAAGGATTGAAATCCAAACGAGGTTTTAACCCCAAACTTTTATATATAGAAAACGTTTTTCCAAGCAGAAAAAATTCCATTATTTGTATTGCCGATTTGGAGAAAAAATTCTAACTTTGTAATATATTATCTTACTAAATATTTAGTAAGCCTTATGTAATATTTATAACGAACCTAATTATCAACAGAAAGGAACTATTATGAGTACAAAAAGTTTTTTACTTCTATCGTTGGTGATAGTCTTTTCTATTAGTTTGAGTGCTTGTCAGGATGCAGAGACAGAGGTTTCAAAAAATCCTCTTCCTGAAGAAACTACTCAATTGCATGCCATTTCTACCGATAAGGCATTATCTAACCTAGACAACTTCCTTATGGATGGCTCAACAAGAGGGGGGACTCTCACCCAAAGATTGTTAGTGTAATTCCAATGAAAATGGATGAGGTCACTACACGGGTGGCAACCTCTAATGCGAACAACATTTTATATGTTGCAAATTTCTCAGACAACAAAGGCTTTGCTATTTTAGCAGGAGACGATAGAATTCAAGAAAAGGTAATAGCTGTGGCTGATAAAAGTAATCTAACGAAAGAAGACGTTGATGCCGTAGCTTCCTTCTTTAAGAACAATGAGAATTACATAAACAAGGTCTATCCCACCACTGGCGACGGACTCTTTACAGTAAAAGATTATCCTGATGAGTCTTTTCTTAATCCGAACACTTTTTCCACCTATGACGCTTCAATGAGTGATAATTGGGTTGGGAACTTTCGTGAGGAAGACAATCAGTCTGTTACTAGAGCAGGTCGTCCCGAGGATGATAACAGGAAAACGATTCTAACATATTGTGCATATTATGCTAGAGACGAAGTACATAATGGGAATGGTAGTGACGCAGACCCAAATGATTCATACACTAGAAACACCACAATCTCTGATTGGAAAGACATTAAACAAACCAATAATATCTTAAGTGCGTATGATCATTGGAAACAAAAATCGCCTTTTAACGACTTATATCCTAATAGACGAAAGTTCCTCCTCTTTGGAGATAGACAAAAAGCACCTGCTGGATGTTTCCCTTTATCGTTAGCAAAAATAATGACCCATTTTAGGCAGCCAGCTAGTTTCTCGTACAATGGCTATGTAGTTGATTGGGATGCCATGAACAATCCTTACTCAGCATCAGGACGGGTATCTGCAGCAGTTTTACTAAAAGGCATTTCTGAATGGTGTGGTTCTATGTATTTCTACGCAGGAACTTTTACTTTTCCATCAAAGGCTTCTTCTTTTTTAAAAGATATGGGATATAATGATGTACACAGATGTAACTATAGCTACGATAGGGTTTCGTCGATGATAGATAGTCCTCCCTTATAAACCTAATATTTCTCTGATTCATAGCATATTATACTATAAATTATTTGCTTATATCTGCAAGTTTTTGTACCTTTACAATATA
>QWCZ01000634.1_pt1 | contig 30831 bp, 20 predicted proteins | sample 1972651 | NCBI WGS metagenome assembly QWCZ01 (sample SAMN09866695, study PRJNA288562) | Human oral metagenome isolate pre1_saliva, whole genome shotgun sequencing... | isolation source: mouth | host: Homo sapiens | place: USA: California
CCATCCTCGTCTCTCACGTACACTGTCTCACGAACTTTCTTGGCTTTAGCTGGTGCGACACCATCATATGAAATCTCATTGTAACGCTGTGCAACACTAATATCTTTCATAGCCATGCGACCAATAAAGTTCTTTTCATATGCTCGCATATCTTCCATAGAAACTTCGTCTTGAGCCATCAGCGTATGAAGTGTATTCTCTGCAGCCTCATACTTGAATTTAACATCCTCAGGAACATGCTTTCCATCACGCATTTCAACATATGCTTCACGAGTTAAAGCCATATGAGCCAGCGCTGCTGTCTCAGCAGTAAAAGGTAGGCGACCATTATTGGCACTGCGCAGATACTTATCGCCATGGTTTCTCAAAAACTTAGAAATGCCGCTATCTCCAAGCTTTCCACCACGCGACTCAATCTCAGAAGCAGCAGTGTTAAGCACAGTTCCAACACTTGTTTTCATAGTCTTCAGCATATCTGGATTGCCTAAAGACAAACCGATAAACATTGATGCTGCTGTCAGCAAACTCGATGGTGTAATACCGTCCTGCAAAGGACTCACACACATCATCAAAAGACGTCTCTGATACACCCTATTCATACGACTCATACTACGTTGCTGCTCGTCGCCCTGAGCGTCAAGCCATGCGTTACCTTCATTGGTGAAATTAACCATATCAAATTGAAGATTCTCAATACTATTATTGAGTTCATCCAATGTCTTTTGAACAGCGTCACCTTCATCATAATCATGACGCTTATTTTTCTCAACCTGCTTCATTTGCTTCGCACGTTGCCTCTGCTCACGGCTAGGAAACTTTAGAACAGGCATTGTTTTCTTGAGTCTCATATAAAAACCTCACTCTTCTTAAAGTGTGATATAATTATTTCAATTGTCAGTATTATATCATATACCAACACTTTTGTCAAGAGTTATTTATAAAAATATTAAAAAAAAATGGAGCCAAATATATCAGCTCCATTTTCTATCAATCAAATAACCCTTATTTAGTACTCGATAATATCCTGCTTATCCTCAGCAACAGTGTCAATCTCAAGAACTTTCTTCTCATCAGAAGCCTCAGCAAATGCGCTCTTATCGCGACTTGTAGCCTTCACTAAGGTATCAAACGCATCAAGACCCTCATCAACATTCTGACGACTATAGTCAACACCAAAACCTAATGATTGGTTTGCAGACTTCTCAGCTTGATACTCTTTCAGCCATGCAATATAATCTTTAGAAATCATTGCATAAGTCTTTTCATTCAAAGCAGGCTTGCCGCCAAGAACACTATCAGTGACATCGCCTCTCACAACGCGTACGTCAGAGCCATCCAATGAATTATGCACACGCTCGCTAAATTGTGAAACAAAATCAGCCCTTGCGGCCTCAAGCTCTTCCTTTGTAAAGGGTATATACGCACCATTATTGATTGCGTTCATATCATACTCAATCTCGCCAATACCAGACGAATATTCGCATTGAATAAGAATGTTGTAAACAGCATTATCCTCAGTAGACCACTTTTTGTCAAAATCTTTAACATCTTGTGGCATCTTGGAAAAATCAAGGAATGAAGACCTAAAATCAGAAGAAGCACTTCCAGGTACATACTTATCTAACTCAAGCTCTTGTGTTGCTTTTTTCCATGCTTGCCAATCTTCTTCCATGGCATATCTGCCAACGCCAAAACTAGCAAGTTGAGAGCTAAAAGATTCACCGCTCTCTGTCTCACAACCGCACGTATCAACATAAAACTTCTTCAACTTATTCTCATAAGCCAAAGTAAAATCTGGATTCTTATCTAATGCAATAATTCGCATATCTTTTAACGTGCTATAGATATCAACCCAATCATCAAACTTAAACTCATCTAACTGGCTTTTCTCCTCAATAACTGAATCGATATGCATTGCGCATAAATCAGCATCACTCATAAAATCGCTATCAACCATTTCCTCTGGGTCAATGGTATAATCATTATCTGTATCAAACATAAAACGTATCCTTTCTACCAAAATATTCGTATTTCATACTATAACATATATAAAACTATTTGTCAAGTACTTTTTTGAGGGTCTTAACAGGTGACCCGAAATAACACGAGCCACCTGCTAGCCAACACTTAATTTTGATACTCTCCATCGCTCACAACAGGACGTGCTTTATCAGCAACGTTCAAAGAAATAGATTTCTGTGTACCGAGCTTACGCTCACGACCATCTTCGATACTATCTTTCTTGACAAAAGCTTTCATCTTGTCGACATGACTCATAACCTCTTCATCGTTCTCAAGACCGTTGAACGCAATAACATCTTTAACCTCTTGGACCTTCATGTTATTACGAACAACATAAGGTGCAAACTGAGAGTTATACTTGCCCTCAAAGAGATTAGCCTTCTTATCGGCAAGCTCGACCAATGTCCCAAACGTTCCGCCATAAGCAAGTTGGTCCATAGGAGTCCTAAAGCCATTCTCCTTGTCCTCGATGTTGAGCATCTTGCCGTCTTCATCGACAAGATTCTGAGCAACAATATCAACCCATTCTTTGTTGATGTCAACATTCAGACCACCTGCAGCAGTACTTGTGGTGTACATATCGCTAAATGTCTGAACCCATGCATCTTTGTCAGCCTGAACAACATTGCCCTCGTTGTCTCGCTCGGTCTTCCAACGACCCTTCTCGTCTTGTACAACACTCGCACCACGCCAAAGGTCGCGCACAGGACCCATAAGCATCTCATACTTATGTTTTGCCTCTGCAGCATCATGCTTAGACTGAAGAAGTGACTGCGTTACTGGGTAGGTAAGCTCAAGAACAGCTGTCTGGCACTTATTACGAAGTGCTGCAACACCTCTCTGAGAGAACGAGCCACCAATACCAGTACCATGACTTTTAACAGCAGTTGCGTCCATAACTTGCTGATGGTCAAAACGCGTAGCTCTTGTGACAGTATTATCAACAATCTCGTCAAAGTCGATGTCGCCACCATCTTTACCATCGGTACAGCCAAGCCAGTTCATATAGCCTCTGACCTTAGCGGTATTACCTTTAGCACCAGTCTCAACACAAGACTTATACACAGACTCAACGTGAGTTGCGACATCTTTGAAGCTCAAGGTCTCAGTGCCACACTCGCCATAGAACGCATCACGATACAAAGCTGTAAGGTCCTCAACAGCGCGCTCACGCTTCTCTGCTAACTCATCTTGAGAGATAAGACTAATCTTTGCATCAGCCTCAAAGCCGTTGATTTCCTCACGCATCTTCGAGAAACGCTCATCAATCTCAGGTCTATGGTGCTCAGCCAACTTAATATCAAGAGACTCTTGCATAGCAAGACCGTAATTACCTGCCTCGCCGCTGCCATAATCAAGCAGATTAGCCTGAACAGAGAAAAGTCTCTCAGCCTCACATTTAGCTGCCTCGCTCTTCAGTGCAATTAAGCCATAAGTATCGCCATCGAAGTCGCCATCAAATGACTTATCCATTACTGGATTCAATGACAAACCTGTAAGATTTTCATCAATCGTGACTTTCATATAACGAACACCGCTATCACGAAGAACTGGGTCACGCCACAGCAAAATACTGTCACCATCTTTGACACCAATCGCATCAGCCATTGCTCGACCAATACCGACAGTATCAATCTTCAGTCTTGGGTCCTCAGTAACAATAGCAGTAGCTGAATTAGGCATACGACGACTCATAATACCATCACGGAAAATATTGTGCTTACCTGCGAAATTACGAGCCTCAATATCACGAGCAATCTTATCATAGCGAGCCTGCGCACGAGCTGGCTTCTCCTCAACAATCTTCTCGTATTTTGCCCTATCTTTCTCGCTTAAATTTTTATCTTTAAGCTTTTCAACCGCGTCACGATACTCACAAGCATCCATAAAGATGCCCTCATACTGATGAGTATAGTCGTGAGACGATGTAGTACCATCATCAAAAGACTGACCGCTGCGAAGATAAGATGACAGAACAGGCATACCCCAAGTAATATTGTCGGTCTGACGTTGTCCAACAGCCACCTTACGGTGAACTGTAGTTGGCTTGACATACACGCCATCTTTACGAGTATAACCCTTACGCTCCCACTCCTGCTCGGTATAGATAACATCAGTCTTACCATCATTCAAAGGAGGCATAGCATCACCTGTTGAGTACGTAAGCTCAAAAGGAAGCTCCATAATACCACCAGTACGAGCAATTAACTGAGCAAACTCAGTGCTCATACTCTTTCTATCAAGCACACCATTGTCTTTATACTGAAGCTCTGGCATCTCAATAACACGTCTTGTCTCACCCTCATGAGGCTGGTACCCACGTCTAAATTCGCCTGTCTCAGAAATATCTAAGCCACAAGCAATAAGCATTTCGCGCATATTAGAAATAACCGTGGAGTTATTACCATAACACTCACGCATAATTGCAGAAGCGCCTTTTGAATTAAATGCCCATGCTAATTGAGCAGATGCTTTACGGCCGTGTCCTTGGGCTAATTCCTCATCATCGTAGATGTGAGTCTTAGTGTCAGCGGACTTGTCCGTAATAATAATTTGCATCTGTCCCATAGCGTCTTCGTGAACGTCACCGTTCACATCAACAAAGTCATGGCGCTCGCCGCTCATCATATCTCTTGCCGTACCAGCATTAAAACGAGATGGACCTGAGAACAAAGGCATCATAATATCCAATTCAGGGTTCTCACGAACCATGCGGACAATATTCAAAAGACCTTGTTCCTCAGCCTCAGCATCTGGCATATCAGGGTCAACAATCAGAGAAATTACACCCTTATTACCATGACCATCGCTCAACTTATCACCAACAACCAAAGACCTCATATAGCCATCACGGTTGCGCATCTTATACCCATCAGCAAACTTCTTAGTGACGACAAAACCATCGTCCATGTTCCAACCCTCAACCTGGGTCTGAACAATATTAACTGGGTCAGTTAATGCAGAAGCTTGCATAATGTTTGAAATGGTCATATTGATGCGGTCAAACGGGTCATACTTTGAGTTAGCCATAAATGGGTGATTCATCAAAGCACAACGAGCATCCTTATTCTCAGAAGGAATAATATGACCGTCTGCATCGACCTTAGACCCCTCGACAAGATAGCGCAAGCAACCTTGGTTCGTTGATGTTGCTGTGGTGGCAATAGGGTCGAAATAACCGTCAGCCTCACTCGTGAGCCTTGCCATATTCCTTCCGCCAGTCAACACAAAAGCATCACCCGTATTATCGTTCGCCATATCGACATCATAAGTGTTCGCCATGTACTCCGCATGCGTAGTAGAACCATCACGCACGCTATTGCTATAGCGAACACGAGAACCTGCTGTCTCAATAATAGCATTCAAGAAATCTTCTGGCATGCCTTGCTCAAGATATTGCTCCACAAAATCAACATCATATCTTTCGTCATAAAGATGACGATAGACATCGTTGACGCTAACTGGTGAGCCTACGCCAACACCTTCTTTTGCATTCAGCAAATCCTGACGAATTTGATAACGGATGCCCTCACGCATTGTCTGCTCGTAGCCTCGAAGCAGCGTTCTCTCCTCAACACTCTTATTCTCTCCAGCTTTATCTGGAACAATCGTTGCAGTGTATCCTGGCACAAACGCATAATTGTCATCAGCGTTAAAATTAGTGCGAACAACACCATGCTCATCAGGAATAAAAATCTGTCCAATTTCTCCCTCAACCGCAATAACGTTTTTGTTATCAGCAGCCTCACGTGTAGCCACCTTGCCGATATAACGAACAATGCCGTTGCTATCCATACGAATGTCGTTCTCATCAAACGATACACCGTTGGTCTTGAGTCCAGTAACAATCTCGTCATACATCTTCTTGACAAACTCATTGTCAATAGATGACATAGGCTGAGCGCTTGCAAAATCAAATTTAACAAGCTGATGCTTCACGGCATCAACATAAAAACCTTCACCGCGGACTTCATCTGCTCCAATATTCAGCATGCGCATTGCTTTAACAATATCTGCAGTGTTTCTCGAAACATTATATGCAGAATCTTGATATTGGGCAACACCGACAGGATTAAACCTCTTGCCATCACTATCAATATCATAGTCGCCAATAGTATCGTACATAAAATCAGAAGCATGAAGTCTTACGATATCCTCTGGATTATCGTCAACAGAATAAGCATATTTCTCCATTTTATTTTTGTACTCAACATAACTTGCTGCATCATTTGTTTCAAACTCTCCAGCCTCAGCAAGCATCTCTTTATACTCGTCCTCATTAACATCGGGACGAAGCAGAGTGTTCTTCTTGCCACTCAAAACATCAATATAACTTTGCTGAATTACCGCTAAGTCAGGGTTACCTGAATACTTAGGCTCCCAACCTTCTTCATCGTGATGCTCATTCCAATCAGCAATCAGCTCTTCGACTCCAAGCTCACGCTCAAAGTTCTCACGAGCAGATGCAACAGCATCGCGCAAATATTTATCGGCATCGTCAACACTTGCCATCTGCGATGTCTCAGCAGAACGATGTGAAGAATCCATAACAATACGAAGTCTATTATGATAACGAGTATCAGGCTTTCCATCATAACCGTCAGCTAAACCAACTGTTGCGACAAACTTATTGCCGCTCACATGATAAGCTGCGTTTACATCAGACTTCTTACCACGAGTAACTCTGTCAATCGTCTGATACTCACCAACAGCTTCGATACCATCCTTACCCTCAATAGGCTCGCCAAGCGCAAACTTAACTAAGTCAAGTGCTTGCTTATTTGTTGGCTCGACAATAACTTTACTATTGCTATTTTTATTAAACAAAGTGCTTGAGTACAACACCGTTGCACCATTATCATATACTTTACCAATATATGACTCATTACCAGGTCTATCAAGAATACGAATATCAATCTTCGTATCAAGAATATGAGCTTTAAGCTGACCAGTATTGATATCAGGCTGAATCTCAAACTCTCGTCCCATACTTGCGAGACCGTCTAAGATATAAGCTGCCTTCTCAACACTTTTCCTATTAGCTGCAATCTGCTCATCGGTCATCTTGTCGGTATTAAAACCAGCAGCGACCCATGGAGCAACACCATAAAAAGTGTTTTCGGGCATATATTTTTTAAGCATAGAAAGACCAGTAAGGTCAATAGCATTAGCTAATGTTGTACCGTCAACATCACGACCAACCCACTCAACCTCTTGTCCATCGCGCATGCGAACATTGCTTGTATAAGCAACACCCAATGCCTTATGGATATCCGTACAATCGGAAAAGTTCTCGCAAGCAGAACCACGGATACCACCAAGACGACTACCATTAGCCATAACTGAGTCCAGTTGTGAGAACCTATCATCATATGGGGATACTGGGTAGAAACCGTTGTCATCTACCACATTTTTATCCCCTGAGTTCATAGTCATCATTGCCTTATAGTTCTCAAGGCACAGGCGATAGTCCTCTTGCTCACGAGGCTCTTGACCATCTTTCAAAGGCAGTGGGTCCTCACCCATGCGCTCATGCAATACTTTATTGCAAGACTCAATAAAAAGCTTTGGTCCAATATTGGAAAGCGTTGCCGTGGTATTAGTACCGTTAATACGATGACGACCAATCTCAGCCACAAGAGCATCGTGTAACACACGACCCTCACTCACCTTAATAAGGTCACCATCTAATGCTTTCTGTGTCTCATTATAATTGTTAATGATATCCCAAAAAGTATACTCATACAAGCCTCTAATTCTATCGGGCTGTTCTACGTTCATGAGTTATAGCTCCTCTCACAAAAAAAGACCAAGGCATCAGGGAACCTAAAAACCGTCTCGTCCTCACACCTTAGTCTTTTTCTCAAAAACTGGCGCAACCAATGACGACCTCATTAGCTCTTATACAAGAGGGTTACCTAATGCCATTACATTGCTCATATTATAACATATTTATATCTCTATGTCAAGAGTTATTAGCAATTTTTTTAAAAAAAAAATTATAAAAAAGACCCGCCAAGTTTGCTGCCGTGGAGAACAGTTAAAACCACGGCAAGCCTGGCGGGGAAATCGAGAGCACCCGTGTACCTAATACGGGCGCTCCCGTCTTAATATATGACTTAAAAACAGCGGCTTCATGCAAGACACGCAATATTCGAGAATGAAAAGTCAAGCAAAAAAAATTGACAAAATGGCCAAGGCATCGTATGCTTCTTGACCTAGTCCTATGCATTAAATAATACAACCAATAACAGGTTCGTTTATCAAGCTCGAGTTAATCCTTGGAGGTGAAAATTATGTCTAATATTCTGTTTTCAAGTCGCTTACTATTATACCCACCCCGTTTTCAAAAATCAACCCAAAATATCATCTTCACAAAATCTCCACATTTATGTTAAAGCATCAAACAAAGTGAAGATGAACTAACTATGAAATGTAGCATAAATGCTAACGACACGTTTCTGTTCTTAGCGTTGCAAGACCAACTGTAATAACACTTTAAATTGGTAAAAAGTTATTAAGTGTTATAATATACATATAACGGTAGTAAAATGTCGTTAAGAGCACTCCAATGCAACAAAAAAAGAAGGGGCATGAAACATCACACCCCTCCTCAGACTGTATACTCTATAAAAATTGCTTAGATATAGATTCTCAACTCATAGCAAAAGTACGTCTTAGAATGGCTCTCAGAGTCTCTCAGACCTATTTCTTCTTGCTAACACCAGGCAAGTGACCAGCACCCCAAGTCCTCATACTATTGACTTGGTTATTGCTTTTAGTGCTGCCTTTTGCTGCATTACAACGCCAACACAGGCATTGCAAATTAGACTCATCACTCTTACCGCCTTGTGCAATAGGAATAATATGGTCAACCTCAAGTCTTAGATAGTCTCCAAGACCAGGGACCTTCTCATCAAGATATTCCCTTGAGATACCACAAATTTGACATTTGTAGCCGTCGCGTCTAAGCACAGCATCTTTTTGAGCTGGTGAAACTCTACGACGTTGTGCTAACTCTTTGGCTTCAATATCCTTTTGCTTAAACTGCTCTAACTCTTCTCTGTCACGTTGAGCTAATGCTTGCTCTTCTTTATGAGCATCCTCTATTGCTTTCTGCATGTTATTAAACACTCTAAAGCGTTCATCTCGATTATTTCTATCTGTCCATCTCAACTCTTGCCAAGCAAACATATTAGAAATAAAAAGGACAACACAAACAATAAATAATACTAACACTTCAGTACTACCAAACATACTATCTCTCTCCATCTGCTAAAATACGACGCATTACATTATCAAATCTTCCACGAGCAAAAGACCATCTATCTTGTGCAGCCAAGAAGAATAAGAAGTCATCAGTGATTTCATAAGAGCCTAGTGAACTAAGCTCATCTTTTCTAATACTTCCATCTGAGAAAATAGGAGAATCTTCTTTCTTAGCTTCACGGTTCATGGTCTTTAACATCAAAGATTCATCTAATGCGCGAATATAAACTTTCCTACCATCGCGAGAACAAAGGTTACCGTCAACAACAGAGAACACGTCTCTATCATTCCACATATCACCCTTTACCTCAACATAAGCTTCAATCAGCTCTTTATCAATACTATGAACAGGATGACCCATTGTTCCAATTAAATCAGCACGACTCAAAACACGTCCAGCATAACGAGGCTCATTCAAAGAACGGCTATCCTCTTGACGACGATTATACTCTGATGTGACTTCTTTATTTTCCTCGGACTTATTGTAATAAGAATCCTCGGCATCGTCAAAACCATCTGCGAACTCACTTTCATCATAATCATCATCAACTGGCGCATCTTGCGCACGAAGTGACACATCAATGAACTCCATAATGTCGTTGGAGTACAAATCAGGGTCAAGAAGACCAATCTGATAATCGCTATAACCATAAATATTTGCATAAGCCTCTTTAGCATCGTCAGCAGCAAGTGCTTGACGAAGGCGCTTATCAAACATTTTCTGGAAATCAGGCTGATTCTTACGAACATCAAAATCCTTAGCAGACGAAAGAGTTGGGATAGTCTGGAATGAATAAGTATGACCTGGATGCTTAATATCATCACGCATTAAACGCCAGCTCATTGGCAAAATTGTCTCATTACGGTTCCAAATTGGTGCATCACCAGCACGGAACACGATAGAGTTACGCTCGTTAATAAACGCCATATCATTGTAAGAAATGACAGGCACCTCTTGCGAACTCATGGTATAAGAAATCTTGCCCTCATTCTGAAGAACAATTCGCTCCAAATCTTTCGTAACAGTCTTAGAATTAGTGAACACTCGGTGGGTCGTACCACTCATCTTCTGCAACGTGTCAATCATGGCATCATCAGTAGACTTCAAGAAGATAATGTTGGAAACATTACCCTGAATAATCTTATCTGAGTCGTCACCATACACTTTGCGAAGTTGTTGTAGGGTCTGAAGGATTAATGTGAACTGTTGCTCCTGCTTATTTTAAGTTCACAACTTGCAAATTCATAAAATCTAATATGAATAAATAAACTTGTTTCACGATAACGCCTACTTATCGCTCCTTATTGAAATAAGGCATTAGTTTTCACACTAATGAACTGACTATATGGCAAGGTCTACTGTTTTACAACAGCGATTCCCCCAGATATTTTTCGAACGGTCATTATAGACTTACCGCCCTAAGAGGACGCAATCCTCTAGTCGATGAAGGTTACTCGGCAACTTAATGCTACGAGCATTCCTAACCAAACAAACCCTTGTTATTGGTGTATTAGCGAACGAAAACGAGCACAAATCTTGCAAAGCAAGAAAATTTCATCTCTATCGCGGATAGACATAGTACGACTCATAATATTTCTATTTGCATCCAAGCTAAAGCTCTCAGTATAATAAACATTTGACTCAGCATTATACTTCAAATAACGAACCCACTCTTTATAATCAAGCATTGGATACTCATTAAATAAAAACATAATCATACTATCACTCTCTTTCATTCTTTTTATTTCAGCATAACATCATCCTGTAACTTTTTTCTGCTTTCACTCCATCACGCTTAACCTTTCGGTTTACGTTGTGGCATACAGGCTCTTCAGGTTCTTCAAGGTATTTAACATCTGTTATAGTACGCACACATTACATGTACGCAGGGCAAGAAAACAACCCCAATCCAATTGACAACATAGTTTCCAAATTAGCAATACCATGGCCTTCGCTTTGAAGATTTCCCAGCTCATCAAGCATAAATCTTGTGCGATACAACTTAAAAAAACCCCAGCTTTCGCTGTACTTTAACACCAATTCAATGGTGGGAATAGACTATCTCTTCAGGAAATAATTCCTGTCACACTATTCCAACGGTAACTCATCTTCCGCTGTACTTCCCTCACGGGAATAGTCGTTACACCTTCTTCTTTATCAAGAAGAGTGGCACGGTATTAGCTGCTATCCTTTCCAGGACCGTAGCGTCTCTTAGTCAGTTGCTTCGTCTTTATTTTACATCGCATATCCCGTTGCAACGCCTCATGCGATAGTCTTATCCAACTGATACCGTTAGCCTGCACAATGCAGACACCTCTGAGTAATAGAGTTAACAGTGAATACCCCATGTATATATTTTAATTTAATATGAATTTTTGATTTGGCAACCCTTTTTAACCCATTGATAAAAATCAGATAAATCTTGATTCCAAAACACCATATACTTCAAATGATTTTTCTTTGCCGTTTCTCTTTTCAAAACATCCCGTTTTGTCCAAACATCGATAGCAGATTGATAAAACATTTTGCCCATTTTAACTTTATCGACATATACGTTTAAACGGTTAATATTACCCTTATCATTTGGATTAAACCAATGCTTTCCATGTAACCATGTTGCATTTAATTCAATAAACAAGTCTAACGATTTGATATAAAAATCAACATGAAACGGATAACGAACATCTTTATTATACCATCTATCAATATCTGATTTTCCAAACACATTACATAATTCTTGATACATAATTTCTTCCGGTTTAGATGTAGAAAATGTATGATTCTTTCGTTTTGAATCACTAACTTTCTGCAATGTAGCGTCTAATTTCATTGCACTACTAACACCATATTTTGCAAGATTAGTTGCTTTTGTCTTACTTTGTACTTCATCTGATGAAATAATCTTTCGCATTTTTTTCTTAAATTCAGGCATAGACCTAATTTTAATACTCTTTGCACGACCCTCATCACTATCAAGATATCTTTCAGCACCATATCGCTCCAAACAAGTCTGTCTCATCTTCTCTCTTTGTTCAGGCGACCAATCATGCGAAAAATTATGATTTTCTGATTCTAAACCACATAGTCTACAACCATTTCCACGAATATGTGAATCTGCTTTTTGTTCAAAAACACCGTGAATTGGACAAATAATTTTTACATTTGTTCGCTGATTCACATAATCAGTCAAACTGTAATCATATTTATCACCATGAACTTGTTTTGCTCTGTCAATCCATTCTTTGGTGGTCATACCTCGTGATTGTCGAGATGAAATACAATGATTTAACCTATGCTCATCTGTCCATTCGTGTGCACATTTAGGACAGCCATTGCCTTGCAAATGACTGCGAGGAACTTGTTCAAACAATCCATGTTTAGGACAAATTATATTTACCTTTGTACGAGAATTAATGTAATCAACGTTTGAATAATCATACTTACCATTATGTGATTGTGTTCCTTTTTCAATAAATTCTTTTAAAAATTGTTGTCTTTTTTCCAATCTATTCATATTTGTATATCCTATCATATTAAATTAAAACCCAGAAGGTTTTTGCGATTCTTTGGTCATGTATGACTGCTCAAAATTGAGGTTTACCAGCTGTGTTATTAGAATCAACAACAGCTTCGCATATTTCATAAGATGCGGCGGAGTGACAAGGAAAACGATTTTAGGTTTCTCAGAATATCGCAGCAAATACTGCTCAATAACGTTAACCTTTGTCGTCTCTTTATGGGCCGCACCCATCAAATCAGCCATCTTGTCAACTTTAAAGCCAACATGACCAGGTTTATACTTGACAATTTTACCATCGGCATTCTTAAATGGTCTAAGTTCTGTCAATAATCCATTCTTTACAACTTTTTGTTGCAGTATTGGGTCCTTAACGTAAGTTCTACCGTCCAGCGAAGTCTGATACGACTTTGTGAACTTAAAATAGAACGTACGTACAAGCTGACGTGTCTGAGGATTCCTAATCTCGCACTTCAAATAAGCATAATCTTTCGGGAAAATTCCCTTAAAATAATACTTGCACCAAACGGTGCGGTCAATAATACCTTGATGTGTGAAATCTTTACCCAACGATTGGGTAAACATATCGTCCTCAAACGCTTCCCAAAAACACTGCAAACCCACCAAGTGATAGTGTTCGGCAAAGTCAGAACGCAACTTAAAGCCAAGACGTCTTGGGAAAGACAGTCCAGCTAAGTCAACGTTTTGAGACGGTGTTCCTGACGTTAATGTCGAAATAGTTGGGTCGGTAAAAAACGAATAGCAATAGGTAAACACTTGATACTATCTCCAGCTTTTCCCCTGCTCCGCACCGTGCATGAGACTTTCACCTCACACGGCGCTCCCTCAATGTTGAAATACTAAAACACCTTTTGCTCAAACACTATACTCTATATCTTTATGCAATTCTCAAAGTACACAAGTATTACTATAACATTGCATAAACAAGTTGTCAAGTATTATTTTGAAAAAAGTTTGGACGTCTAGCCCGACAGGGCGTTGACGGACAAACCGCGCAGCGATAGCGAAGCAAAAATGAACCCCCTGAAAAACAGAGGGTTCTTAGGCTTACGGAATTGACGTTTCACATTGGAAACCCAATTCTATATCTATATACCCAATCTCATTACATTTTATACAAAATTTATAAAATATTTTTTATTGCCAGCACCAAAGACTCGATAATAGCCACGACCTCGCATTATCTCTGTCTCCGAGCGACCGCTACCATCATCAATTTTAGATTTTTGGCACTGATAGCGCTTCATCACTTTTTCTCCATTATATGTTGTCCACACATAATCAGGTACTGTTACACCATCGAGCGTAAAACCATTCTTTTCATAAACATTATCGCTAGTGAACCTCTTATTTAAGTCCATGTACGACACAAGTCGTCCGTGTCCAAGCTCCTCTCGCAGTTTCTTCAGCAGCTTAGCAAAACCGCCAACAACGTTAATATCGCTTCGCACACAGTATCTAAGCAACTCCCAATCGCCGTCGCCATAACGCGCGTTACCAACAGCAACACAGCTCACAAGCTCGCCGTTCCAATATAAACCATAAAGCCATTTTGCACCAATGACCTCACCTAAAAAATGCCATTCTTTGAAAAACTTATTTGCATCTTTGACACTCACCTCACGTAGCTCACATTTTCTAGCGCCGACACGCAAACCGTCGTCAAAAAGAAAATGCTCGAGTTTGGCAAGATAACCAACATTTCGCTGCTCATATTCGTATAGATGAACAAGACCAATGCCTTTACTTTCAGCTAGTAAAGACTTCTCTTGATGGTATTTTTTATCACGAACACCAATCTTTGTGTCAACGCTATGGGTCATAACAGGATTAATCTCGATACCAAGCTTTTTATCTGGCAAATAAAAATCAAGTTCCTTACCATCCAAAATATCCCTGTTATTCACCTCATACCTCACACCGTGGCGCTTCAGCATATCCTCAAACTCTAATGCTAAAACACTGTTCCCTCGTCTTGAAATATATTTCATAAGACCATATTTCTCAAGACCTGCTTTAACATTAGGCCATGCAGTTCCTGTCTCATGACACACCATATTCACATTAGGCTTCTTGCCGTCACGCTTTAAAAGTGCAAGCACAGCTTCACAATACTTTTTCTCGCTACTACGATTATCAGTGTCAATATTCTTAACGCGGTCCTCAAGTTCAACAATATCATCATCAACACTATAATATTTGTTGTCACGAATCAATTTATTGAGATTCTCAGCTCTCATATGATATTTATCACGAACAAAAGTCCATGAGAAACCAGCATCTAAATCGGCTTTAATGCCTTCCCAACGCTCATCATATGTTGGCAAGAAATGACGCTTGATACCCTCAGCACGAGAATTAGCAATACCCATACTTTTCAAACGCTTAGTCACAGTATCATGGCTACAACTATACTTCTCAGCAATTTGATTGATAGTTAAACCATTATCATAGTCGCTCTTAATAGCCTCGTTATCAATATCAATTCTATCACTTGGCTTAGAAATATCAAGCTGACGTCTCCAGTTACCAATAGTACTTACATTGCGACCATAATAGGTTGCAACCTCTGACAACGTATGTTCACTGCATAGTCTCTTAAATTCTTCAACGTCAACAAATGCTGGTACAGCCATAATAACCTCACTTAGAGCAGACGTCTAGCAAAGCGATAGGACATTGAGCTTGCTCAATGGACTATCTGCGGAGCAAAGCGTAGCGTAGACGGATGGTCCGCGTAACATTTCGCCAATATTTTATTACCATTATAATATAAACCATTCTCTCAGCCTTGTCAAGTATTATTTTCAAAAAAAAATCCCCTATGCCTCACGACACAGGGGATTCATAAAATCTATTTGTATTTCAACATTGACTTGTGTCCATTACTCCGTCTCTCATTACAAGAGGCATCATCACTTCGAACACTACTTTTCAGTATCAATTAACATGCTTATTATTCTTCGTCATGACAGCAGGCTCACCACTTCCTACCTTGATACCTTTCTCCGTTCCGATACAGCTATCATAGAGCTTACTTAGGTGCTTTCTTTGCCTCTCACTCCCATCCAGTGCCTATAACACTGCAAGGTATCTCGCCAGCTACGCAACTACACATACCTCAGAAGATAAAAGACTTTCATTCAAAAGTTCGTCAGTCGTGGCGGCCACCACAACATTCTCACCATATAAGCTCGACACCCGATGCACTCACGCACCGACTTCACTGGGCTTCGCACCCTACAACTTAACGTTGTAACGCACGCCAGAGCTTAGTGCAATAGTTTCGAGGCGTTACCCTCTCATTCCTATTGTCGCCGTATCAGTTACGACATTTACCACAATAATTAGCGAGGCATAAAAGTAATTAACGCTAAACTAATTAAACATTTTATATAGCCACTCTATTATTTCAGCAGGTAAATGCCTACGAATCGCACCATAGCCGTTACAGCAATGCCATAAACCGAAGATAGCATCTTCTCAGCTCCGCCGATAGACCTCAAAGCATTGTCTGCGTTCATAACAAGGTTTCGGCACAAACTCTGGGGCAACTTCGCCGTTGCATTAAAGTATAATGTCATGAGGTCTGCTTCAGGCTTGTCTTGCCACAATTCGGCTTCTTTCTCGCACTTCTCAATCATTTCATTATACTCATCAACTGGCATTTTCTTATACTTATCTTCGTTTTGCTTTAATTCTTGGCTCATAACATTGAGAGGATTCTTCAACTTCTTTGACGTTAATTGAACAAAGAACTGGTAACAGTTGTAAAGCGTTACTTTACCCCACAGTTCATCCAGCTTAGTCTCAAGAGTCTTGTTATCCATATTAGTCTCAGCTGCATGTCGCCTCAAATCAGCTTCTTCTTCCATGTAAAAATCAATCATACCATATACAGCTCGCTTAAATGCATTATTTGCTGCATTTGTTGCGGCGGCACGTCTGGTGGTACTGACTGTTATTGTTTATGTTTTGTGATAACCTGAGCGATTATCCCTTGTAAGTTGGTGATAACACCAAATATCAAGCTCTCTAGCTATCTTGCCAAAATCATCATTGATACGTGTTGCATACCTAAAATCTCGCCTAAAACGACCAACAAGATTATTATAGACCGCAACATCTTTTGCGATATTTTTAGAAGCTATAACTTGCCTAAAAGCCTTCTTCAACTCGTGCTTAATGGCTTTGCAACGCTCAACGCGAACCCTTGTCTCTGCAACATATTTACCACGCCTCATAACAAGACGAATCACAAAATTATGAAAACAAATTTTGTCTTTTCTCATATCAATAACTTTTGGCACTTCAATATCGATACCCTCAAAACGCTTCAATTTATTTGCAACAGCAAACGCAAGCTTATTCATATCGCTTACGTTTTTGCCTAAGCAAATAACACTTTGGTTATAACGAACATAGTAAAACTCTTTCATCTTAGTCTGTCGCATACGAGCGTATTGCTTCGACTTATCAAGAGTTTCACCACGATATTTTCGTTTCAAACCAAAAGACGCAATCTCAGGATAACCTTCCCATTGAGAATAAAGCCAAGAATCTAAATCATAATAAACCGCATTATAAAGTCGATGATAATCATCAACTGATAACGCTTTATGAAATAATTTATTCTGAATATCTTTTCCAAAAAACCCGCGCTTTATACCCAATGAAAGTGCCTTGTCTGACACTAACTTTAAATCATAAGGCAACTCAAACACAATAGCATAATAATTTTTGCCTTGATTTAGCCTATACAGGACGTGAGCGAGTGCATGAGCTTCGCTAAATCCGTCTCTATAGGCATACGTATTTGGAGCCAATACCGCTCCTTCTTTTTCACACATAAAATAAGTCTCCTAATCGTCACTTATACTAGCATATATTGTAATAGTTCCACTGAAGGTCATTGCTCCGTCTTTATTACAAAGACATCATCGCTCCGCCTTCGCATACCGATAAATTAAGATACTTTACTATGTAAAACAATTTATATGTATCAACTAAACGTTTCACCGATTCCTTGTTACTCACACAACTATCATATTTCATGCACCTTAGAACCTTTGTCTAACCCGAAGTTACTACCTTGAGGCATCGTTAGTATCCTCAATAAGCACTTTGGTCTATGGCATAACCGTGCGCCTTTTCACTTATCTGCTGCGCCAATGAGACGCATCCCGGCTGTCGGGCTGTATATTCCAAAGTTCGTCAGATTATCTCTAATCATACTATTCATAGTGCATCAAGACACCATAACTCTGTCCCCGTTCGCTACTCTCGGTTTTGCTGTTACAAAAATGTAACAACGGACAGTACATCATCAGTCAGATTGCTCTTACAACAAGTTATCGTTTAATCTTGCTGCTTTATCCATATTAGTGTTCGCCCAAGTAGGTCGTTACGCTACTTTTAGCATAGGACGAATCGTTGTGTGCCTACAAGTCGCACGCCAAACTGGGTCGTCGCCGCCATCGACAGGGAAGAAGATTTCTGCGATGTTCTCGACGTATTGTGCTGCTTTATTTCTATCGCCCTCTCTAGCAGCCTCCACTGCAAAAACCAGTGGATTATAAATGTCGGTATTAAGAGGGTTGATGAGATTAAATTGTACTGGTTGATACCCACGGTAAGTGGCTTGGACATAAAATTTTTGTAATAATTATACTGATAGGTAAGCATTTGATATTATCTCCAACTTTTCCCCCAGTCCAAACCGTGCGTGAAACTTTCGCCTCACACGGCTATCCATCTAAATAATTTTCTTGATTAACAAATCTTTACTAAAAATCTTATTGCTTATTCTTTGCACTAATAGCGCATCTACCTTTAACGCTATATATACCCATTGATTGCCTATAATTCATAGGATTTTTATGATGTACAGCTTGAATCACATATAAGGGCACATCACTGACCTTATAAATTTTGGTCCAAGACTTTACACCAACATTCAATTTTTTATATGATTTATCCAAAGACTTATATTCAACAATCTTAGCTTTATTGCCTAATCTGATTTTAATACTTTTGCTGAGACCTCTAGCTATAGAATCTAAATCTAAATAAACCATAGTCGCATATTTATAATAATTTTTAATTGTCATAAGACAATAATTATAATTATTACACGCTCTATCAGAATAAGTATTTCTTTGAATATTCATTATTTTAGACTTTAACTCAGTCTTTATTTTCTTCAAAGCTTCATCTGATATATGTGTTGCAGCAACATAGCCATTTTTTGTTGTACCTTTTGGCACGGCCTTTATTTTGAAACCTAAATAATCAACATATTTTTGCTTCAAATTGACAACCTTTGATTTATCTTGATTCACAGATAAATGTAATCGCTTATCTAAAAACTCAGATATAGCAAATTTCCACTTAACGGCATATTCATATTTTTTGGTCAAAATAATAATCTCATCAGCATATCGAACGATATAACCATGCTTCAAAGATAAATCTTTTTTATGATGAAATGCATGAATATTGCCGCTACAAGGAAAATGCTCCCACTGAGATTCAACCCATCTATCTAAATCAGTTAAATAAACATTAGCCAAAAGAGAACTTAAAACTCCGCTATGAATCAAACCTTTTGAATCATATGTTGACAACATAGATTTTATAACAGACAATACTTTTTTATCTCTAATGCCAAACGACCAAAGTTTGTCCATCATAATCTTCTGGTCCACATTCTCAAAAAAAGAATTTATGTCTATCTTTACAGCGTAATAGCATTTTCCCCTATTTATTAGAGAAACAACTCGCGACAAAGCATGCGATACATTTCTTAACGGTCGAAACCCATAACTGTGATTATAAAATCTAGCTTCACAAATAGGTTCCAACACTTGCAAAATACATTGCTCAATCAATGTGTCATATATGCTCGAAATGCCAACAGGATACAACTCGCCATAATATTTAGGCTTATATCCTCTTTTTGACTGCTGCGGAACATAATGAGACAACCTCTTTCTCACAAAAGAAACATATTCATCTTCAGATAGTAACGTTAAATCTTTAATTGATTTACCATCTAAATCAACTATCTTAGATGTCATATGAGTCTTCAACTCATTATATGCTAATTTGATATTTCTTTCGTCCAAAATCAAAGACATCAAATTATACACATTATCACCGTTTTTGCTATTGTTATACAAATCATCAAAATCTTTTGTCAAACCAAAATAAGCAATATTTTCTATCTTAGTATTCATTTCCTCTTTATTCCCCTAACTACTTAGTTTAATAAATTTTCACATTCATAATCGAATAAGAAATGTTAATTGTTAATCAATATATAATTATTTAGATTAACGGTCTTCGCTAGATAACCATTACGCTATCATCATCACTACTATACCGTCTCTGCCACGATATTTAAGAATAGTTATGAATTTCTATTCAAGACTTCAACGAAATTAAGTTCTCAGTCTATATCGCTTCACTTGTTCCTACATAATAGTTTATACGTTATACTTAGGTCTTTCCTATAACCCTGTAATCTTGATTGCGCCTGTAACGCAATATGGATTTTCATAAAGGACGCATCTTACTCATCCACAATTACCGCACACTTGTGCGTATCAAAATTTCTTTTGATATCCCATATAGAGCCGTCATTTCGGAAATTCGTCTTAGCTTACGCTTATTCTAACCATATATAACATTATCTCCCGACATAACTCACAACCATATCTATAAGACTTAGGTCATTTTCTGCCGACTTCAGCGAGCTTACAACAGTTTGCATCTTAATCTACATCATGCTGTTCGCAGTCTCAGAGTTAGTGTTTCAAGGCGTTACCCAATCATTCCACTATCTATCATATAAGTTATATGCTGCCTAAAATTAAGCAACACACTCGCATCTTTTCAATGCGAAACAAGTCGCACCACCTTTGGGGTCATTGATTACAATGTTAGACGGGATTTTCTCCCTTAACCACATCGAAATCGTTGGTTCAATATATGTCTGACCCTTGCCCGCTCTCGTTATTGCCAACTCTTTATTTTGCAAGTCTACTACTGCAAAATTAAACATTCGCACTTTCATGCGAACTCTGACTATTTGTCAATCTTGGCTATTTTCGCGCCAAGACCTCGTATTTTTCTTCCCGCACCAACTCTGGCGCAGGCTTTACCCCACAATCTTGAAACAGATTGCTTCGCGTTAATTCGCTCCCTCGTCAAGGGATAGTCGATGAACATGTTACTTTTGTCTTGAAAATTGCCAAATCTTCGAGCCAACACGATAGACTCTATCGTAGCCGTGCCCATCGTCAAAACGATGAGGCATATTTGTCTCAATATACTCGTCTATCTCATTCTGAGCAGACAACTGTGACGTATATTTCGACAACACACCACTTTTAGCACTCCACGGCGTTGCAATTTGCCACGAGTACATATCGAGTCCGTTGCTCGATGAAACAAAACACAAGGACGTCTTAGTCTCTCCAACTAACTTCGCCCCTGCCCGCAAATAACCCGTGCCATCACCGATATTATTGTCAGAGAAAGACTTAATAATATCACAATTAATATCACTCTTAAAATATGCCTTAATGAACTTAGAAAGACCACCAAGCACTTGCACACCGCGTTTAAAGCATAAACGCTTTAACTCAACATAGCCTTTATGCTGCTTGAACGACGCTACACCGACAAGCTCGTCGCAATATTCCATTGCAAAATATTTTGTTGCCGTAGCTGAACCCTGTAGATGATATTCATTCAAAAAAGCAACACATTTAGTACGAATATCTCTCTTTGCCTCATACACTACAGTTTTTCGAGCATAAACTTTCTCATCATATCCACACAATTTCTGCTTTAACAAATACTTTGTTTTCTTCTCAAACTGTTCTGGATTCAAATCATACTCGAAAAGTTGTAATAATACAATACCAGCTTTAACCGCTGCTTTGTATTTATCATAATGATATAACTCTTCTTTAGAACCAAAAAGCCTACCTCTATTTTTAGCATATTTATTAGAGTTATGCGACACAGATGGGTTAATCTCAATGCCAACCTTTTTATCTGAAATATAAAAGTCAATTTCTTTTCCGCCTAAAACACTTCTATTATTGACCTCATATTTCACGCCCAAACTATCAAGATAGTTTGCGACCATAAGTTCATATTGAGATTTAAAGCAATTAAAATTGCTTGGCAATGAAATTAAACCTTTTTTGGCATACTCATTCAAAAACGTTGAAGCCATCACGACAGGCATCTTAAAAAACGTATTTGTCGGGTACTTAATCACATCATGACCAGCTTTTTTCCATGCTTTACACAACGTCTCAATATGGTCTGACACCTGCATGCTTAAAATAAAATCTCTATGATATAAAGGATACTCCTTATAAAGCATATCATACGATACCTTTTTATCTTGTGCTAACTTTTTCAGAACTCGCACCCAAGCACTGTCGCTCATAAGCGCATCATAACAACGTTTACTAAAATCGTAAACATCATCGCGAGCCATTAGATTGCAAGGCACACCATATCGTTCCATCATAGTCTTTTGCAAACGCTTCTTGCCTGTGTCGGTTTGCATAATATTCTCAGCACCATATTTTGCTTTAACAGTCGCTTTCTGCTTAGCTTGAATATCAGCAACTTTTGCTGAACTGTCAACACCATAAAGCTCCAAGCACGTATGCTTTTGCACATACTTTTTATGCTGCTTCCAATAATCATTCACGTCAACATCAAGCACCTCATCAAAGGCTTTCTTGAGGTCATAATAATAAAAACCATATTTCACAGATAAATCAATTAAATCAAGATTTCCTTGAGAAAACTCAATTAGGTCTTGCATTGCCTCATCTTGTCTTTCTTGTAACTTACCAAGTAAATACTTGTAACCATCTTTTTCATTTGGTCGGTTTTTACTATTCTTTGTAATAATATTTTCTAACATATCTATATTAACCACTATCTGACGCAAAAAATAAGGTTTTGCATGTCCATATACATAAAGCATATAAAGCTCATCATAGGTCAACTTAACTTTTGGAAAATACATTGACTTATCTTTTAATTTAACAAAATCGCCTGTTTTCTTCATGTCTGTTTCACCTCCTTTAACAATTTTCTTCATACTAATACTTATCAAGACAAAAGTAACTTTGCTGCTAAACCACCATTGCATAAACCCTTAGCACCCCATTCGGAGCTTTTATTTCAACATAGGTCATCCTTTTTATTTCTTTCTGCTTTCGCAGCCATCACGCTCGTCGTTACCAACCACGTTGTGGCAAAAAAGGCTTTAGGTTTTCAAAGCAATTAAACGATTGATACACACCTGTCACCAGATATGCAGTGCTGACATAACACCAAAGTATTAACTGGCGCAGTATCAACAATGTATGCACCCGCAGGTCTCTGGGTTTCATACGACGGAATGTCCCAATCGCCATTGATAAGGTCTGCAACAGTATCATAGCCTTTCAGCTTGTCTCTGTTTTTATCACCCTTATTATAGTCGATTTTATTTGGGTCATACCATTTACGAATGCTTGTCAATGCTCCAGACGCCTCATAAAGTTCATCCATGAACTTCTTATCGAACATTGGCTTTTTCTCTGTCAGCGCATTTCCTTCCTCATCACGAAGAATCTCGCCTTTCAGATAGACGACATCGCCGTCTGCATCCACAATATCTTCTTTTGCACGTTTAGAGACGTCAACCGACTTAACGCCTTTATTGCTTAGCGCAACGTGCGAAATCATACTGGCAACCTGTACACTTGAATGTGCGCCAGCATCAGGGAAGTAATCAAACTTTCTCATTACTTCCTCTGGTAAAGCAATATGTTGGTCGTTCTGATACTGATTGATATCAGACGTATCCCTCATAGCGTTTTGAGCCGCAAGATTGCGCATTAACAACTCGTACAATAATGCGAACACAATAGCAGCAATACCAAACGTTACCAAGAATTTAATGACTGTGATATGGAAAAACCAATACCAATATGTCTTCTTTTCTTTAGCAACACGGGCCTCTTGCTGCTTTGCCTCAATCTCTGCTTTACCTTCTGGGGTTGCAGCCTTTTCCTCGTAAGACTGCTTGGAAGCTGCGTACCAATCTGGTTCGGGAACGTCACTTAATGAATCATAAATTGGTCCATAGACGTCACCATTTTCATCAACAGCTTGATACCGTGTCTTATAGACAGAGTTACCACTAGAGTCTGTTACAATACCACCAACTTCTTTGATGTAATTATAAGGATTAGCCTCATTATACGACAAAGTCTTTGATGTATTAGAACTACTGTCTGCGGCAGCACTCGAAGACTGACTTGCACCCGCACTCACATAAGACGCACCCATTTCAATAGCACTATACACTGTCCATGTAAGGACAAGCGCAAGCAGCGAAACAACTGCTGCGATAATAATGCGTGACACTGGGGATTGCTTTTCCTCAATCTTCGAACGGTCTAACTGCTGGTCTTCATAGACATCCCTATAACGTGTGTCCTCACTAGGGTCTCTGTCTTGAAGTTTTTCCCAGTTAGTTTTAGCCATAGCTTCACCATCCTTTCAAAACTTTTACTTTACATACATATACAGTTATCAAGGTACGTAAAACTTTATATACTTTATGTGATAATAAATACAAAGGAACATAATGGCGTCTTTGAGGAACCCTTTGTATCGAACGCACACACTCCATATATAAAGATGAAGCAGAGCCTGTGAAAACTCCACAAACTCTGCTTCTAGTATAACAACAACAATAGTAAATGTCAAGTCAGAATTTAAAAAATTTCGCCAAAAGGGGTGTTCTAACTATTTACTGACCAGACTTATTGTTGGTGTTGTTCTGAGGTGCTTGATTGTTGCTATTCTCAATCTTATCCATGCGAGACTGATAGTCCTGAGTAATAGCGGTGCTTGTCTGCTGTTGCTGTGCACCAAGGTTCATATTAGTACCGACAAGAACACCAATAGCAAGTGCTGCGATAACGCCAACAGCTGCAAGAGCAACAATGAAGATGTTATTCTTCTTATGGGCAGCAGCCAGATAATCATACTTATCGCTCCAAGCCTCAGCCTCATCTTTAGCCTGTGCTAGGCGAGCCTCATACTCACGACCCTTGCGCTCGTCAATCTGAGCATACTGCTCCATCAACTCATCAAGCTTGGACTGAACTTCATCCTTCTGCTTCTTAACGTCCTCAACCTTGGAAGCGCACTCTGCCTTATACTCAGCAATCTGCTTCTGCATGTCTTTCTTATCGTTAGCAACTTCCTGCTCAAGCATGCGAGTGTGTGCCTCAAACTCAGCGTCCTTTGCACGAAGTTTCTCAGTGTACTCAGCAAGAACCTTGTCTGCCTTCTCTTGCTGTGCAAGCTCCTCAGCCAATGCCTTTGTACGAGCAATATCGTCTTTGCGATTATTGTCAAGGAAGGTATTGATGCGCTCTCGCCACTCATGGCACAGAGCAGACTCATCTGCAAGACGCTTCTGATACTCGCGTGAAATATCCTGAAGAATGAGGGAAACACCAAGGTCCATCTGACGTGCAGCCTTAGCCTTACGGTCCTTCATGAACTCACGCTTACCAGACTCACGACTTGCCTCAATCTCAGACTTAATGGTGGCAGGAATTGCGTTAACATCAGCCTCATGCTGACGACCATGACGCTCACGATACTGCTTCTCAGCAGCAGCACGCGCATCGTTAACAAATGCTTCCTTTGCCTCATTATAAGCACGCTTCAGCTCATCAGTCTTCTCTGCAACCTTTGCCTCAACACCATCAAGAGCCTGTGCATATGACATATCCATCTCGCTCATAAGCTGACCAAACTCAGTCTCAGGATTAGTGATATCAAAGTCTTTCTGAATGTGCTCAGCATGCAGAGAAAGAAGATTATAGAACTTAGAACGAAGCTCAAACAGATTAGCCTCGTGAAGACGCTTCATATCAATATTAGCATCACGAGACATCTCGTTAAGCTGATTATTCAGCCAACCCTCAGAACGATTCTCATCAAATGGAATATAAGGGTTGCCATGAAGGAACTGGGAATCAAATGCCTCAGTAGAAACCTCAAGACCAAGCTCGTCAGAGAAGAAACGACGGATAATAGTCTCATCAAACTTATCCTCGACCTCTGGGGTTAGCTCTTCATCCTCTGGCTCCTGCTCAATCTCTGGCTCAGCCTCAGACTCTTGAGCACCCTCTTGCTCTGACTCAGGCTCGTCATTCTCTACAGAACCATCGTCTTCATTGCCATCAAAATCGTCCTCATCCTCATCTGGAAGGAACGGAACCTCTTGCTCATCATAATCAGGGTCTTCTGGCTCAAAATCGTCATCCTCAGATTCACCAGCGACCTCTTCGTCGCCCTCGTCCTCCTGCTCATCCTCAGACTCATCATCCTCAGAAGACTCCTCATCAGGCTCGTCTAAATCCGACATATCATCTTCTGCTTCGGACTCATCCTCGCCACCGACAAAGTCGGTAATATAAGCGTCACCTGTTGAAATCTCACATGCCTCATCATAAGTGATTGCAACATCAGTTGTCTCAAAAGAGCCGTCCTTAGCAACAAGTACAACACTATACTGAGCACCAGTGAGAATGCCATACTCTTCCATATTAGCGAGAGTATCATCAGTTGGAATAATGATGAATTTCTCTTCTGCGAGAAGCTCAGGGGTAGCATAAATACTAAGCTGATTATTACGAATCATCTCGAGAATACTACCCTTATCCTCATCCTTAACTGCTTTACGACCAAAACCGCCAATAGTCTCAGTGTCGAGAAGAAGTCCTACGTACTTATCCTCTCCATCAACCTCAACAATAAAGGCATCATTAGTCTTGAAAAGCTCAAGAGCACGCTCTGGAACAGACTCATCTACAACAGATGCAAGTCCATCGCGCTTACCCTTCTTTGAAGTAGAAACAGGAGCATCTGCTGCTGCTTCTTTCTTCTTACCAAATAGTCCCATGTTTCTGTCCTTTCGACGAAATCAAATAACTGTGTTATAGGCTCTATAATAACACACCAAATATAACTTGTCAAGAGTTATTTCAAAAATTTTTAAAAAAATCTTCGTAAATTTTCCCAACAATAACTCTTATCGAACACCTTTCACCACAATATAAGCATCAGATTTAAGCTTATCCTTATTATCAATCTGCAAGTCGCCCTCAACACCGACAAAAAGCTTTGTCTCATAAGGATGCTCGTTAATATACTTAGCAACCGCAACGACTACCTCAGTATCAATACAAGAGTTAATTGCACGAGCACCACCAGCATCAGAGTCTGTAGTTGATTTATCAAATACAATATATCTCACAAGCTTATCCATATCGTACTTGACGTCAACTCGGTGTTTCTTTAAAACCTCACTTCTTAAAGTCTTGAGCTTATACTCGGCAATCTTCTTCATAGTATCTCTTGACAATGGGTTGAAAGGTACAATCGTGTCAATACGACCAAGAAGCTCTGGTGGGAACCTATTGTCACCAGTAGTTGACCTAATTGAACGACGAATCAGCTTGCCATACTCGCGAAGTGCAGCACCAGTACCCTCATCATCCTCACCATAATCTGCAACGGTCTTATAAATCTCTGATGCAGCATTGGTAGTCATAATGATATAACAGTTCTGGAACGATGTCTCTCGACCATTACGGTCGGAAAGACGCCCATCATCCAGTACCTGCAAAAGGATACGGGTAACAGGGGCACAAGCTTTCTCAATTTCGTCCAAAAGAACAATGGAGTGCGGTTTTTCCCAAATACGGGTCGTCAATTCGTCACGAAAACGCTCCAAAGAAGTGGGCAAAGCATACTCAGTCATATCGAAACGAATCATTGCTTTTTCAGAACCGAAAATTTTCTCGGCTAGTGCTTTAGTAACTTGAGTCTTGCCCGAGCCGGTTGAGCCGGAGAACAACATAGTCGCGAGTGGCTTCGTCTTATCATTCAAATCTGCTGCACAAATATTTAGGCGTTGCTCAACAAACACTTTAGAGTCAAGATACTCCTTAACCTCATGAGCATCAATATGAATATCAATATGGACACCCTCACTTTGTTCAATAACATCTGTGAGCAATTTCTTGTCCATAGGAGAACCATCGAAACGATGCCAACCAACCATAGCATCGAGAATCAAAATAGACTTTCGAGGCTGTGCGTTTGCTGGAATATAACGGTTCGTATATTCATAAATAAGCTCGAACAAACTATCATTATAAAACTGAGACGAAACATCGTAGACACGAGCCATATCCTTCAGAATGGCAACAGTCATTGCCTTGTCTGCCTCAGGGAGAACAATTCGCTGAAGACGCTCAACAAGTGCTTGGTTTGGAGAAATAAATTTTCTAAACTCCTCAAAGGTTGACGCAACCATAACACGGATATCACGAGTACCAGAATCAGCAAGCAATGGCTTTAATGCCTCAACAGCAGCATCTGAAAGCTGGACAACCTGATGGAACTCGTCCATAAAAAGAACAATGGGCTTATCCTCAGCATTACTATAATTTGCAGCTTGCTCAAACAACGCTTTGAGAATAGCAGCCATCTCATTAGGGTCGTTAAGATTTGCAATCATCTTAGACAAGTCAACCTCGAGATAAATATGCTTACTATCTCTTTGCGCAAGACCTTGAACAAAAGCCGTTTTGCCGCTACCTGCGGGGGCAATCAGAAGCACATTACAAAGCTCTGGTCGAACAAATGCAGCAAGCGCCTGTTTCATCTGCAAATCACGACCAACAATAGGACGCACTGGCTTCTTAACTGGCGTGGTGTACTGGACTAAAAGAGGGTATGCCTCAGTATCAATTTCAAACATAAACATAACACCTTTCGACGAAATTTTATACCATAGTAACACAGACATAAAATGTTGTCAAGTATTATTTTGAAATAAGCAAAAAAAAAAATTAGGGGCTTACAAGCAACCCCTAATTTCACATTGGATGTACAAATGGTCCGACTAGACCTCTGGAGTATCCTTAGTGGTCTCGGCTTGAGCCTCAACCTCTCCACCCTCAGACTGAATCTGAGCATCGCGGAACTCACGAGCTGCAGTAGTAACAGCAGCCTGACGCTCAAGAATAGTCTTAGTAAACTTAGGATTCTTAGAGTGAGTCATTTCCTTAGAGGTATCAATCAGAAGCTCGCCCTTAGCATTCTTAAGAAGGCTTGCGCGAACGCCATAGACAGTACCTGGCTTCTCACCCTTAATCTCACGAGTATAGTTCTTACCAGCAGCATTAGCAATTGCCTCGAGCTGAGACTGCTTATAGAAGACACGGTGAGATACATACTCGCCACCAGATGGATGCTGAACCTTACGAGAAGTCAGATGTGGGTTGGTGTCAGCCTGAGCCTCACCAGTCAGAACCTTATCTGGGTTCTTCAGAGACTGGTCAACCTGTACATCAAGATACTTACCATTGGTCTTACCATCCTTGCTCTTACCAGAGCCATTTGTTGGTGCAAAGACAATGAGATTAACGTCTTTAAATGCACCCTGTCCACGTAGAATAGCCATAATAACTACCTACCTTTCTGTGAAAAAAAAAATAATATAACGGTCATGGCTGCTCATTTCAACCAATCATACGTATTATAACATATTCTGATTCACTTGTCAAGTATTATTTCAAAATATTTTAAAAAAATTTGTTAGGACGTCTAGCTGGGCAAAGCACAGCGTAGACGGACTAACCGCGTAGCGAAAATGGATTATCCGCTTAAAGATAGAGTGAATGCATTGCGCGCAGCCTTACTCATTAAACTCAACAGAGTTAATGACGGCTCGAATTGCTTGCTTCATGTCCTCGCCAAAGCTCATGTCCAAGGACACCGTGTCTCGCTTCTTACCTTTGCCGCCATTGCCAGTCTTTTTGCTCTCAATAACCTTATTACCGCGCGACAAAATGTCGGCGTACTCAACCATAGAGGTAACATCTTGCACAGGCAACTGTGAAACAATAAAGCCCTGACGTGACGAACGCAGATACTTTACCGCCGCATTAAGCTTTGCCTCACGCTCGTGAGCCTTTGCAACGAACGCATCAACATTCGGCTTCGATATGGGAGCATCATAAGGAAAGTCATAACCCAAATGGTGTAAATCTAAAGCTTTTACATCGTCAAACTCATAAGGTGGCGTCGTGCAAACAACTTGTTTATCGCCATCCTCAATCATACTCATGCCCATATCAGCAAGCTTATCTTTAAATTCCCTCACATGAGTTTCGTAAAGGCTCTCAAAAGCGTCACGGCGTTGCTCAAGACGCCTTGGATTATCAACCATCCAATGACCACCAGCAGTGTCATATACTTTTAATCCATAATCTTCAGCAGACTCTGCGCTACGACGTTTCATGCCTTTATCGGCCATCATCTGCTTTAACTTAACAAGCTTATCGCGCTCCGACATTAACGTCTCAAAGTCGCTCTCATACTCTTCCGTTGGCGGCAAAAAAGCTAAAAAGTGCTGATACTTAGCCATAAGCTCAGCATTATACTCTTCCTCAAACTTATAAAAATCGTACAAAACGTGAGCATCGGGCGCAACATTGCCTGCGGCTTCTGCTTCCTCAAACTCTCTCATTGCGTCTTTGTATTTATGCTTTTCCTTCTTATGGTGCTGAAGACGTGACGAATATGACCTGAGTTTAAAACCAAACTCAATCATTGGGTCACTTGTTGCTTCAGCCATTTCTGTATACTCCATGCTCATAACATCGAGCATAGGATTGGTAACATTTTTTTCGTAAGAAGGAATTGTTGACAACACCGCATAAACACCGTTCATACAATCTGTAATCAGACGCTCACGACCTTGGCTAATAAGTTTACGGAACTCTGCGCCTTTTAATCCTTCACGAGATTGTCTTGCTAACGCATAAGACTCAATCTCTCGCAGAGCCTCTTTATAACCACTATCAGGCTGTGCTAA
>QWCZ01000773.1_pt1 | contig 30791 bp, 10 predicted proteins | sample 1972651 | NCBI WGS metagenome assembly QWCZ01 (sample SAMN09866695, study PRJNA288562) | Human oral metagenome isolate pre1_saliva, whole genome shotgun sequencing... | isolation source: mouth | host: Homo sapiens | place: USA: California
ACCCGCGCCCCCGGAGATTCTTCTCCGGGGGCGCGGGCCTGTGCCGCTTCTCAGGCCGAGCCATGTGTCGACCGTGAGCGGCGAGAACGCGGGGAGGGATGAACGGGCGGGCAGCGCCTTGCGTGACACCGTTCGACCATTAGGTCCATCGGCGACACATCCACCCCCTGTTCGTGGACCTCCGGCGGGTGTTGACGCGAGTAATTCGAGTCCTCGGTAACTTTGTCAGATTCGGTGGAAAGATGTGGTACAACCCTGGAAAACGCGACGAAATGGGACGTGTAGAGGTTCGCCGATGACCCCTGCTTGCCGTGGGTCATGCATGGTAATACCAATGAAGATCGTCGCAAGCATGTCGACGCATACTGAGAAGATGCGTCTCAGGAGATATCCGGAAACCCTCTCAAGGGATATGTTTGACACAAGGGTCGTGATCGCAACACGGAACCTTCCCTTACCAACTGCCAATAGAGGGGTTTGAAATGTCCCATCGAAAGTCAATGGTGCTGGCGTTCGCGCTCGCCGGCGCCCTGTCGCTGACCGCGGTCAGTATGCCCGCCGCTTTCGCGGCCGACACGGGCACGGGCGGTCAGGTGAACGCAGCCGCCGCGCCGCAAGCCAATAATGATGAGTTCACCGTCGACGCCGACGGCGTGCTCGTCGCCTACACGGGAGGGGCGACGGACATTCGCATCCCCGAGGGCGTGACCGAGATCAGCTCGAATGCCTTCACCAACGCACAGCTGACGAGCGTGTGGATCCCCGCGAGCGTGCGCACGATCGACGACTCTGCCTTCGCGGGCCAGCCGCTCACCCAGGTCACCTTCCAGGACGATGACGCGCACCCCTCGCAGCTCGAGACGATCGGGGACCGCGCCTTTTCGTACACACCCCTGGAGAGCGTTTCCCTGCCTCGTTCTCTCAAGACGGCAGGCCTCGAGACCTTCAGCGACATGGCGAAGCTGCGCTCCGTCAACGTCGGCCCACATGTCCAGGCCGACGGCCTTTTTGCGGCATTCGCACGCACCCCGCTCCTGGAGAGCATCGAGGTCGACGCCGCGAACCAGAACTACCAGAGCCTCGACGGCGTCCTGTACACGAAGGATCTGACGCACCTGGCGACATACCCGCAGGCGAAGAACTCGGGCGGCTCCTACACCGTCGCCGAGGAGACCGCATTCATTGACGAGGGTGCTTTCGCCTCTGCGCAGATCACCTCCGTGACCCTGCCCTCGCATCTGCGTAACGTTGGCAAGGGTGCGTTCGTGGGATCGCGGATTACGTCCCTGACCCTGCCTGACGCCTTCGAGTCCATGGACGACACGGCTTTCTGGTACATGTCCAAGCTGGAACGCGTTGACCTGGGTGGTGCCACGATGCTGCCGGATAGTGCCTTCCGCTACGACAGGGCCCTCGCCGAGGTGAATTTCCGTCCCGACCTGAATCGCCTGGCCGAGGTCGGCGACTACGCCTTCGACACCACGGCGCTCACCTCCGCCACACTTCCCGACTCGGTGACCTCGATCGGTAAGGGTGCCTTCTCCAACGACACCGCCCTGACCTCGCTCCACCTGGGCTCGGGCATTGCCACCATCGGAGAATCCGCATTCGTGGCCGCGAACAACCTTGCCTCGCTGACCGTGGACCCCGCCAACACGGTGTACTCCGTGGAAGACGGTGCCCTGTACGGTAAGGGCGACGCTGGCCGCACCCTGGTCCTGTACCTGCCCACGAAGACGGACACAGATGTGACGGTTCCCAAGGGGACGACCGCTATCGCTGATGCCGCATTCGCGAACAACTCCTCCCTGCGCCGCGTCGTCCTGCCCGAGGGACTGACGACCATCGGCTACGGCGCCTTCGACGGCGATACGAACCTCACCGACCTCGTCATCCCCGACTCGGTGACGGTCGCCCGCGGCCTGGTTAACAACGGCCTGGACACGATCGAGCTGGGAACGAAGGTCACGGAACTGTGGATGACCCCGCGCGCGACCACCACCCCGCGCCACATCATCGTGCACGGCGGTAACGACGGCGAGTTCTACTACGAGGGCAAGGCCTCCAACGGCCGCCCGGACAGCGCCTACTTCGGCGAGGGGATGACCCGATTCACCTTCTGGTTCGACACTCCCCGCGTCCTGGTGCTGCCCTCGACCGTCGAGGAGATCAAGCTCGCCGCCGACATGGACGATGACCTCAAGGCGGGCACCGAGATCTACGTCGCCGCCCCCAAGGGCTCGAAGGCGTGGACGCTCACCGAGACGGCCATGAAGAACGCCGGCTACAACACGGAGAGCCTCTTCGAGTACACGACCCCCCAGGTGAGTGTGTCGGGCACCGGCATCAACGAGGCCGGGGCCGGGTACACGCTCACCACCACCGTGGGCACACCGACGACCATCAACGTCTCCGCGCAGGGAGGCACCCTGGGCGGACGCGAGCTGCGCGTCGTGCAGGTCAGCGCTGACGGCACCGACACTGTCCTCCAGGACTGGGCGTCGATGCAGGGCAGCTCGGACCAGAGCGCGTCCACCTCCTCCTACACCTGGACCCCGACCAGCGCTGAAGCGTCGCTGCGCTTCGACGTGCGTCAGGATCCCCACACCGTGACCTCGACGACCGTGAAGGCCTCGTCTGACACGACGCCCGCGCAGGGCCAGTGGGCCTGGGGCGCTCGCGGCTGGCGGTACCGCTATGCGGATGGCACCTACCCAACCAACACGAGTAAGACCATCGGCGGCAAGGTGTACCGCTTCGACGCCGACGGCTACATGCGCACCGGTTGGGTCTTCGAGCAGGGCTTGTGGTACTACCACGCCGTCTCGGGCGCCCAGGCCACCGGTTGGGTTCTCGACGGGATCTCCTGGTATTACATGGACCCGAGCACGGGTGCCATGGCCACGGGCTGGGTCACGGTTGGCTCGCACTCGTACTACCTTGACCCGCAGACCGGCACAATGAAGACCGGCTGGCTCAAGGACGGTGACTCCTGGTACTACCTGAAGCCCGGAAGCGGCCAGATGGCAACGGGCCGCGTCTGGATCGGGTGGCGGTACTACCGCTTCTCCGAGACCGGTCAGCTGATCCGCTGAATCGGGAGAGGGTGGTAAGCCCCTTCCGCGCGCCTGCGTCGCCGGTGTTCCGGGGGGCGCAGGCGCCCTGTCGTTGCGGGCAGTGACGGCATGAAAAGTCTCAGGGAATCCTCAGGTTGTGTTGTCGTTTCGGCAAGGTTGGCTTCCTACAGTAGAGGCATACAAGGAAAGGCGATGTCGGCCATAGTGGCCGCGTCGGCGTGAATCTTCTGAGGAGCTATTTGGGCGAACGTGCACTGTGTTGATGGGATACGCCGAGGGGTCGACCGTGAGGTTGGCCCCTCGGCGTTTCTGCTTGTCCGTGGTGGGCTCGCCCAGTGGGTCGTTCGCCTCCCGCCGATCGGTCCGACCCGGGGCCCGCGGGTTAGGGTTATAGGACACTACGCGTTGCGGGAGGGGTGACTTTTCAGCTTGTTGATGCGGGAAAGTCGATGTTTTAGTTGGTTGGGACCAACTATGAGGATGGACAAATCGTGTTGCTAGCAGGGTGACTTTTTGGCTTGCTAGTGCGGGAAAGTCGATGTTTAAGTTGGTTGGGACCAACTATGAGGATGGACAAAACGTGATGGTTGTGTAGCGACTTGTCGGCTTGCTGGCGCGGGAAAGTCGCTGTTGAAGGCGGTGAGCGCCAACGTGGAGGATAGGCAAAAAGTGGTGGTTGTGTAGCTCGTTTCCAGCTTGCCGGTGCGGGAAAGACCGTGCTGAAGGTGGTTGTGTCATCGCGAGCCTGTGTGTGGCCCCTTGGTCCGTCACGGTGAGGCTTGGGCGGGTCGTTAGCAGCGACGGCATTCACCGTGCCAGGACACTGGCGCGCTGCCGCTTGGTGGGCTATCTGAGAATGTCGCATGCAATTCCCCCGACGCTCTGTTGCATCACACATTCGCATCGTTGGAATTGCAACGTTTGTAGGTATTGTTGAAAGTTCACTCAATCGAATTGCATGCGAAATTGCTCCGAGCGAGCGCTAGCAACGCGCACACGGGCACGCTTCGCCGCCGCATGACCGCCGGGCGGCTTCCCCTCGTGCACCCGCGCGCACGTGGGCCCGCTCATGCGCGTCTGGGACCGACACCTCGCACGTGGGCTCTCTGATCCGCGCCTGGGCCCGCTCATGCGAGCGTGGGTCCGCTAATGCGCACGTTAACCCGCTAATGTGAGCGTGGGCAGCCCCGCCCAGACACGGAATAGTGGGTTGACGTGCGATATAGCCGGTGAGCGCACGCACTAGCAGGTTCGCGTGCGAACAACACACCATGTCCGAGACAGTTTTGCCCACAACGTAGACCACCTCGCCCATACGAGCCCATTGTCGGCGTTTGTCGCTGGGGTGGTCTGCACTGTGGGCGCCACGCAGCCCCGAACCGCGACCTCACCGCCGCGAACCGCGACCTCACCGCCGCGAACCGCGACCTCACCGCCACCAAACGGGGGGAATTGCATCATTAGAGCCACGACACGCCGGCGACACGCCGGCAGGATGCTTCTAATGGTGCAAAACCCCCATCGCCAAAGATGCGACGCTCTCCGGAAGGGTCAGAGAGCGCGGGCGGGCCCGGGCGCGGCCTGCTTTCCAATGACACCGCCGCCAAACGGGGGGAATTGCAGCATTAGGGGCGCGACACGCCGGCGACACGCCGAAGCAAAGCTTCTAATGGTGCAAAACCCCCATCATTACCCCTGGCGTCATGCACCCTCACTGGCGTCACGCTCTCTCACTGGTGCGGCGCTGCCCGGCGGGGCGCCGATAAACGCCGGGAGGGAGTCGTCGATGGGGAGCATCCTATCTGAGGCGCTGCGGCGCGAGCGTACAAGCCCGACACTCCTCCCTTGAAGATGCCTGGGATCGAGCCGCGACCAACGCGTTGTGTCGTTTTATCCCGACCTGCCGGGGTTGGCGCACGGACGCACTGTTGTGTGGGCTGGTAGGAATTCCCCTCAATTGCGCATCTTGACATGGTCAGTTGCCTTGCTTTTCCTTTAAGTTCGCGATGGATGGTGTTGACAGATCGCGAGAAAAATACCCAAAAACCATGTCGGAGGAAAGGTGTATGCGCTACGCTAGTGGTGGGGCGCGATGTTTGTCGGCGCCCATCTGTCCAACCGTTAAGAAAGTGGGCCGCAGATGTCTCATCGTCGCCTGTTGGCACTGTCGTTACTCACGACCGGTGCCCTCGCTCTCACCGCCGTCAGTGTGCCGGCCGCCTTAGCGGCCGACGCGACCGGCACCCGTGTCTCGTCGACCAACCAGGCGGCGGACGACTCGGCAGTCACCATCATCGTCCGGCTCGCGCAGGAGCCCGGCGACCAGGCCTCCCGCTACGCCGAGGCAAAGAAGCGCATCGGTGACGCCGTAGCGCAGGCCAGGCCGGGCTCAAGCATCGAGGACGTGCGGGACTACCATCACGTCTTCCAGGGCTTCGCGATCAAGGCGCCGCCTTCGGCCCTGGCGGCCATCAAGGCCACGCCCGGCGTTGAGGGCGCGTTCGTCGAAGGGCGCCACGCGCTGGTCAACGACATCGACTTCTGGGGGATCCAGGACGGCCAGAACTCCGATAACGCCCCCGCCATGGGGACGGCCTCGCAGATGACACGCGCGAACCGCGCTGCCATGGCGGGTGAGGGGCAGGTCGTTGAGGTTATCGACACTCGCTTCGACACCTCGCACGAGGCCTTCGCGGGGACCGTGGACGCCGCCTCGCTGCGCCTCACGAAGGATGCAGTCGCCGCGGTGACCGGCCAGCTGGGCGCCGGCAAGGGCGGAGCGTGGGTGAGCGACAAGATTCCCTTCGCCTACGACTACGGGGACGGCGACGCGGACGTCCTGGGGTCGGATGACGGTGGGCGCGAAACCTGGGGGGCCTACACCGAGGGCACGCACGCCGCGGCCCTCGCGGCCGCCAACGGCAGCGCATTCAAGGGCGCGGCTCCAGGGGCTCAGCTCATCGTCGCGAAGGTGACGCAGGACGGTGCCGATACGGCCAACGACAGCGCGCTCCTGGCCGCCCTCGATGACGCCGCTGTCCTTGCCCCCGACGTCCTCACCGTGTCCTTCGCGACCATCGAGGGGATGAGTTCGGACTCCGAGGCGCTGTACTCGCAGGTGTACCAGAACCTGAACGCCGCGGGTATCACGGTGAACGCGCCCGCCGGAAACGAAGGAAGCGGAAGCTACGCCAGCGACCCGGACAACGGCATGATCGCCGTCCCCGCGTCCTACTCGTCCACCCTGGCGGTGGCCTCGGTCAGCGAGCAGGACATCATGGGAGCGGTGACCTTCGGTGACCGACGCATCGGTTACCGCACCATCACCAGGATGAACCAGGGTGATGCACCCGGCTTCGAGAGCCTCGCGGAGGGAACCTACCGGGTCGTGTACGCCCGAAACGGTACGACGGCGGACCTGGAGAAGTACCTCGGGTCGAACTACGGGGACCTGTCGCGCACGATCATCCTCGAAGACTGGGGAGGCACTGACGACAACGGGCGCGACGTCGAGCTCAAGCACCAGCTGAAGAACCTGAAGTCGCTCACGAGCAAGCCCGCCGGTCTCATGCTCGCCTACGTGCGAGACAGCGACACCCCCAAGAAGGCGGACGTGGATCGCTGGTTTAGCGTGCGGGCGGGAACCATTACGAAGTCTGATGGGGACGCCCTCCGCGAGGCGATCGCGGCTTCCGAGTCCGGCTACGTCGAGGTCACCGTGAGCCCCTCGGCGACGCTCTCCGTCCCAGCGAACGTCGAGGTCTCCGACTTCTCCTCCTCGGGAGCCACCTCCGACCTACGCCTCAAGCCCGAGCTCGCGGCGCCCGGCGGTCGGGTCATGTCCGCCACCCCCGGCAACAATTACGACCGCCAGAGCGGAACGGCCGAGGCCTCGGCCCAGGTCGCGGGGATCGCGGCCCTCGTGCGTCAGCGCGTCGCGACCGACCCCGCTTTCGCGGGCAAGAGCGCTGCGGAGAAGAACGCGCTGGTCTCGAATTTCCTGATGGGTACCGCCCACCCGCTCGCGGACGCGACCCGCGAGGACGGGACCTTCTATTCGCCGCGGCGCGTCGGAGCGGGCCTCGTGGACGCGGTGGCAGCAACGACCTCGCCCGTGTATCCGACCGTGGTGGGCGCGGCTGACCCCTCCCGCCCGAAGGCCGACCTGGGGGACGGCACGCAGGGCTGGACCTTCCAGGTGAACCTGACGAACGTCTCCGACACTGCCCACACCTACTCGCTCGGCGGTCAGGTGCTGTCCGAAAACGTCGAGAACGGGCTGTTCACGCGGCACGCGACCAACTGGGCGGGGCGGGGCATTGACCTGACGTTCTCGGCGGACTCCGTGACCGTGCCCGCCTCCTCCAGCGCGACGGTGACCGTGACGGTGACTCCGCGCGAGGCCTTCGCCTCGTATGCGAACGCGACCACTCCCAACGGAACATTCGTCGACGGCGCGGTGACCTTCACGAGCAGCGACGGGCAACCCGATCTGACGGTGCCCTACATGGGCTTCTATGGGTCGTGGGGCGCGCCCAACGTTTTCGATCAGCAGTGGCCGAACAACCATAAGGTCGGCTACGGGTCGACGGTCGCGCACGGCGTCATGCCTTTCGGCCAGTCCAATCCCTTCCGCCAGGAGGATGCGCGGATGGCGGACGGCATTGACCCCGACCGAGTCGTCATCTCGCGTTCCGCGGAGGAGCAGGCCCGGCGCAGTATCGGCACGGAAACGGTGCTGTTGCGCGCCGTCCCCTCGCTGACGTTCACTCTTTCGAACGAGGCCGGCCAGACCCTGCGCAGCTTCACGTGCGACCGTTCGGATAAGTCCGTCTACGACGACCACTGGCGCGCCTCGCACAACGTCGAGTTCATGTCGCCCGGATGCGCCCCGCGCTTCGACGGCTATGACGCTGACGGCAATGAGCTGCCGGACGGGCGCTACACGGTCACGATCGAGGCCAGCAACTACGGCCCTTCGGCGCAGACCCACCAGACCAGCTATAGCTTCTGGCTGGATACTGCGGCTCCCACGGTCTCGAACGTGTCCGTCGCGGGCGAGGGGGACGCGCGCACGCTGTCCTTCGATCTGAGCGATTCCTCGCCGATCGCAGGCTACGGTTTCTCGCTTGGTGAGGATGGTGCGGTGACGATGTGGCACGTCGAAGATAACCCGTCCGCTCGCGCAGACGATGGCCTGTTCCACCAGCACTACGAGGTTCGCCTCTCGGAGGTGACGCAGGCGCTGGGCGAGAACCCCTCGAGCCTGTACCTGCAGGCGTGGGATTGGCCGGTGAACCGCGGGAGCGCGGCCGTTGTCGTGACGCCGGTTGCGATGACGTCGCTGTCGGTGTCGCCGCAGGCGGCCACGATGACGGTCGGCGAAACCGCGACGGTGCGCGCCACTCACCAGCCTGATGACGCGAACGTGACCGACGTGGTGTGGTCCTCCTCGAACGAGGCCGTGGCAACGGTCGACCAGGATGGCGTCGTCAGCGCGGTGGGTGCCGGCGAGGCGACCATCACGGTGTCCGACCCGACCCAGCCTTCGGTGAGTGCCAGCGTCACTGTTCGCGTGAGTGCTGCGGGCCCCGCGTCGCAGTCGGGCACCTGGCTGTGGGACGTCCACGGCTGGTGGTACCGCTACGAGGATGGCTCCTACCCCTCGGATACGACGCTCGTGCTCGATGGGACCACGTATCGCTTCGATGCGGCCGGCTACATGCGCACCGGGTGGGTGAACGAGCGGGGCGTGTGGTACTACCATCATGCGTCCGGCGCCCAGGCCAAGGGGTGGGTGCTTGATGGCGTGCACTGGTACTACATGGATCCGGACACCGGGGCCATGGTGACGGGCTGGCTGCAGGTGGGTGGCACCTGGTACTACCTGTCTCCCGCCAACGGGGCCATGGTGACTGGCTGGTTTAAGGACGGCGATCACTGGTTCTACCTGCACCACGGCAGCGGTGCGATGGCCACCGGCTGGGTGCGCATTTACCTGAAGTGGTACCAGTTCAAGGAGGCGGGTCAGCTGATCAGCTAACGCCCGCACCCAGGTTCGAAGCTTCGTGCCGACGCCCGCGCCTCCCGGTCAGTTTTCGGGGATAATTCGTTGACAGATGGTGAGAAAAATACGAGACAACCATCGTCCTATGGGTGGGTGTGGGTTACTCTTAAAGCGAGGGGTTCGTGACGATGTATCTCCCCATCGACCAGCTGTGAAGAAAGTGAGCCGCAGATGAACCACCGTCGACTGTCGGCACTGGCGCTTATAGCGACCGGTGCCCTTGCCATCACCGCTTTGATGACGCCACCCACGTTCGCGACTGACGCAGACCGGGCCGAGTCCTCCTCGACCAGCGAGGAAGCCTCGGACCAGCAGGCCACCGTCATCGTCCGGCTCGACGAGGGCGTCGTCGGCCAGGACCGCGCGGCCGCCTATCGGGACGTGAAAGCGCGCATCGCCGAGGCCGTGGCCCAGGCGTCCCCGGGCGCCACCATCGAGGACGTGCGGGACTATCACCACGCCGTCGACGGCTTCGCGATCAAGGCACCCGCATCCACCCTCGCGTCTATCAAGAGCGTTCGCGGCGTCGCGGACGCGTTTGTGGAACGCTATCGCGAGCCGGTCTTTTATCCCGAAATGTCAGTGGCTGCGGACGCGCCAATCGCCGATCCGGCGAAAGAGACGCGCGCCGACCAGGTCGCCGGCTCGGGTCGGGGCCGCGTTATCGAGGTCATCGACGCCAGCTTCGACACCTCGAACGAGGCCTTCGCGGGGAGCATGGACGCCGCGTCGTTGCACCTGACGAAGGAGGAGAGCGCCTCTCTCAGCTCCCAGCTGGACGCCGGGCGGGGCGGCGCGTGGGTCAGTGACAAGATTCCCTTCGCCTACGACTACGCCGATGGTGACACGGATCTGTCCCGCGGCTACGACTACGGGCCCGAGGACTATACGCTGCACGCGCATGGAACTCGTATGGCGGCGCTCGCGGCAGCGAACGGGGCGACGTATCGTGGCGCAGCCCCTCAGGCTCAGCTCGTCGTCGCGAAGGTCGTCTCCAATGGGGCGTCGGGCGCGCGCGACTCCGACCTGCTGGCAGCCTTGGATGACGCGATGGTCATCAAACCCGACGTCGTGTCCGTGGCCTTCATGGCGGACCGGGATCTCAGTGGCAACGCGTCGGCATTGTACGAGCAGGTCTTTGAGCGGCTCGCCGACGCGGGCGTGAGCGTCGACGCGCCCGCCGGAGACAGTGGGCGCTCGGAGTGGCGTGCGCACGAGCGTGATCTGGGTGCCGTTGGCGCTCCCGGCTCGTACTCCTCCGTGCTGGCAGTGGCCGCCGTCGGCGTCGCCGCGGGGAACGGTCAGGAGGGCTATAAGCCCTACGCGGCCTCCTCGTGGGGGCCGACTCCCGACATGAGGCTCAAGCCTGAGATCGCCGCGCCCGGGTGGGATGTGAGGGCTCCTGTCCCCGGCAATGAGGTACGTGACCTAGACGGAACGGGCGAAGCGTCGGCTCAGGTTGCTGGCGTCGCGGCCCTCGTGCGTCAGCGCCTGGCGGCCGATCCGATGGCCGCGGCGATGAGCGAGGAGGAGCGCAGTGCCCTGGTTACCAACTTCCTGATGGGCACCGCCCACCCGATCGTGGATGTCGACGCGACGGACGGGGCCTACTGGTCCCCGCGCTGGGTCGGTGCCGGCATGGTGGACGCGCTGGCGGCCACGACCTCGTCCGTGTACCCGGCCGTCGTGGGCGCAGCGAACCCGTCGCGGCCGAAGGCCGAGCTGGGCGAGGGCACCAGCGGGTGGACATTCCAGGTGCAGCTGACCAACCTCTCCGACACCGCCCACACCTACACGCTCGGTGGGCAGGCGCTCTCCGAGAGCATCAATGGCTCCCTCTATACGAGGCATTCGACGAACTGGACGGGTAAGGGAATCGATCTGACCTTCTCCGAGGGCTCGGTGACCGTGCCCGCCGCCTCCAGCGCCACGGTGACCGTCACCGTCAACCCGAAGGCCGAGTTCGCCTCGTTCGCGACCAAGCAGACGCCCAACGGTACGTTCGTTGAAGGCGCGGTGACCTTCACGAGCACGGACGGACAGCCCGATCTCACCGTTCCTTACCTGGGCTTTTACGGCGCGAGTGCCGACACGCCAATCTTCGACAGCCCCGTGTTGGGTAAGGAAACCATCGGCACGTCTGAGATGACCTTCCACCGGCTGACTCTCGGGCAGCTGAACCCCTTCGACCCTGAAGAGGATATAGCCATCAGTACGAATGACCGTGACCTGTACATCATCTCCCGGTCGACGGACGAATACGCAAGAACGTATGCCACCCCTGGTACCGTGCTGCTGCGCGACGTCGTCTCGCTGACGTACACCTACACCAACGAGGCCGGGGAGGTCGTGCGCTCCTACAAGTACGGTGGCGCACCCAAGAGCAGGTCCTACTCCAACGGACGCTACTGGGAGGTCACCCGGGCGGAAGACGCGTTCGACAGCGCGCCCTGGTTTGATGGCTACGACGAGAAGGGGAACGAGCTGCCGGACGGGAAATACACGCTCACCATCGAAGGCACAACCGGTGGCGCCTCTCCTGTCACCGAGAAGCTGACCCACGTGATCACGCTGGACACGGCCCCACCCGTCATCTCGAACGTGGCGATTTCGGGCGAGGGGGATGGGCGCACGCTGTCCTTCGACGCAACCGACGCGTCGCCCTTCCCGGGATTCGGGTTCTCGTGGACGCAGGACGGCGAGCCTTTTATGCGCCAGAAGTACTACGGCTGGGGCGAGATCGGGGACGACGGGCTGCACCACGTCCACTTCGAGGTGCCGCTCTCCGAGATTGCCGAGTCTGCGGGTGGTGACCCCTCGAGCGTCTACCTGCAGGTGTGGGACTGGCCGGTCAATAGGGCAAGCGTGAAGGTGGACCTCAAGGCCATTCCCATGACGAAGCTGTCCGTCTCTCCCGAGTCGGCGACGCTGTCGGTGGGCCAGAGCGTGACGCTGAGCGCCTCCCACGAGCCCGCGGATGCGAGCGTGACCGACGTCGTATGGTCCTCCTCCAACGAGGCCGTGGCCACGGTCAGCCCGGACGGCGTCGTAACGGCAGTGGGCGCGGGCGAGGCGACGGTGAGCGTTACCGATCCGACGCAGCCTTCGCTCGTGTCCGCGAGCGCCACGATCCGCGTGGAGGCTCCCGCTCCCGCGCCGAAGTCGGGTGCGTGGAAGTGGGACGGGCGCGGCTGGTGGTATCGCTACGAGGACGGCTCCTACCCGGCGAGCGAGACCCTCGTCATCGATGGGGCGACCTACCGTTTCGATGCGTCGGGGTATATGCGCACCGGCTGGGTGAGCGAGGGTGGGCAGTGGTACTTCCACGCGGCCTCGGGCGCTCAGGCGGGTGGCTGGGTGCTCTCGGGTGTGCACTGGTACTACCTGAATCCGGACGGTGGGGCGATGATGACTGGCTGGGTGCAGGTGGGGTCCGCGTGGTACTACCTGAGCCCTTCTGGCGGTGCGATGGCGACGGGGTGGCTGAAGGAGGGCGGCCACTGGTACTACCTGCACCACGGTAGCGGCGCGATGGCGACCGGCTGGGTGCGCATCTACCTCAAGTGGTATCACTTTGCCGAGAACGGCCAGCTGATCGGTTAGTCGGTGACCGAGACGGCTGATCCTACTCCCGCGCCCCGGACACGTGTCCGGGGCGCGGGCGTCGTTTGGGGGAGGGGTGGGGTCGTGTTGCGCCGCGCGGTGGGTCCACGCTGGGCCTTGTAAGCGCTGGTGAGGGGCGTGTGATGTGTGGGTGATCTATCAGGGATGTTTGTCGCGAACAAGCTAACTGACAGGTACGCGGTAATAGTTGCTGAGATATTGTTTGTCAGGGGGGCGCGCCCGCGTGGGCGAGGCCCCCTGATGTGCTGATCGAGTGAGGGAGTGGTGGATGTTCCATCGAACGTTATCGGCGCTGGCGGTCACGCTTGTCGGCGCCCTGTCGATCGCCGTGTGCGGGGCGAGCCCGGCACTCGGTGCCGACGCGGCCGCGTCGCGCGTGGGCCCTCAGCACTCCGGCGTTGTCTCGCCCAGCGGCGAGGCCGCGCCGTCATTCCTGTCTCTGCGGCCCGGGGGCACCGTGCTCGCGCCCGGACAATCCATGACCTTCGAGGCCTTGTACGACACGCGCCCCGCGGATAGCTCCGACGTCATCTGGGAATCCTCGGACACCTCCGTGTTCACCGTGGACGGCAACGGCCTCGTCACCGCCGTCGGTGTCGGCGAGGCGAAGATCACCGTGACCGATCGGGCGAGGAGCTCCGTATTTGGTGTCTCGCCCGTCCAGGTTCGAGCCGTGCCCGAGGACACCGGAATCGAGCTGTCCTCCCCCTCGCTGACGTTGCTGCCCGGGGGCGGCGTCGTCGTCAACGCGCTCCTCGCGCCGAGCCTGCGCGCACGCGCGGTGACGTGGTCGCTGACCCCCTCCACGCTCGCCACCCTGACCCCGAACGAGGGTACCTCGAGCGCCAGCCTGTCCGCCTCCGCTCGTTCCGGCAGGGGCACGCTGAGCGCGACCGTGACGAACGAGAGCGGCGCCGCCGTCACCGCCTCGATCGAGGTCGAGGTCGAGCCTGATGTCTCCGGTGACTTCGTCATCGAAGAGGATGGAACCCTCACCGGTTACCGGGGGACTGACGCGACCGTCGTGATACCCGATGGCGTCACCGCTATCGCCTCTCATACCTGGAGCGGGACGGGGGTGACCTCCCTTCGGGTGCCCTCCAGCGTGCGCATCATCGGCGACGAGGCTTTCTCAAACAGCTCCCTCGAATCGCTCACCTTCGACGACGGGGAACAGGCGCCCTCCCAGCTCACGCAGATAGGCAGCCGCGCCTTCGTCAACACGGCCATCACGGACCTGTCCCTGCCCCGCTCGCTCGTCAGGGTCGCGCCGGACGCCTTCGTCGAGATGCCCCGCCTGACCTCGCTTCGCCTGGGGCCCAGCGTCGCCGCGGGGCAGCTCGTGGGCGCCTTCGCGGAGACGCCCGAACTCACCCGCATCGAGGTGGACGGCGCCAACGCGCACTACGAGTCCCTCGACGGGGTCCTGTACACGCGGGACCGCACGCGCCTGATCGCCTACCCCGCCGCCAGGAGCGCGGGAGGCTCCTACACGATTGCCGAGGGCGTCGAGGGAATCGACGACATGGCGTTCCTCATGGCGCGCGTGGAGTCCGTGTCCCTGCCCTCCACGCTGCGCCGCATCGGCAGCCAGTCCTTCGAGGGTGCCCACCTGCGCGAGCTGACGCTGCCCGACGCCTTCGAGACGATGGGCGCATCGGCCTTCTGGCACATGCCCGCGCTCACCCGCGTCGACCTGGGCGGAGCCAGGCACGTCTCGACCAACGCCTTCCGCGACGACGCCGCGCTGCGCGAGGTAAACCTGCGCCCCGACCTCGGGACGCTGGCGAGCGTCGCGGAAGGCGCTTTCGTCGGCACCGGCGTCATATCCATCTCCCTGCCGGACTCCGTGGCGAGCGTCGACGACGAGGCCTTCGCGAAGATGCCGGCGCTGACCTCGTTCCACGTCGGCGCAGCCCTGTCCGACCTCGGGGAGTACGTGCTGGAGGAGGACGAGCGGCTCGCGACGATCAGCGTCAGCCTCTCCAACCCCACCTTCTCCGTGTCTGACGGCGCCCTCTACCGCGGTCAGGAGGGGGCCTCGACCCTGGTGCGATTCCCCCCGGCCAGCACCGCGACCGAGGTCGTGGTCGCCCCGGGGACCACCGCGATCGGCGCCGAGGCCTTCGAGAACAGCGCCTCCCTGCGCCGCGTCGTCCTACCCGACGGCCTCCAGACCATCGGGGAGGGAGCCTTCGACGGCTGCGCGGACCTGACGGAACTGGGGATCCCTGACTCCGTGCGGGAAGCCGCGGGGCTGACGAACACCGGCCTGGACACCGTCGAGCTGGGTTCGCAGGTGCGCGAGCTACGAATGGATGCTCGCGGGGCCCGCGTCGCGCGTCATATCCTGGTGCGCGGCGGCGTGGACGGCGTCTTCTCGAGTCAGGGCGTGGCGGCCAACGGGCGCCCGGAGAGCGCGTTCTTCGGAGAGGGCATGACCACGGTGTCCTTCTCGGGGCAGACGCCGCGCGTCCTGGTGTTGCCCGCGACGCTGACCTCGCTCAGGCTCGCCGACGCGATGGCGACCGACCAGAAGGATGACACGATCATCTACGTGGCGGCCCCCGAGGGGACGGCAGCGTGGCGTACCGCGGCGGGTGCGATGGCTGCCGCCGGTTACGAGGCCTCCCACCTCCTCCACTACGAGGCACCGACGCTCACTCTGGCGGGCTCCGGCATCGACGAGGCCGGGGCCGGGTACTCGGTGAGCGCGGGCCAGGGAGCGGGAGTACCCCTCACCGTCGCAGCGAGCGGCGGGACGCTGGGCGGACGCGAGGCACGCCTCGTCGAAGTCGAAGCGGACGGGGCCGAGGCGGTCCTGCGCGACTGGGGGTCGATGCCGAACAGCTCGGACACGCGCTCCTCCTCGCTCGCCTACACGTGGACCCCGTCCGGGACCGCGGCCAGCCTGCGCGTCGAGGTCCGCGACGCTACCGGGCTCGTCCGCTCGGCGACGCTCACCCTGACCCGCTCCCTGCCCGCGCCCACGCCGGCGTCCCCGACTCCGGGCGCCCTGCCCGCTCCGAACGATGGCGGTGCCCCCGTGCCCGCCATCACCCCCCACGCCGGTGAGCAGCCGGTTCCCGTCTACCCGGTGCCCGCTTCGCGCCCGGCTCCCACGACCTTCCCCGACCCGAGGATCGGGTCGTGGAGTTGGGGCCCGCTTGGCTGGCGTTTCGTGTACGCGGACGGGGGATTCCCGGCGAACACCTCCGTCGTGCTCGACGCTCAGATCTACCGCTTCGACCCCTCTGGCTACATCCGAACCGGATGGGCGTATGACTCCGGCTCCTGGTACTATCACGCGCCCACGGGCGAGCAGGTGAGCGGCTGGGTTCGTGACGCCTTCTCGTGGTACTACCTGGATCCTGCTTCTGGTGCCATGGTGACCGGCTGGCTTCTGGAGGGCGGGTCTTGGTATTACCTGACGCCCGGCAGCGGGGCGATGGCCACGGGATGGCAGCGCGTGGATGGGACCTGGTACTACCTGGATCCTGCTTCTGGTGCCATGGTGACCGGCTGGCTTCTGGAGGGCGGGTCTTGGTATTACCTGACGCCCGGCACCGGGGCGATGGCCACGGGATGGCAGCGCGTCGACGGAACCTGGTACCGCTTTGCCGACACGGGTCGCTGGCTCGGATAGCATTGCAACGCCGTGAATGGGTGCGGGGGTGACCGAGGGGGCACCCCCGCACCGCATACACCCGCCCAGGACGGGGTGCTGATGCCCCTTCCAATCAGCCGCTCATATTCTGATCGGCCGGGCGAAATGTTCGTATTTCGGGCTCGTCACAGGTTGGACATATGCCGAGAAAATTGCCGGGAAAGCTATCGAGCGCCAGAGGAAGAGGACTAGTCTTGAGAGAGGAACGCCACTGAGGCGTGAGCGTTCCCCACCACTAGTTTTCGATCAAGTGAGGCACAGATGTCCCATCGACGATTCCCGGCGCTGACGCTGATAGCGGCCGGCGTCCTGGCCCTAACCACGGTCTGCATCCCAGCCGCCACCGCGGCAGGCTCGGGCGCGGCGGCCACGACCGGGGCCCTCCAGCCCTCGACGGTGCTTGCCCCCACCATCGATGTCCCGACGACGAGGCTCGACATCTCGCCGACCTCGACCGCACTCTCCCTCGGCCAGTCCCTCACCTTCGACGCCGCATACGACTCTGGGCCCGTCTACCCCGGCGACGTGGAATGGGCATCCTCGAACGACTCGGTCCTCACCGTGGACCAGAAGGGCCGCGTCAGCGCGGTGGGCCTCGGCGAGGCGACGATCACCGTCACCGACAAGAACGACGCATCACTCACCTCCACCTCAACAGTCCAGGTCCGCGAGGTTTCCGAGGAGGCCGGCATCGAGCTGTCCACCTCCGATGTCTCCGCCGTCGTCAACCACGCCGTCTTCCTCAACGCCCTCCTCTCACCCTCGCTCCAGGGCAGTACCGTCACGTGGAACGTGACTCCCTCCTCGCTGGGGAGTATCAATGCCCGTGACGATGCATCCGCCGCAGAGTTCTGGGCCTCGCAGCAGGCCGGAACCGGCACGCTCACCGCGACCGTCACCAACGCGGCGGGGACGGCCAAGACGGTTAGCGTCCCCGTGAGCGTCCAACCCGACCCGCGAGGCGACTTCGTCACGAACGACGATGGCGTCCTCGTGGAGTACAGGGGCACAGACCCGAACATCCGGATCCCCGAAGGCGTCACGGGCATCGGCTCCAGCTTCTCCTCAATCGCCCTTGACTCGGTCTGGGTGCCCGCCTCCGTGCGCACCATCGACGACCGCGCGTTCTACGGAACGGGCCTGAAGGAGATCACCTTCCAGGACGACGACGAACATCCCTCTCAGCTCACCGCCATCTACGGCGAGGCCTTCTCGATGACCGCCATCGAGACGCTGACTCTTCCCCGATCCGTCGAGACCGTCCTTCAGTCCTTCGAAAACATGGGGAACCTGACGACCGTGCGCCTGGGACCCAACCTCGGCCCCGACCAACTCGTGGGAGACTTCCGCTACACGCCGAAGCTGACGAACATTGAGGTGGACCCCGCCAACGCGAACTACACCAGCGACGAGGGTGTCCTGTACACGAAGGACCACTCACACCTCATCGCCTACCCCTCGGCGAAGAACGCCGCAGGAAACTACCGGATCCCGGAGGGAACCAGCGCCATCGACGACAACGCGTTCGAGAACGCGCAGGTTTCCACCGTCACGATGCCCTCCACGCTGCGCACGATCGGCGCGCAGGCATTCGCGCACTCCGACCTCACCCAGCTCACCCTGCCCGACGGGCTTCGCAGCGCGGGCACCTGGGCCTTCGCCTACAACACCAACCTGACCAGCGTCGACCTGGGCGGCATCACCGCCCTGCCCGACGGCGCGTTCATCGGCTCGAGCTCGCTGGCCGAGGTGAACTTCCGCCCCGACCTCGCCGCGCTCACGACGATCGGTGAGGACGCCTTCGACTGGACGAGCCTGACCTCCGCCATCCTGCCCGACACGGTCACGACCATCGCGGACAACGCCTTCGCCAACAACAAGTCGCTCACCTCGCTGCACCTGGGCGCGGGCGTTACCTCCATCGGAGCCACGGCCCTGGGAGGGACCCCCTCCCTCGCGGCCCTGAGCGTGAGCCCCGCCAACGCCTCGTACTACGTGACGGACGGAGTCCTCTACGAGCACGCCCCGGCCGGCCCCCGACTGGTGCGTTACCCGCCCGCCAAGCCCGGGAGCGAGTTCGAGGTTGCCGCCGGCACGACCTGGATCGGCACGTGGGCCTTCGACGGCGCCTCCTCCCTCACCCGCGTCGTCCTGCCCGAAGGGCTCACGACCATCGACTACGGTGCGTTCTACGGTTGCACAAGCCTGACCGACATGGCCATCCCCGAGTCAGTGGACACCGCCAGGGGCGTGGTCAATACCGGTCTTGACACCGTCGAATTCGGCAGCCATATGCGCGAAATCTCGATGACCGCACGCGAGTACCGCATGGCCCCCCACCTCATCGTGCGCGGCGGCGTCGACGGCGAGTACTACACCGACGGGGAGGCCTCGAACGGGCGCCCCGAGAGTGCCTTCTTCGGCGAAGGCATGACGACCGTCGCCATTCGCTCCAAGGGGCCGAAGGTCGTGGTCCTGCCCTCGACCCTCACCCAGTTCGAGCTCGATCCCTTCTCCGCCAAGGGCTTCAAGTCCGACACCCAGGTCTACGTCGCCGCCGCCGAGGGATCGTCCGCCTGGAACGTCGCCAAGGCCGAACTGGAGAAGGAGGGCATCGACCAGTCGCACCTGCACGCCTACGTGCCCGCCACGATCACGCTGTCGGGCTCCGGCATTGACCAGGCCGATGAGGGCTACGCGTGGACCGGTACCCCGGGCACAGCCCTCACCCTGACCGCCACCGTGAGCGGTGCCGTGCCCGACGGGCGCGAACTGCGCGTCACCCAGGTCGACGCGGACGGCACCGAGACCCTCATCCAAGACTGGAGTGCGATGGAGCAGGAAGGGGAAGCTTCGAGCCTGAGCGTCTCGTGGACCCCCAATGCCTCCGGCGCACACCTGCGCGTCGAGACCCGCGACATCACGCGCGTCGTGCGCTCGACGAGCCTGAGCGTCACCGCCGCTCCCGCGCCCCAGCCCACAGCCGGAACGTGGCAGTGGGGCGCTCACGGCTGGTGGTACCGCTACGCTGACGGCACCTACCCGGCCAACGAGACCCTCGTGATCGACGGCCAGGTCTACCGCTTCGACGCCGCCGGCTACATGCGCACCGGCTGGGTGCGTGAAGACGGCACCTGGTACTACCACGCAATGTCCGGCGCGCAGGCCAGCGGCTGGGTGCTCGACGGAGTCTCCTGGTACTACCTGACCCCGGGCACGGGAGCCATGGCAACCGGCTGGCTCAAGGACGGCGATTCCTGGTACTACCTGAACCCTGCCTCCGGCGCCATGGTCACCGGCTGGCTCAAGGACGGCGATTCCTGGTACTACCTGAGGCCCGGCAGCGGGGCCATGGTCACCGGTCGCGTGTGGATCGGCTGGCGCTGGTACACCTTCGCCGACAACGGCCAGTGGATCCGCTAGCCACCCGGGCCGCGAAATCCCAGCGTTTTCACAGGTCCTTTCAGTGAACCCCCAAGGAACGCCCCCTACAGTAGGTGTCATCACAAGGGAATACGGCACGGGCCACGCGGGCCCGGGACCTGCCGACGAGACACTACTGAGGAGTCATCTGGGAGTACTTGCACTGTGTTGATGGGATACGCCGAGGGGCCGACCGCCAGGTCGGCCCCTCGGCGTCTCTGCGTCGGGGCGCCCCGGTCGACTCCGTCGACTCCGAGCGGTCAGCGCCGGAATCAGCGTCAGGCATGAATCGGGCGGCGGCCCGTCAACCGTTGATTTTTCGACAGGCATACTGCACAAGTGGGAGAAGGTACTCATAATTGTGGTGGCGCCTCCAGCGCCTGGCTTGTATCCCACAGTCGTCAACGAAGTGAGACTCAGATGACCCATCGACCACCGTCGGCGCTCGCGCTCTCCCTCGCGCTCTCCCTCGCCGCGACCACCCTTGCCGCCCCGGCCGCACTCGCGACCGGCGGGGGAGTGGGGCCAGTACCCGGCGCCACCCAGCCGGCTCCGGCCACCCCCGCGCGCCCGGCCTCGTCCAGCGACACCCCGACAACGATCATCGTTCAGCTCGAGGACGGCACCGTCGCAATCCCCAGGTCTAGGCGCGCCTTCGGCCTGTCCACGCAGAACACACACGACGAGATGAGGGCGCGCATCGCCGCCGCCGTTGAGGGGGTTGTCCCCGGCGCGAAGGTCACCACCGTGCGCGACTATACCCACGCGCTCGACGGCTTCGCCATCGAGGCCCCCGCATCGGCCCTCTCCACGATCCAACAGGTCGAGGGCGTCAAGGCGGCGTTCATCGAGGGCACCCACAAGCCGATGGGCAGCACCGCCGAGGGAAGCGGCGCACCCGTCCTTGCCAATGCCTCGTCCCTGGCGATGACACGCGCGAACCAGGCCACCCAGAAGGGCGACGGCCAGGTCATTGAGATCATCGACTCGGGCCTGCAGACGGACCACGACGCTTTCTCCGGCTCGATGGACGGTGTCGCCGTGCGCATGAGCCAGGCCGATGCCCAGACCCTTACGGGCATACTCCCGCACGGCGGTGCCGGTACGTACCTCAACAGCAAGATCCCCTTCGCCTACGACTACGCCGACAACGACGCGAACGTCGTGCCGACCTCCACCAAAGACATGTCGCACGGCACGCACGTCGCCGCGATCGCGGCCGCCAACGGAGGAGAGGTCCGAGGAACCGCCCCCAACGCGCAGATTATCGTCGCCAAGGTCGTCCACGACGCGGACGGCGTCATGGACGACAGCGCGCTGCTGGCGGCCCTCGACGACGCCCTCGTCATCAAACCCGACGTCATCAATATTTCACTCGGAGACGACGCGGGCATGAGCAGCGACGCCGGTAGCATCTTCGCCGGAGTGTACGAAAAGCTCACCGACGCGGGCATCACCGTCAACGCCGCGGCCGGTAACGCCTTCTCCAACGCATACGGCAACAACAGCGGCCAGAACAAGCCTTTCGCGACCGACCCCGACACGGGCACGCTCGGCGAGCCCGCCTCCTACCAGCCCACCCTGGCCGTCGCCTCGGTCGACAACCAGGAAGCACTCTCCTACGTGAGCCTGAACGACCGGACAATCGCCTACCGCACAGCCCTGGACGGTCAGGGCCAGGCCGTGCCAGGCCTGCGTGACATTCCCGAGAAGAGCTACCGCGTCGTCGACGCGGGCGCCGGCGGGGGCGACGAGCTCGACAAGTACGCGGGCACCAACCGGCTGAGTCTCGCCGACGCGATCGTCCTCGAAGACAAGGGAGGCACCGACACCCGGACCGGCACGGCGATGACCGACGAGCTCAAGGCCTCGTACCTGACGGGATTCCCGTCAACGCCCGCGGCCCTCATGATCGCCGACACCGACGAGTCCGACACGCCCTACCAGTCGATCCTGGGCGCCACCACCACGATGCCGACGGTCACCATCACCAAGAAGGACGGCGAGGCGATCCGCCAGGCCCTGTCCGCTGCGGGCGGTGCGGACGTGTACCTGAGCGTCACGCACTCCGGCATCGTGCTGGCCTCGAACAACCCGACGGCCTCAGAGTTCTCCGCGTGGGGCGTGACCCCCGACCTGAGGCTCAAGCCCGAAATCGCGGCCCCCGGCGGCGACATCATGTCCGCCTACCTCGGCAACCAATACCAGCGCCTGTCGGGCACGTCGATGGCCTCCCCGCAGGTCGCCGGCATCAGCGCCCTCGTGCGCCAGCGTCTCGCGGCCGACCCCGCCTTCTCCGCCGTGAGCACGACGGACAAGAACGCGCTCGTCACCAACCTCCTCATGGGAACCGCCCACCCGCTTATCGACGTCGAGCTGGGGGACGGCACCTACTACTCGCCGCGTAAGGTCGGCGCGGGCGCCGTCGACGCGCTCGCGGCCACCACCGCGACCGTCTACCCGAGCGTCGTGGGCGCCGCCGATCCCTCCCGACCCAAGGCCGACCTCGGCGACGGAACGACGGGCTGGACCTTCCAGGTGCGCCTGACCAACCTCTCCGACGCCGCCCACACCTACACGCTCGGCGGCCAGGCCCTGTCCGAGATGGTCGAGGAGGGGCTCTTCGCCGAGCACTCGCAGAACTGGGCGGGGCAGGGTATCTCCCTGACCTTCACCGGGGATAGCCTCGCCGAGGCCGGGGGCACCCAGCAGGTCACGGTCCCCGCGGCATCGACCGCGACCGTGAGTGTCACGGTGACCCCAGAGGCCGAGTTCGCGGCCTTCGCCGCGCAGAACACCCCCCAGGGAACCTTCATCGACGGAGCCGTCACCTTCACGAGCAGTGACGAGACACCGAGCCTGACCGTGCCCTACCTGGGCTTCTACGGCTCCTGGGGCGCCCCCAGCGTCTTCGACGGCAAGTGGTCGGACAACGAGACGACGCCCGTGCACGTCTACCGTTCCGCGCTGGTCAACGCCCACTCGTCCATCCCGTTGGGGTCGCTGAACCCGATGTCGGAACAACAGGACCTGACGGCGGTCACCACGATCAACACGCAGCGTCTCATTATGTCGCGCGCCCCGTGGGCGCAAGCCCCCAACACGGTCCTTCCGATGACCGGTATGCTGCGCTCAGTCCCCTCAATGACGCTGACCTACCGCAACTCTGCGGGGCAGTCTGTGCGCTCCTACACGATCAACCGCGTGCGCAAATCCCTGTACGACCTCGAGTCCGGCTGGACGAAGCCGGGTGAGTTCTCCGGTGAGGATCCCGTCTTCGACGGCTACGACCAGTCCGGCAACGCCCTGCCCGACGGACGCTACACACTGACGATCGAGGCCGCGACGGACGGTCCGTCCTCGCGCAAGCACCAGATGAGCTACGAGTTCACGCTGGACACGCAGGCCCCCGTCATCTCCAACCTAAACGTGAGCGGCGAGGGCGACGCCCGCACGGTGTCCTTCGACGTCACCGACGCCTCGCCCGTGGCCGCCATCGACTTCTCCGAGAGCCCCGACTCGGTCTACTATTTCCGCAAGCTCGTCGACGACGATGGAGAGATTCAAGCCGACGGCACGCACCGCTACCACTTCGACATCCCTGTCTCAGAGCTTACGGCCGCGTGGGCGCAGGAGGGACGCACGGACGAGGCCCCGGCGGCCCCGTACCTGTTCGCCTGGGACTGGGGTACCAACCGTGCCGTGCAGCAGGTACGCCTCCAGGGCGATCCGACGCCTGCTCCCACCCCGCAGGGTGGCCAGTGGGTGAGCGACTCTGTCGGCTGGTGGTACCGCTATGCGGATGGGACCTACCCGGTGAGCCAGACGGTGCAGATCGGCAACTCCACGTACCGCTTTGGCGCGGATGGCTACATGCGTACCGGCTGGGTGAACGAGGACGGCGCGTGGTTCTACTACGACGCTTCGGGCGCTCAGGCGAGTGGTTGGGTAAAGGATGGTTCATCCTGGTACTACCTGGACCCGGCGACCGGACAGATGGTGACGGGATGGATCCTCGATGGTCTGACCTGGTACTACCTGACGCCGGGAAGCGGTGCGATGGCTACCGGCTGGGTGAAGGACGGTTCCGCCTGGTACTACATGGCTCCCAGTGGCGCGTTGACCACGGGTTGGGTCAAGGACGGTGGCTCCTGGTACTACCTGACCTGACCCCCGGCAGTGGTGCCATGGCGACCGGCTGGCTGAAGGATGGTGGCTCCTGGTACTACCTGAGCACCGACTCCGGCGCGATGTACACCGGCGGGCACTGGATCGGCTGGACCTGGTACCGATTCGCCGATTCGGGTCAGTGGCTCAGCTGACGGCCCGTGCGCGGGCCCGGTGCCCACTGCGTTGATGGCCGTGCCGCCCCCTCTAGAACCCGCCCCCCGGACATGCGTCCGGGGGGCGGGCCCGTGCTAAGGAGGAGCTCGAGGCTATGATCGTGGCGCGTCAACGCCCGGATGTAAAGTCCCAGAGAATTCCCAGGTTACCTGTGGGCTCCCACAAGGTTGGCTCCTTACAGTAGGGGTCGTACAAGGGAAGACGGCACGGGCCACACTGGCCCGGTAGCGCCGACGAGACAATTCATGAGGAGTCATCTGGGAGAACTCGCACTGTGTTGATGGGATATGCCGAGGGGTCGACCGTCAGGTCGGCCCCTCGGCATATCTGCATTCAGGACGATCAGTGGTGCAATCGTGTGCGAGTGCTACATGTCGTTGGCGTGCTGGCCTCCGGGTCTGCGCTGCTCAGTTTGTGCGGCGGAGTGCGGTGAGCACTCTGCGCTGCTGAGTTTGTGCGGCGGCGCCTGCGCTGTGGATTTTCTACGGCGGAGTGCGTGTGGCGGAGTTTCGTGTGGTGGGGCCTGTGGTACTGAGTGTGGCGAGGAGTCTGCGCTGTAGGACCGCCGCTGTTTCGGATGTGTTTCCCAGCGCCCACCAATTTCGCACGTAATTCCCCCACGACTGCTTCAAAGATTGAATTGTGATCGTTGGAATTGCAACGTTTCTAGGTGTTGTTGAATGTTCCACAGTCGAATTACGTGCAATTCTGTGGAGCCATGCCCGGCAGGTGCGATCTTTGCGTTCGCCTGCTAGGCCTCGCGTGTTCTGGATAAGACGATGTCTTCTGGATAGGAACGGAACATCTGGATAGGTTATTTTCCTATCCAGAAGCCGATAACCTATCCACATCGTCGTTTCCTATCCAGTTCGTTGGTCCCCGGCGCCTTCGGTGGCCTCTGAGGTGGTGGTACTGAGGGGGTTGTGCGCCATGCGAAGCCCTCTGACGGTGTGTCGTCGGCGTGTCGCCGCCCTGCGTGGTGCAATGTCCCCATCTCGGCTCTCCTCGAGCAATTCCGCATGCAATTCCCGTCAACAATCTTGTTCGTCTGTCTCAGTACGTATCGCCATGTCACTTGTGTTGTGGAATTGCATGCGACTTTGTGTAGTGAGGCCTGCTTGTGCTGAGGGCTTTGCTGCGGCATAGCCGACACTCATGCGCTGCTCCGTTAACTGGCGCCAACATCGCTGGTCGGGGTGTCGTGGTGTCTACAGTGCGGATCGTCGAGGTGAGAAATGCCGGAGTGCGCTGTGGTAGGTGAAAAAGCCGGGGTGCGCCGGGCTCCACGAGAGAACCCAACGCGCCCCGGCCTCGTCGGTGAAAGGGCGAGCGAGCTTAGAAGCGCTCGACCCCCGCGTCCCAGGCAGCGCGCATGGGGTTGGCGTCTGCGACCAGCTGATCGAAACGCAGGTCGGCGATGTCGATGACCTCACCGAGCGCGAAGCGGGCCTCGCGGGCGGGGGAGTGCTCGACGCGGCGCCAGCCGGACTCGAGCAGGTGCTTGCGATCCACCACGTTGTCCACGCAGATGACCAGCGGGCGGCCGAACTTCGTGCGATAGGCGGTGGCCAGGGCGCGCAGTTCCTCGGCCTCCTTGTCGGTCAGCTCGCCGATCGACAGATTCGAGGTGTCCGCCAGCGACTGCTCGTCGCCCTGCCCGTCCAAGACCAGGGAAACAATGTCGGCATACGAGGCGATGAGCTCCTCCGCCTCCTGCGGCGTCGCCGATAGGACCGCGTCCTCGAAGGAGGAACGAAGCTCGGACACGGACGCGAAGGGACGCGCTTCCCATGCCCGCTCGGCCGGCCACGTCTTCGTCGTGAACATCTTGGAGAAAGCCGACACGAAAGCCTGCCGATCCATCTCGTTGACGTCGTCCAGGTTGATCTTCTTGCCGTCCACCACGGCCACGTCCGGCGAGGCGGGGCGTCCGATGTGGAAGAACAAGAGGTTCAGGATGATGGCCGTCAGCGAGCCGATCGTCACGCCGGAGCCGAAGATGATCTGCAGCCAGGACGGCATGACCGACACGATGCCCGGCTTGAGGGTCACGAGGAGAGCTAGGCCAATCGACGTGGAGACGATGACGGCGTTGCGGTTGTCGCGCAGGTCCACCTTCGACAGGGTCTGGATGCCTACGACGGCAACGTTGGCGAACATCGCCAGCGAGGCGCCGCCGATGACGGGCTGGGGGATGGCCGCGACGATGGCCGCCGCCTTGGGCAGCAGGCCGAGGACGATCATGAAGACGCCAGCTGTCGTGACGACCCAGCGGGACTTCACGCGGGTCAGGCGCACCAGGCCCACGTTCTGCGCGAAGCAGGTGTAGGGGAAGGAGTTGAGGACGCCGCCCAGCAGGGTCGAGAGGCCGTCGGCGCGCAGGGCGTTGGCGATGTCGCGCGGGGCGATGCGCTTGCCGACGACCTCGCCGGTGGCGAAGACGTCGCCCGTGGTCTCCACGGCGGTGACCGCCATGACGATGATCATCGCGATGATTGCTGTCAGCGAGAACTTCGGGATGCCGAAGTAGAAGGGCGTCGTGATGGCCACCCAGCTGGCCTCGCCGACGCCAGAGAAGTCGGTCTTGCCCGCCGCGAAGGCGACGGCCGTCATGATCAGCAGGCCGAGGAGGACGGACAGGGTGCCCATGAAGCCCTTGAAGAGGCGCTGAATGATGATGATGATGGCGATGGTGCCGAATGCGAGGCCGAGAGCCTCGTAGGTTGCGGTTGTCTTGGCGGCGTCGTCGGCGGCCTTATCGGCCCAGGCGACGATGTCGCCGGCGGACACGGAGATCAGGGTTGTGCCCATGACCGTCAGCAGGGTGCCCGTGACGATGGGCGGGAAGAAGCGCAGGAGCTTGGCGAAGAAGGGGGCGACCAGGAAGACGATGAGGCCGACGGCGATGATGGAGCCGTACATGGTGGCCAGGCCGGTCCGCGGGTCGGCGCCGGGGGGTGTGGCCGCCGCGCCAATTGCGATGAGGGGGGAGACGGCGGTGAAGGTCACGCCCTGGATGAGCGGGAGCTTCACGCCGATGAAGCGGCCGATGCCGGCCGACTGGATGATGGTGGCGATACCGCAGGTGAGCAGATCGGCGTTGATGAGGTGAACGAGTGTTTCATGGTCGAGCCCGAGGCCAGAGGCGATGACGAGCGGGACGACCACGGCGCCCGCGTAGAACGCGAGGACGTGCTGAATGCCGAGGATGGTGAGTTTTCCAAAGGGAGGGACTTGATCGACGGGGTGGGGAGCGGACGAGGGGCTTGATGCCATCAGGGTCTCCTGGACCTTTATCCAAGTGGTGTTAGGGACCCCTCTATTCTCTGTGATCGGAGTGATGATTTTACGAGTTATTTAAAAAGTGTGGCGTGCGCTATTGCGCGTGGGCACGCTGGGGGAGTGGGTAAGGGGGTGGACGTCATGTGCGCAGGCGGCGTAATCTCGCGGATTGTCTGACCTGCGAGGATACGGCAGGGCGGGGGAGAGGGTCGGCAGTGGGGTGTGCTCCCGTCTCGCGGGGTGAACGCGCGGCATCACAACGGGTGCGCGGAGGGGACGAGACCGGGGGCTCCTTGCGCAAGCGCTGCACTCGGTTGGCGGACGGGGTACCGAGGGGACGAGGCCGGGGCTTGGGGTGTCGTGTAGGCCTGGGCGGTGGGTGGCGAGGAATCGGTTTGTTAGCCCGTGCGGACTCGGTGCGTGGGCGGATCCGAGGAGGGCATCCGTTACCGAGAAATACGCCGGTGATCGCGTGTTTGCGGCTCTCGTCGTGCTGAACAGATGGCAAGTTTATGTGACCGCTGTTACATTATTGGACGTTTTTGGGTTGAAATGCGAGCAATTTTCGTGAATTCCGCGAAATATCGCCCTAAACCCGGCGAAAACGCCAGAGATTTCGTAGTGTGTCATTCGTGGCCACGACAGTGGTAACCAAGAACGAACAGGAATGAGGTTTCTCAATGTCCGTGAACCGTACCGAGCTTGTTGCTCAGATTGCCGAGCGTGCCGACCTGACCAAGGCGAAGGCTGACGAGGCCCTGGCCGCTTTCCAGGCCGTCCTCGTTGAGTCCCTGGCCAAGGGCGAGGCCGTCAAGGTGACCGGCCTCCTCTCCGTCGAGCGCGTCGAGCGCGCCGCGCGCACCGGCCGTAACCCCCGCACCGGCGAAGAGATCAAGATTCCCGCCGGCTACGGCGTCAAGCTCTCCGCTGGCTCCACGCTGAAGAAGGCCGTCTCCAAGTGACGCACTGACGACAGCAACCTGGGTGTGGGGTGCGACCTGACGGCCGCACCCCACACCCATACCCGCGTCGCCTCAGTGGGAGAGCGCAGAAAGCGTCCCCGCCCCGATTGATTCGGGCCGGGGACGCTTTTGTGGAGCACGCCGTGAACGTCTACGCGCTTACGCGTCCACCTCTTGCGTCGTGCTCATCTGCAGGAGGGGGTGGTGGCAGGCCACGCGGTGCGTCTCTTCCGTGAGGAGCGGCTGCATCTTGCATTCCTCGCCGGCGAAGGGGCAGCGTGGCCGGAAGCGGCAGCCCTTGGGCGGGTTGACCGCGCTCGGGGGCTCGCCCGTCAGCTTGATCACCTGGTCGTCGTGGGAGAACTCAGGGTCGGGCACGGGGATCGAGTCGATGAGCGCCTTCGTGTAGGGATGCTTCGGGTTCTCGACCACCTCCTTCGCCGGTCCCTCCTCGACGATGCGGCCCAGGTACATGACGCCGATGCGGTCCGCCATGTACTGGACGACCGCCAGGTCGTGGCTGATGAACAGGTAGGACAGGCCCAGCTCGGCCTGCAGGTCCTTCATAAGGTTGAGCACCTGAGCCTGCACCGACACGTCCAGCGCGGAGACGGGCTCGTCCGCCACGATCAGATCGGGGGCCAGGGTCAGCGAGCGGGCGAAGCCGATGCGCTGGAGCTGGCCGCCCGAAAACTCATGCGGGTAGCGGTCCAGGATCTCTTCGGTCAGGCCAACCTGTTCGATGATCTCCATGATGCGCTCGGCCATCTGACGCTTGTTGCCGGTCTTCTGGATGCTCATGGGCTCGGCCAGAATCTGGTCGATACGCATGCGCGGATCCATCGCCGCGTAGGAGTCCTGGAACATCATCTGCACGTCGCGGTGGATTCGCACCGCGTCGCGGCCCTTGAGAGTCGCCAGGTCGCGCCCACCGAGCTCGATAGCGCCGCCCGAGGGTGGCTCCAAGCCCGCGATCAGGCGCCCCATCGTCGACTTGCCGCAGCCTGACTCGCCCACGAGGCCGTAGGTTTCACCCTTCTTCAGGGTGATAGAGACACGGTCGACGGCGGAGACGACCCCTTTGTCGCGCTTCAAGAAGCCCGATCCGGAGGACGCGTACTCGCGGGAGGCCTCCTTGACGTCCAGGAGAACCTCGTCAGTGTCCTCAACCTCCCCATAGACGACCCTTGCACCCGGCTCGGCCACTGCCTCGTCGATCGGAGCGGAGCCCTCGAGCTTCGCCTGAAGCTCCGCGGGGGACTCGTCGCCCTCCTGGACGGGGTGGAAGCACGAGTAGGTGTGGAAGCCCTCGCCCGACAGATCCGGGTAGCGCTCCACGCACTCGGCTCCGGCCCACAGGCAGCGGGAGGCGAAACGACAACCCACCGGCAGATTCGTCAGCGAGGGGGGAGCACCCGGGATCGAGAACAGCTTCGTGCCTGCGGCGAGCGCCCGCTCGGGCAGTGCCGCCATGAGCGAGCTCGTGTAGCGGTGCTTCGGCTCGGTGAAGAGCGTCTTGGTGGGTGCCGTCTCCACGATGCGACCGGCGTACATGACGGCCACGCGATCCGTGTGACCGGCAACCACGCCCAGGTCGTGCGTGATGAGGATGACGCCCATCTGGTACTCGTCGCGCAGCTCGTCGATGAGGTCGAGGATCTGCATCTGGGTTGTCACGTCCAGGGCCGTCGTGGGCTCATCGGCGATGAGGATACGCGGCTCGCACACGAGGGCCATGGCGATCATGACACGCTGGCGCATGCCGCCCGAAAGCTGGTGCGGGTAGTTGTTGATGACGATCTCGGGACGCGGCATGCCCACGCGCTTGAGGATCTCGACGGCGCGCTCAAGCGCGTCCTTCTTCGACATCTTCTTGTGCACGCGCAGCGGCTCACAGACCTGCAGGCCGATCTTCATGGTCGGATTCAGCGAGGTCAGGGGATCCTGGAAGATCATGCCGACCTTCGTGCCGCGCAGCTTGCGCTTGGCGTGCAGCGGCATCTTCGTCAGGTCCTGCCCATCGAGGTAGATGGAACCCGAGGAGACGCGGCCTCCCTGGGGGAGCAGACCCATGAGCGACAGGGCGGTCATCGTCTTGCCGGAGCCGGACTCGCCCACGATGCCCAGCGTCTCGCCGGGGTTAACGTGCAGGTCGACACCCGAGAGGGCGTGGACCACGCCGGAGCGAATCTCAATGTCCGTGTGGAGGTCCTGGATGTCCAGGAGCGGAGAGTAATCCATAGTAGTTCTCACCTCTTGCGCAGTCGAACTTCGAAGGCGTCACGCAGGCCGTCGCCGATAAAGTTGAACGACAAGACCAGGATGATGATGAGGACGCCCGGCGG
>QWCZ01000835.1_pt1 | contig 30750 bp, 30 predicted proteins | sample 1972651 | NCBI WGS metagenome assembly QWCZ01 (sample SAMN09866695, study PRJNA288562) | Human oral metagenome isolate pre1_saliva, whole genome shotgun sequencing... | isolation source: mouth | host: Homo sapiens | place: USA: California
CTGTATCAGTTGTGGACGTGGAGGGGCTTGCCGGCCAGCGCCATAGCTGCCTCGCCGAGCGACTCGTTCTGGCTCGGGTGCGCGTGAATGAGAGACGCGACGTCCGAGGGGTACGCCTCCCAGTTCACCATGAGCTCGCCCTCACCAATCTGCTCTCCGATGCGCGCGCCGATACCGTGGAAGCCCACGATCGGTCCGCCCTCCACCGAGACCAGCTTGATGAGACCCGACGTTGCCAGGATAGACGACTTTCCATTGCCCGCGAGGTTGTACTCAACCGTGCGCACCTGATCGCCGTACTTCTCGCGAGCCTGCTTCTCCGTCATGCCGACCGAGGCGATCTCGGGCTCGCAGAAGGTCACGCGCGGGATGTCGATGTCGGCCTGCATGGTCGGGTTCAGGCCCGCGATCTCCTCTGCCACGAAGATGCCCTGCATGAAGCCGCGGTGAGCGAGCTGCAGGCCGGGGACGATATCGCCGACCGCGTAGATGTTGCCAACGCCGGTGTGCAGGCGCTCGTTCGTGATGACGAAGCCGCGATCCAGCGTGATGCCGACCTGCTCGTAGCCCAAGCCCTCGGTGACGGGGCCGCGGCCGACAGCGACCAGCAGGACGTCGGCGTCGAAAGACTTGCCGTCCTCGGTGCTCACGTGCACGCCCTGCTCGGACTGCGAAGCCGACGCGAAACGGGTGTTCGTGTGGAACTTGATGCCGCGCTTGCGGTAGGCGCGCTCAAGCTGCTTGGAGATGGCCTCGTCCTCGTTGTTGGCCAGGTGGGGCAGCGCCTCGATGATCGTGACCTCGGCGCCGAAGCTGCGCCACACGGAGGCGAACTCGAGGCCGATGACGCCGCCGCCGAGGATCACGGCGGAGGAAGGAACCCAGTCCATCTGGAGGGCCTGGTCGGAGGAGATGATGCGTCCGCCGATCTCGAGGCCGGGGATCGAACGCGAGTAGGAGCCGGTCGCGAGCACGATGTTGCGGCCGGTGATGCGCTGGCCGTTGACCTCGACGGTGTTCGCGTCGGCGAGGCGGCCCCAGCCGGAGATGAGCTCGACGTTGCGGGACTTGAGCAGCCCCTGCAGACCCTTGTAGAGGCCGGAGATGACCGAGTCGCGGTACTTGCCGACCTGAGCCATATCGATGCCGTTGAAGGTGGAGTTGACACCGAACTTCGCGGACTCTCGCACGGCCTCGGCAGTCTCGGCCGCGTGCAGGTACGCCTTCGTGGGGATGCAGCCGCGGTGCAGGCAGGTGCCACCGACCTTATCGCCGTCGATGAGGGCGACCTTCATGCCCAGCTGCGCCGCGCGCAGGGCGGTCGCGTAACCGCCGGAACCCGCACCCAGAATGACGATGTCGTAGATCGATTCGCTCAAGGTAGACAACTCCTCGTTGATGAACTGAACGCTCAGTATGGTTGATTTCATGACGGGCCTCACGGTCCATATAGGCCCATTGTCCCACGTTTACCCATTGCTGTCCCACAGGTCGGTGTGACGAGTTGGTGTATCGGGACACACGATCCCGTGCGGCGGGTCGCCTGGCGGAACGCGGTGCATCGAGACTGGCCTGTCGGTAGGATCGAAGCGTGCACACACAAGACGCGACTCATGACAATGGCGGCGCTCGCGACAAGCGCCCACCCTCCCTGGGGCTCGGGCGCATCATTATCGCGCTGTTTTGGGTTCTCGGCGTCTGGATTTTTGCGACGGCTATCATCGATCTTTTTCACGGGCAGGGCAAACCTTGGGGGCCGCAGCTCGTCGCCCTCCTGGCGGGCATCGACTACCTCGTCGCCGCGACTGCCTTGACGCACAACGGCAAGCGCATGCGCATGGTCGGCTGGGTGTCTATCTCCCTGTCGATTGGGATCCCCCTTGTCCTGTGGGTTGCCTCCCTCGGGTTGGACGAGCTCAACTCCGCGCGCTCGGCCTGGACCGCGATGGGCGCGGACTTCTACTACCTTCCCCTGGTCGTCTCGCTCATCGGCATCGTGTGGATGTGGCGCTCGAATCCTCGCCGGATCGTCTCGCTCGCCGAGCAGGTCGAGCGCTCGGGTCCGCCATGGAAGGCGAGCTGACGCGGGTATTGGCCCGATATCAAGAGACGAGGCGAGGCCCGGCGGAGCGATCCGATCCGGGCCTCGACGGCTAGGAGTGCTAGACCCCGCCCGGGAATCCCAGCTGACGCCACGCCTCGTACAGGACGATTGACGCCGAGTTGGCGAGGTTGAGCGAACGCACCCCCTCGCGCATGTGGATGCGGACGCGCTCGCGCACGCGCGGATGATTCATGGCCTCCTCGGACAGGCCGACGGACTCGCGCCCGAACAGCAGCCCGTCGCCGTCCTGGTAGGCGACGTCCGAATACATGGAGGTCGCGTGCCCCGTCAGCGCCCACACTCGTCCGGGGACCTGGGCGAGGGCGTCGTCCAGGCTCTCGTGCACCATGACGTGCGCGAGGTCGTGGTAGTCGAGGCCCGCTCGGCGCAGCTTCGCGTCGTCCATGTCGAAGCCCAGAGGTTTAACCAGGTGCAGCATGGATCCGGTGCAGGCCGACAGTCGGATCGCGGCGCCCGTGTTGCCGGGGATTTCGGGCTCCCAGAAGATGATGTGCAGCATATCCTCAGGCCTGGTGGGTGACGGTCAGGGTGGCACGCGCGATCGTGTGCTCGAGCGCGGCGAACGAGGCCATGGCGGGGGTCGCGTCGTCGTCGAGCCCCAGGGTGTCTACGTCGAGTGCGTGCACCGTGAAGATGTAGCGGTGGGGGCGGTCGCCGGCCGGCGGGGCGGCTCCGAAGTAGGAGGCCTCGCCCGCATCGCCGCGCAGGTGGAACGCGGGGCCGTCGAGGGTGAGATCGGATGTGCCCGCGCCCGGGTCTAGGTGGGTCATCGAGGCGGGGATGTCCAGGATCGTCCAGTGCCACCAGCCCGAGGGGATGGGGGCGTCCGGGTCGAAGCAGGTCAGCATGAAGCTGGCCGTCTGCTCGGGGAAGCCCTCCCACGTGAGGTCGGGGGAGAGGGAGCCTGCGCGCGCGGTCGCCGACTCTGGCATGGGTGCGCCGTCGGTGAGGGTGGACGAGGTCAGGGTGAAGCTGGGCAGATCGATGCCCTCGAAGGGGGCGGGTGCCGGGGGGCGAGTATCGATGTTCATGAGTACTCCTTTTCTTGTGTCCCCATTGTCGCGTATGAGATGGGGAACGTGCGCCCGGGACGCAGATGTGTGAGCGGGGTTCTACACTTCCCCTATCGAACAGGTGTTCTACGGTTGTGGAAAGGGGGAGACGTGTCCGATGCGCGCGTGCGCCTGCTGCGAGCCCGTGAGGCTCTGAGCCGCGCCGAAGATTCTGTCGGTCTGCGCGGCCGGGTCGCCGTCGAGACACCTCGTGTATCCGGCGCACTCGCCCCGGTCCTCCTGGGCCCACAGGAAAGGGGACGGCTGATACGCATCCTCATCGACGCCTGCCCGCCAGAGGGATGGATCGGGCTGTGCGGGGTGCGCCATATCGGATGGGAATGGGCCGAGCGCCAGGGGATGGACCTGGAGCGCGTGCTCGTCCTGAGCCCCGGGGAAGGGACGAACGTGGGGCAGCTGTGCGCGCTACTTCTCGACGCCTGCGACGTCGTCTGCCTGGATGTCGCGGAGCTGACCCGCTCCGAGTGCCGCACGCTGGCGGCCCGAGCCCGCTCGCTGGGGCGCACCCTCGTGACGCTGCGCGCGTGGCCGGGGCTCTCGCGCGCGACGAGCGTCGCGGGAGAAAGACGGGCGGTGGTCTAGGTGCGCTACATGGTGGTGTGGGTGCCCGACTGGCCCGTGAATTGCCTGGTGGTCGACCTGCCTCCCGGCGGGTGCGGCGCCGTGACCCACGCGGAATGTATCGAGATCGCCAGCGCCGCAGCCAGGCGCTGCGGTGTGCGCTCTGGGATGAGCGTGCGCCAGGCGACCTACCTGTGCCCGGAGCTCGTTTGTCTGCCGCGTGACCCCGACCGGGAGGCGCGCGCCTTTGGCGCGGTCGTCGACGCCTTCGACACGGTCGCGGCGGGTGTCGAGTGCCTGCGCCCGGGGCTGGCGCGCTGCCGCGCTCGGGGGCCCGCGCGCTGGGCGGGCGGAGAAGAGCAGGCCGCCTCCCTGCTGGTCGAGGCGATCGAGGCGGCCGTGGGTGTCGAGTGCTTCGTTGGAATCGCCGACGGTCCTCTTGCCTCCACTGAGGCTGCCAGGGCGGGGCGCATCATCCCCTCCGACGACACGCTCTCGTTTCTCGGCCCACTCGGCCTATCCAGCGCTCTGGGATGCGTGCCGACGTCGATGGACGAACGCATGCGGGCCACTATCCAGCTCCTGGCGGGGCTGGGCATCACGACGTGCTCGGACCTGCGCGGTCTTGGCCGGGGCCCCGTGTGCGAGCGTTTCGGGGACGTCGGCCAGCGCCTCTGGACGCTGGCATCGGGCGGGGATGTCGTCGTGCCGCTCGGGGTGCGCGCTCACTCGGACCTGTCAGTCGAGCGCGATATCGACAGCGGAGGAGAGCGCATCGAGACGATGACGATCCCCGTAACACGTGCGGCTGACGAACTCTCCGGACGCCTCTTCCGAGCGGGCCTCGTCTCGCACACGCTGCGCATCGACGTGACAGACGGTGGCGGCTCCTCGCGCACCCGCACGTGGAGCGGATGCGACCTGTCGGTGAGCGCCGACATTGCGTTGCGTGTGCGCTGGACCCTGACGGGGTGGATGAGCGCAACGCAGGGGCCCTCCGGTGAGGTCCGATCAATCCGTCTAACGGCCTGCGACCCGCATCCCGGCGATTCCGCTTCAGCCCTGTGGGGGCGCGGACACAGGGAGGCAGACGTGTCGCGCAGCGCCGTGCGCATCCAGGGCCTGGCTGGGCCGGACGCTCTCCTGATGCCGCGCGTGCAGGGAGGGTACGACCCGCGCAGCCGCGTCGTCATGGCGCCGTGGGGGGCAGGGGAGGCGTTACGTTCCCGTTCTGGCGCCTGGGAGGGGGCCGTGTCGAAGCCACCGGCAACCCTGTTCGAGGAGCCGGTGCCGGTGCGTCTCACAGCGTCGATCGGAGCGGGCAGTGACGTCTGCGTCGACCAGCGCGGTGCGCTGACGGCGCCCCCCGCGTATCTATGCGCTGGACGCTCCGCTCATCGCGAATCGGATAGGTGCGACGCCCTCGCGGGCCTCGTGGGGCCCGCGAGGATACGCAGCGTCGCCGGCCCCTGGCCCGTCGCCGGGCGCTGGTGGGAGGGTGAGCGGGCCCGCGCCTACATGCGCGCCACGCTCGAGGACGGGCGAGTGGTCCTGCTCGTGTGGAGTGGGGGTGAGTGGATGGTGGAGGGGCTTGACGAGTGACGGCGCCGCACCTGAGAGCGTGCCGTAGACTGAAAGGATGGTAACCCTGCCTCTGAGCGAGACCCTCGCGTCGATGTCCGACGACGACATCATGGCCCTCGTCGGCCCCGCCACCTGGGCCAACGGCCTGCGCCTGGAACGTGCGGGCGCCGTGCGCGACGTGTCGTGGGCCACGGAGGATGGCCAACTGGAGGCGCGCGTGAAGGACGCGGGCCTGACCTATCGGGTGCGCATCTCGCACGGGGCGCTGCGCCCCACGCTCGCCTGCGCCTGCCCGCTGAGATCAGATTGCCCGCACGCGGTGGCCGCGCTCATCACGGGCCGCGCGCAGGCCATCGAGCGCCAGTCCCGCGTACCCGAGTGGAGCCGCGTCCTGGGTCAGGTGCTGGGGGGCGAACGCTCGCGCGGCGGAGATCCCCTGGCCCTCGTCATCGACGCGCACGATCCGGCCGTGGAGGCCTCGCTCACGCCGCTGCGGCGAGGAGCCTCCTCGTGGACGCCGAAGCGGGCCTCGTGGCTTGACCTGACGGCCACGCAGTGGGCCTCGGTGACGGATGGGCTCGATCCCACCCACGTGTCCTTGCTTCGCGAAGGCTATCGGCTCTCCCGCGAATCGCGCTCGTGGCATTCGCGCACGGAGGTGACCCTCAGCTCGCTGGGAGAGCACGCCTACGCGTGGCTGACTCGCCTCGTGCGCGCGGGAATCGAGCTCTTCGCATCCGCGGACGCGCGCGAGCCCTTCGTGCTCTCGCACGCGACGTGGGACGCCGATATCGACGTGACCTGCGGCGACGAGGGGCTGGACGTGCGAGTCGTGGCACGCAACGGCGACCACGTGCTGGCCAACCCGAGGATCGATCGCGACGCCGGCCTGCTGCTCCTCGATGGAGGCACGGCGGCCGCGCGCATAGAGGGGCTCGCCGCGCTAGACGGTTTTCCCCTCGGGCGCGCGCTGAGGGTGCCGACCTCGGACGTCGCTGATTTTCGCGCCTCGTGGCTTCCCGCGCTGCGCAGACGTTTCGCGATGAGCTCCGTCGACGGCAGTTTCGACCCGGAGGCGACACCACCGGTGTCGGTCGTGGGCACGGTGCGCCGGGATGGGCAGACCGTCGTGGTGCGCTGGTGGGCAGAATACGACGAGGGTGGGTTGCGCTCGCGCACGCCGCTTGCGCAAGGCGTTGGGGATCAGGCCGTAGCGACCCTCGTGGAGCGCATCAACCGGTGGGGACGCGGCGTGGGAGGCGACCTATGGACGATGCTTCCGGCCACCGGGCGGATCGCCCCGTGGCGGATTCCGCAGTTCCTGGCGACCGTCGTGGATCGCGAAGCCGTGGAAGGCCTCGTGTGGGACGTGGCCGACGACGTGCGCGCCATTGAGGTCTCCGACGACGGCATGGCCGTTGATCTGCGCGTCGAGGACGCACAGTCCGACTGGTTCGACCTGTTCGTGCGCCTGCGGGTCGGCGCTCACAGCCTGAGCGTGCGCGAGGCCCTCGAGGCCATCGGACGCGGGGACGACTACGTGGAGGTGGAGGGCGTCTGGGTGCGCCTGGAAGGGCCGCGCATCCGCGCGCTGCAAGCCCTCTTGGAGGAGGCACGGGCGCTGACGGGCTGTGAAGGCGAGAGTCTGCGCCTGTCGGCCATGTCGGCGGGCGTGTACGAGCTTTTCGAGAAGGAGGCCGACTCGGTCGTTGCATCGACGCAGTGGCGTGAGCGGCTCGCCGCGCTGAGGGGGCAGGGATCGGGCGGTGCGCTGGCGCCCGTGCCGGCCCTGGCGCAGGTGCTGCGCCCCTATCAGCGTCACGGGCACGCCTGGCTGACGTCTCGCCTGGGCGCCGGGCTCGGCGCCATTCTGGCGGACGACATGGGCCTGGGCAAGACCGTGCAGATCCTCTCCGCCGTCGCTGCCCTGCGCGCCTCGGGCGCCAGCGTCGGGCCGGTCCTCGTCGTCGCCCCCACCTCGGTCGTGGGTGTGTGGGCCGAGCAGGCCGCGAAATTCACGCCCTTCCTACGCGTTCGCTGCATTATCGAAACAGCGGCGCGCAGGGGAACGACGATCGCGTCGCAGGTGCAGGACTGCGACATCGTGGTCACCTCTTACACGCTGGCGCGCCTCGAGGCCGACCAGTGGAGCGGGGTAGCCCTGGCCGGCGTCGTCATCGACGAAGCGCAGGCCGTCAAGAATCCCCGCACCGCCACGTATCGGGCGTTGCGTGACATGGATGCGCCCTGGCGCCTGGCGGTGAGCGGCACGCCGATCGAGAACTCGCTGGGCGACCTGTGGTCGCTCCTGTCCCTGACCTGCCCGGGGCTTCTGCCCGGGTGGGACACCTTCACGCAGAAGGTGCGCCGCCCCATCGAGGGGGGCGACGCGGGCATGGCCGCCCGCCTCACCTCCTACGTTGCCCCCTTCATCCTGCGCCGCACGAAGGAGGAGGTCGCCACGGATCTGCCCGACAAGATCGTCGACGTCGTGCGCGTGGAGCTCGGCAAGGAGCACCGCCACATCTACGACCAGTACCTGGCCCGCGAGCGCGCGCGGATCCTGGATCTGCTGGCCGATCCGGAGGCGAATCGCATCAGCGTGCTGGCGTCGATTACGCGTCTGCGTCAGCTCGCGCTCGACCCCGCGCTGGTGGATGAGTCGTATGCGCACGTGGGATCGGCCAAGGTCGAGTACGTTGCCGATCGCCTCGATGAGATTGTGCCGGGCGGGCACCGGGCGCTGGTGTTCAGCCAGTTCACGTCGTTTCTTGCTCGTATTCGGCGCGTGTTGGAGCGGCACGGTATCTCGGTGGCGCAGCTGGACGGTTCGACGCGCAACCGCGAGGAGGTGGTCGAGCGCTTCCGTTCGGGCCAGGCGTCGGTCTTCCTGATTTCGCTCAAGGCCGGCGGCTCGGGCCTGACGCTCACGGAGGCGGACTACGTGTATGTCATGGATCCGTGGTGGAATCCGGCGGCCGAAGAGCAGGCGATTGACCGCGCGCACCGCATTGGGCAGACGAAGAAGGTCAACGTGTATCGCTTGGTGGCCACCGACACGATTGAGGCGAAGGTCGTGGAGCTTCAGGACCGTAAGCGCCGTTTGATTTCTTCGGTGATGAGCGGGACGGGGGCGGGCAGGTCGCTCAGCGTCGCCGACCTGCGGGGTCTGCTTGATCAGTGATGACCGGGCGAGGGTGTGCGCTCTGGGAGTACAGCGACCTTGAGGCCGACGCGGGACCGGACGGCGTCAAGGGCGGCATCGACCTCGGTGAGGGCGAATTCGTGCGTGATCAGAGCGGAGAGGTCGAGCGCACCCGTCGATAGCGCCGTGACGGCTGCCGCGTAGTCTGCCAGGGTCGCGTTTGCGCTGCCGGAGACGGTGAGCTCTCGGTAATGGACCAGGTTCGGGTCGATCTGGGCCAGTGCGCCGGCGGGGAAGCCCGCGAAGCAAGAGACGCTTCCACCGATCGCCGCGCACTGGGCGGCGACGGGGACGAGGCCGGGGTCGCCGACCGCGATGATGACGACGTCCGCGCCGGCTCCGCCCGTCCAGTCGCGCACCTCGGCGACGAGGTCGTCTCCCTGGGAGGCGGTGGTGACCTGTGCACCGAGGGCGAGGGCGGGGGAGAGGCGGTTGGGGCGCCCGCACGCCATGACGGATGCGTGGGCGCTGGCCGCGAGCGCGCAGTGGATGAGTCCGATGGGGCCGGTGCCCAGGACGAGGACCCGCGTGCCCTCGGTGATGGGCAGGCGGGTGGTGGCCCGCAGGCAGCAGGAGAGGGGTTCGGCGAGGGCCAGGAGGGGTGGGGCGATCTCGCGCGCGGTGGGGGTGATGCACGCGAGCGCACGTGCGGGTACGCGGATGACCTCGGCGAGGCCGCCGTCCACCCCGGTTCCGAACAGGGCCATGGAGGCGCAGACGTTAGAGCGCCCGGCGGTGCACGGCTCGCAGTGGCCGCAGGCGATTTCGGGGGCGAGGCCGACCTGCGTTCCCGGGGCGGGGACGTCAACGCCGGGGGTGAGGGCGGAGCCGACGCGCCAGACGCGAGCGGCGATCTCGTGGCCGAGGATCACGCCGGGGGTGACGCCCTTCGTTTTTTGTCCGGTGACGATGCGCAGGTCCGTGCCGCACAGCGTCGTGGCCTCCACGGTGAGGAGGGCGTCGCGCGGCCCCAGGGTGGGAAGTGGGCGCCGGTCCAGGGTGAGGGTGCCGGGTGAGGCGAGCGACGCTGCGAGCATGGAGTCCATGTGACCAGGATAGGGCGTGGTGGGGTTGTTATGAGGGCCTTGCGTCGCGCGTGTGTGGGCGGCGAGCGACGGGCTGTCGAACAGGTGTTCGATATAATGGTGTGGTGAGTGATGAACCCCGATACGCCGAGCTGCATGCCCACAGCGCCTTCACCTTCCTAGAGGGCACCGACGAGCCTGCCGACATGGTGGCGCAGGCCTCGCGCCTGGGCTTGGACGCGCTCGCCATCCTCGACGTGGACGGCATGTATTCGACCGTGCAGACCACGATGGCGGCCCGTGACTGCGGGCTCCCCGTCGTCTACGGGGCCGAGGTCACCCTGGACCCCCACGCGCTGGGTGCGATTGTTCCGGGTTCCCATGCGCGGGGCTGGGGGCTGGCTCCCGGGGCCGAGGAGCCGGGGATCCGTCTGCCGCTGCTGGCCGGGGGGCCCGACGGGTACGAAAACCTCGTGGGCATGATGAGCACGCGGGCGCTGGCCCGTGAGGGGGAGCGCTCTCCCCGCTTTACCCTGGAGGACGTGAGCGGGGCCGGGGGCGGCCTCGTCGCCCTGACCGGGGGCAGGCGGGGCCCCCTCATGCGCGCCCTGCGTGCGGGTGGGCCCACGTGGGCGCGACGGGTCATCAGCGCCCTAGCGGAGGCAGTCGGAGGGGCCGATCGCGTGCTGGTCGAGTGGCAGGCGGCGCCGGGGGATGGGCCGCAGGACGCGGATGTCCTCGCGGATCTGGCGCAGCGGACGGGGGCCATGCTGGTGGCCACGACGGGGGCGCGCATGTCTTCTCCGGCCAAGGCGGCCCTCGGCGATGTCCTCGCGGCGACCCGCATCGGCACCTCACTGGAGGAGGCCTACGCCCACCTGGGGGCACGCCGCTCGTTCCTGCGCTCGCCCTCCGAGATGGCACGCCTGCACGCCGCCTATCCCGAGGCCCTGAGCAACTCCTGCGAGGTGGCGGCAGGCGCGGCCTTCGACCTACGCCTCGTCGCACCCAGGCTCCCTCGCACGAGCGTCCCGACGGGCCATACTCCCCAGACGTGGCTGTCCCACCTGGCCCGGCAGGGCGCACGCGAGCGCTACGGCAGGCGGGAGGAGCATCCCCGGGCGTGGGAGACGATCGACCGGGAGCTGGGCGTCATCGAGCGCCTCGGTTTCGCCGGTTATTTCCTCATCGTCAAAGAGATCGTGGACTTTTGCGCCCAGCGTGGCATCGTGTGCCAGGGGCGTGGCAGCGCGGCGAACTCCGCCGTGTGCTTTTGCTTGGGCATCACGGCGGTGGATGCGGTGCGCCATCACCTGCTCTTCGAGCGTTTCTTGTCGGACGCCAGGTCGGGCCCTCCCGATATCGACGTCGACATTGAGGCGAGCCGGCGCGAAGAGGTCATCCAGCACGTGTACGAGCTCTATGGGCGCGATCGTGCGGCCCAGGTCGCCAACGTCATCACGTATCGTCCGCGCTCGGCGATGCGTGACGCGGCGCGGGCCCTGGGCTATCCGGCGGGCAGCGCGCAGGCGTGGTCGCGGGGGAAGGGGGAGGCGCCGCTCCTCGTGAGCGAGGCCGCCCGGGCCTTGTCACGCCTGCCGCGACACATGGGCATCCACTCGGGGGGCATGGTTCTGACCGATCAGCCGGTCTCGCGTATCTGTCCGGTCGGGTGGGCGGCGATGGAGGGGCGCACCGTGCTCCAGTGGGACAAGGAGGACTGCGCGGACGCGGGCCTGGTGAAGTTCGATCTGCTCTCTCTCGGCATGTTGACGGCTCTGCGCATCGCCTTCGACGAGTTGGGTGACGGCTCGGGACGCGGCGAGCATCATCCTCCCCTGCGCGGCTGGGCATCGCGCGCCCTGAATGGGGTGGGGGAGCGTCGGCTCGGCCTGCACACGCTTCCCGCAGAGGATCCTCGCGTCTACGACCTGCTGTGCGCGGCTGACACGGTGGGCGTGTTTCAGGTGGAGTCGCGCGCACAGATGAACACGCTTCCGCGCCTGAAGCCCCGATGCTTCTACGACATCGTCGTCGAGGTGGCTCTCGTTCGGCCGGGACCCATCCAGGGTCGCGCGGTCAACCCCTATCTGCGCCGACGCGCTGGGAGGGAAGCGGTCACCTACCTGCACCCCCTGTTGGAGCCCGCCCTGCGTCAGACTCTGGGCGTCCCCCTCTTTCAGGAGCAGCTCATGCGCATCGCCTCGGACGCGGCGGGCCTGTCCGGTGCCCGCTCCGATCAACTGCGCCGAGCCATGGGGGCCAAGCGCAGCCCGGAGCGCATGGAGGCCCTCAAGGAGGATCTCATGGCTGGGATGGAGGCGCGCGGTATTGACGCGCCCACGCGCGAGCGCATCTTCGATCAGCTCAAGGGTTTCGCCGACTTTGGCTTCCCCGAGTCTCACTCTTTTTCCTTCGCGCACATCGTGTACGCGTCCGCGTGGCTGAAGGTGCACGCACCCGAGCACTTTTATGCGGCGATCCTTTCCTCCCAGCCCATGGGGTTCTATTCGCCGGCGACGCTGGTCCAGGACGCGCGCAGGCACGGCGTGAGGGTCGCGGGTCCGTCGGTGAACGACTCCTTCCTGGACGCGGGCGTGCAGCTCGCGACCGTCGCGCCAGAGGACTATCGGGAGGGGCGCCCCGACCCGCTCCCGTCGCGCCAGGTCGTCCCCCTGGATGTGGATCCCTCGCTGGTGCTGCGCATCGGCCTGTCCTCGGTACGAGGCCTGGGCGGGGCCGCGACGCGCATCGTGGCGGCCAGGGAATTGGGAGCCTTCACGAGCCAGGCGGATCTGGCCGCGCGGGCCCACCTGAGCGCCACGGACATGGAGAAGCTGGCCCTGGCCGGGGCGCTTGAGTGCCTGGGCGTGAGCAGGCGTGAGGGCGCCTGGTCGGCCGGGGCGCTGGCCGCGCCGACGTCGAGGCGGGGGGAGTGGCAGCCCTTCCTGCCCGGCACCGAGGTGGGCACCCGCGTACCTGACCTGCCGGCTCTGACGCCGGCCGGGCAGATGTGCGCCGACGTCGAGGCGATGGGGCTCACCCCCGGGCGCCACCCGTTCTCTTACCTGCGCGACTGCCTCCCGGGCACGGTTCTTCGTGCCGCTGACCTGGGAGCCCACCTGGACGGGCGCATCGTCGAGGTGGCAGGCCTGGTCACGCACCGCCAGCGCCCCCACACGGGCGGCGGCGTCACCTTCTTGTCCCTCGAGGATGACACCGGCTACGTCAACGTCTCGGTGGCCGTGGGCACCTGGAATAAGTTTCGCCGCGTCGGCCTCGAATCGGATGCCCTGCTCGTGTCGGGAACCCTCGAGTGGGGCGACGGCGCGATCAACGTGCGAGCCTTCCGCCTGCGCGCCGTCGAGCTGCCCATCGACGTGCGCTCGCGCGACTTTCGTTAATGCCCCTCAGCGACCGGCAGGCATGAGGAGCGCGCGCAGGTCCTCGACCGTGTCGCACACGACCTCGGCGTCGTCCAGACCGTCCGCCGTCGCATACCCCCACCGAACGCCGACCACCGCGATGCCGGCCTCGTGGCCGCCGCGCACGTCCCAGACCGAGTCGCCGACGATCACGGGGTGTGACACGTCGGCGCCCATTGCGTCCAAGCGAGCCACGGCCTCGTGAATGACCGTCGCCTTGGAGGAACCCGGGTCCGGCGTGGCCCCCGCGATCACGTCGAAGGCGCCCGCCAGTCCCAGGTCCTCCATCTGTGACAGCGCCATGGGAGCCTGCTTCGACGTGGCCGTCGCCACTGGCACGCCCGCCCGGTGCAGGTCCCACACCAGCTCGGGCACCCCCTCGAAAGGCACGGGGTCCAGATAGTGACGCATGTAGCACTCCCGGTAGCGTTTTACCAGGTCAGCCAAGAGTTGACCGGAGTAGCCCAGATCGCCGAAAGAATGCCACAGGGGAGGCCCCACATAGCTGCGAAGACGCTGATCGTCGGGGATCGGCAGTCCGAAGTCTGACAGGGCTTCGCGGAAGGCGCCCATAACGGCCGGGGCGGAGTCGACGATCGTCCCGTCGACGTCGAAAAGAACAGCAGAAATGGGCAAAGACACTAAATCCCCCGAGTTGTTGGTGCTTTCTTAGTCACTATGCCCTATTATCCCGAGAGAAGCATCCGACACGACTACGAGAGAGGCAGACGTGGAATCACGAGCACGGCTCACCCCGATCGTTCAAGCCAATAGTGCGCGTGCGGCCGCGTGGAGAGTCTTCTTCGAGGCGTCCGGACGCCTGCAAGGGATCCTCGAGACGCGCCTGAAGCGCACCTACGGCGTCTCCATGCCGGACTACAACATCCTCCTGGCCCTGTGGGAGGCGCCCGGCCACCGCCTGCGCATGGGCGAGTTGGCCGACCGCGTCGTCTACTCGCCCTCGCGCGTCACCTACCTGGTGTCCAACCTGTCGCGCGATGGCTGGGTCGAGCGCATCCCCTCCAAGGTCGACCGACGCGGGTACGACGCTTGCCTGACCACCCAGGGCATTCAAACTGTGCTTGCTGCCACAGAACTGCATCAGCAGACGGTCAGCGAGTACCTCCTGGACGGCATGACGGACGAGGATATCGACGCAATTGCAAAGGTTTTCTCGACCCTGGACTCCCGCCTGAAGGCCGACACAGCCGATTCATAGTTTCGATTGGCGCAAGTCGACGCAATCGTGTTAAGCTTCTACTCGCTTGCGGATCGCAACGGTTCGCATCGCTCACCTGCGCGGGTGGCGGAATAGGCAGACGCGCTAGCTTGAGGTGCTAGTGGTTTTCCATATCACCGAACAGGAGACACCGTGCGCATAGATATGTGGCTCGACACGTGCGACCCGTGGAGCTACCTGGGGCTACGCCACCTTCGCTCCGCCATGGATGCCTTCGACCACGGCGACGAGATCGAGGTCTATCTGCACGCCTACCTGCTCGACCCCGACCTGGACGCACCCATCGACAAGCCCCGCGTCGTCGCCCTCGTCGAATCCGGCGCGGCGACCCTGGAGGAGGTGCGCGAGGCCGACGAACGCATGCGCTCCCTCGGAGCCCGCGAGGGCGTTCGATTCGACTTCGACTCCCTCGTCATCGCCCCCACCTCCCGCGCCCACCGCGTCATCGCTGCCGCCCACGACGCCGACATCGACACCGACACGGTCGCGGGCCCCGACTCCCTCCATCTCAAGGTCGCCGAGGCCATCATGCGCTCGCACTTCGAGATGGGACTGGACGTATCCCACCCCGAGGTGCTCATCGGATGCGCGCAGGACATCGGCATGCCCGGGCAGCTGGCAGCCCTCGCCATCGAGGACGAGGAGTGGGCATCGCGCGTCTACTCCGACTACCAGATGGCGATGCACATGGGCGTCACCTCCGTGCCCACCTACGTCTTGGATGCCCAGTTCCTCGTCGATGGGCATCAGACCGTCACCGCTTTTTCCAATATCCTGGCCACCGCCTGGGACAACGCACGAAAGGATCACGCATGAGCGAGAAGGACACCACGGCCTCGTCGGTGACGACAGGCGCCCCCAGCCCGATGGAGCTGGTCCTCCAATTCCACCGCACCTACTCCACTCCCATCCGCCCCTTCAACGATCCCACGCTCGACTACGAGCGCGTCGGCATGCGCATGAGCCTGATCGCTGAGGAGTTCGCCGAGCTCATGGGCGCGGTCTACGGACCGCGCGCACGCGTGATCGTCGAGGCCGCCACCGCCGAGGCCGTCGCCGCTGACGACGGGACCCGCGACGTTATCGAGACCGCCGACGCGCTGGCCGACCTCGTGTACGTCATCTACGGCATGGCCATCGAGTCGGGCATGGACCTCGATTCGGTCCTGGCCGAGGTGCAGGCCTCGAACTTGTCCAAGCTCATGCCCGACGGCTCCGTCAAGCTGCGCGAAGACGGCAAGGTACTCAAGGGCCCCAACTTCTTCCAGCCCAATATCGCCCGCGGACTGGGGCTTGACACCAGCGCGACCAAAGCGGATGCGGACTAAAGTCCCTATCACGCGCATTCGAGGGCGCGAGGTGACACAATAGACGCGGTCCATTCAAAAGGAGGAATGTCATGGCACGCGTCGTAGTCATCGGCGGAGGATACGGAGGCGTCACCGTCGCCAAGGGGCTCGACCCCCTCGCGGAGGTCATCCTCATCGAGCAGAAGGACCAGTTCGTCCATCACGCGGCCGCTCTTCGCGCCGCCGTTGACACCGTGTGGGAGCACGCCATCTTCATGCCCTACACGAACCTCCTGAGCCGCGGCCAGGTCGTGCGTGGAACCGTCTCCGCCGTCGACGGCACCACCGTCCATGTCTTCGGGCACGACCCCATCGAAGCCGACTACATCGTCTTTGCCACCGGCTCGACCTACCCCTTCCCGGCCAAGTACTCCTCCTACCGCTCTTCCGTGGCCAAGGCCCGACTGGAACAGCTCCACGAGAACCTCTCGCGCGCCCGTTCCGTCATGATCGTCGGCGGCGGAACAGTCGGCATCGAGCTGACAGGCGAGCTCGCCAACGCGTTCCCCGGACTGGACATCACGATCGTCGAGGCCTCCGACCGGATCCTGGGCACCCCCGGATACACCGACGCGCTGCGCGACGAGATCAGTGAACAGCTGGCCACCCTCGGCGTTCGCGTCGTCACCGGCTCCGAGCTGGCCTACCTGCCGCCGCAGAACGTCGGAGACCTGGCCCACTTCATGGTCGAGACCAAGAACGGCGACGTCATTGAGGCCGACCTGTGGTTCCAGTGCTACGGCGCGCGCGCCAACACCGGGTTCCTGATCGGCAGCGAGTACGAGTCCGTCATGCACCCCGACGGCACGCTCCGCGTCGAGCCGACCATGCAGGTGGCGGGCCATTCCACCGTCTACGCCGTCGGCGACCTGACCGACGTGCGCGAGTCCAAGCGCGCCGACGCCGCCCGCCAGCAGGCCCGCGTCGTCATCGCGAACATCACCGCGCAGATCGAGGGGGAGACCCCCGACGCCCACTACGTTCCCACCAAGGAATGGGTCATTCTGCCGCTGGGTCCGAACATGGGCGCCTCGCAGCTTCTGGATTCCGATGGGCAGACGCGCATCCTGGGCGCCGAGCAGACGGCAGAGATCAAGGGAACGGACCTCATGGTGTCCGTTATCCGTTCGCAGCTCAACCTGCCCTGAAAAAGTGCGCGTTCTCACGGTAGACTAAGTGCCATGACCCGAGATGCCCGCCGCGCGCTGACGCGCCTGCTCAACGCATTCGAGAACCACTTCGACATCGCACGCGATGGAGACGAGGCCGACGACGCCGCGCTCGAAGCCGCCGAGCTGGCGCTGCGCGACGCCTTCTTCACCTACGACGACATTCTCTTCACCCAGCTGGGCGTCGAGCTCCCCTTCGACATCCTCGACGATAGCGACGACGAGGACGACTACGACGATGAGGAAGAGGACGATGAGGAAGAGGACGATGAGGAAGAGGACGAAGACGACGGGGACGACGACTTCATTGAAGTCGACGACTGATCTGCGCCTCTCAGTCCATTCGTGACGTGAAGCGTCCGAACCTGATGGTTCGGACGCTTCACGGGTTTCGGCGCTCAACTACTCTACTGGGCGACCTCGGCCAGGACCTGGCGGATCGGATCGGGCAGCGGCTCCGTGTACTCCAAGAGTGTGTCAAGCTGGCGCACGGTGCGTGGGCCAACGAGGGCGGAGCTGACACCCGGGTAGTCGCGCACCCACGCCAGCGCCACGTCCGCAGTCGAGCGGTCCAAGCCGGAGGCTGCACGATGCGCCGCCTCGATGACCCCGCGGGCAAAGCCCGACAGGTACGGCTCCACCATGTGGCGCAGATGCGGGGACGCGGCGCGCGAGTCGGCGGGAGTGGAATGACGGTACTTCCCCGTCAACGCACCCCCCGCCAGCGCGGAAGCCGCCACCACGCCTACCCCGCGGCTGGCGAGCTCGGCCACCGTGCCCGCGTGCGAGGCGTCCGCCAGCGAGAAAGGAAGCTCGACGAGCGTGATCGGAGCACTGGCACCCACGGCGCCGCGTGTCACGGCCTCGGCGAGCTGCCAGTGCGTCGAACGCGACAAGCCCACGTAGCGTGCACGCCCGCTGCGGTAGGCGAGGGTCGCCGCCTCCAGCGTTTCCTCCAGGGGAACCTCAGGGCGCGGTTCAACCAGCCAGACGTCGACGTAATCCGTGTCCAGTCGCGCCAGCGCATCGTCCAGGCTCCGCAGCAAGTCTCCACGACCAGCCGCGCCCACCCAGGCACCCTCCGAAGCACGACGCATCCCGCCGCGCCACGCAAGAACCACGCGGTGCCTGCCCACCGATGCCACGGCCTCGGACACGACATCCACAGCCATCCCGTCGCCGTGAGAGGGAGAGCACTCGAGGAGGGAACCACCCGCGTCGACGAAATGTGTGAGCATCTCGAGAGCCTCGGGCGCGTCAGTGTCGCGCCCCCACGTGAGGGTCCCCAAGCCGATTGGGGACAGGAAAAGGCCGCTGCGTCCGCATTGCTCCGAGTTCATGAACACTAGCCTAGCCGAGTCCGAGCCAACCACCGTGCATGCTCCTTCGGCATCGGGGGAGTGGTGCCCCCAAAGACCGGGCACAGGGAACGCACGCCGCACCAGTTGCACAGCGGGTTCTTGCGCGCAGCGAAAGAATCGTTCTCAATATCGGACTCGATGCGCGCCCACAGCTGGTCGATATGTCGCTCGAAGGCACGAATATCGTCGGCCACCGGATCGAACGTGATCACCTGCCCGGCGCGCAGATACACCAGCTGCATGCGCGCCGGCAGCCTCCTCGTTCGCGCCAGGAGCAGCGCGTAGAAACGCATCTGGTACAGGGCCTCGTCCACATAGCGCGGACCGGGGGCCTTGCCCGTCTTATAGTCGACGACGCGCAGGCGCCCGTCCGGGGCCGCATCGATGCGGTCGATGAAGCCGAGCAGGCGCACGCCGCCCGCAGTCGTCGTCGTCACGCGCTCCTCGCGCGCGGCTGGCGCGATCCAGCGCGGCTGCTCGATGGCGAAGTAACCGTCGATCACCCCGCGCGCCTCCTCGAGCCAGGCGTCGCGATCCGCCTCGTCGGCAAACAGCCGAGCGATCGCAGGCGCCTTGTCAACCGCCGCCTCGTAGGCGGGGCCCACCTGCGCGCGAGCGGCCTCGGGCGTGCGCTGCTCGGGCGGGAGCGCGAACAGATCCTCAAGGACCGCGTGGACGATGGTGCCCAGCGCCTTCGCCCGGGTCTCGGGCTCGCGGTACCCGTCCAGGACGTGGAGCCGATACTGCAGGGGGCAGCGCTCGTATTCCTTCGCGCGCGAGGCCGACAGGGCGGGGTCCCACGTGCGCGGGCCGGGGGAGGGGGCAATGAGGTCTGTCATGAATACCACGCTAACCCCCGCCGCCCCCATCTGCGTCCTGGCAGGGGCCAGACAGGCACGAAGCGCTATTCTTTACGTAATGACTATTCAACGTAATAATTCCGAAACAGCCACTGATTATGGCCAACCCACCCGCCGAGGCCCCCTCGCCGAGGGTGACCGCGTCCAGGTCCGCGACCCGAAGGGGCGCTTCCACCAGGTCATCCTGGTCCGTGGCGGACGCTTCCAGTCCAACCGCGGCGGATTCAACCACGACGACGTCATCGGCCGCCCCGACGGCCAGGTCATCATCACCGACGAGGGCCGCCAGTTCCAGATTCTGCGCCCCCTCCAGGTCGACTACGTCATGTCGATGCCTCGCGGAGCCGCCGTCGTCTACCCCAAGGATGCCGGCGTCATCACCCACATGGGCGACATCTTCCCGGGCGCCACGGTCGTCGAGGCCGGGGCCGGGTCGGGTGCCCTGTCAATGGCGCTCCTGGATGCCGTCGGCCCGCAGGGGCGTCTGATCTCCGTGGAGCGTCGCCAAGACTTTGCCGACATCGCCGCGGCGAACGTGGACCTGTGGTTCGGACGCCGTCACCCCGCGTGGGACCTGCGCGTCGGCGACGTCGACGCGGTGCTGTGGTCCGCCGAGCAGGGCAGCGTGGACCGCGTGGTCCTCGATATGCTTGCTCCCTGGGAAAACATTGAGGCGATCACGCACGCGCTCATTCCCGGCGGCGTGCTGGTCTGCTACGTGGCGACGGTGACCCAGATGTCGCGCCTCGTCGAGGACCTGCGCTCCTCGCAGCGCTTCACTGATCCCATCGCGTGGGAGGACATGCGCCGCGAGTGGCATCTTGACGGCCTGGCCGTGCGTCCCGAGCACCGCATGGTCGCGCACACCGGATTCCTCGTCGTCACCCGACTGCTTGCCCCCGGCGTCACGCCGCAGGAGCGTTCGACCCGCCCCGCTAAGGCAGCGGAGGGCCAAGGCGGCGCCTGGGACGACGAGGCGGACTGGTCCCTGGAGAAAGTCGGCCAGCGCGTGAACTCTGAGAAGAAGGTCCGTAAGGTGCGCCGCGACGTCGTCGCACAGGCCGACACGTGGGCCAGCGAGGGACGCGAGGTACAGACCGATGAATGACGCCGACCAGCGCCTCTCGCTCGAACGGCGCATCGTCTCGCTGGAGGAGAAGAACGGGCGCCTCACGAGTGCTCTGACGGCCGCCCGCACGGAGCTGATCCGCCTTCAGGGCGAGTTGGCTGACGTGTCACGCCCGCCGCAGACGCTCGCGACCTTCGTGCGAGCCTTCCCGGCGGCGCGCCAGATCGAGGTCGTGACGGGCGGCAAGCGCATGCGCGTGGCGGTCTCGCCCAAGCTTGACGTCACCGACCTGTCCTACGGGCAGTGGGTACGCCTGGACGACACGATGATCGCGGTCGCCGCGGACGACTTCGCGCGCAGCGGGCAGGTCGTCTCCGTCCTGGAGCTCGTGGGCCCCGACCGCGTGCTCGTCGCCGCCGAGGGCGGCGCAGAGACTCTCTTGGAGCTCGCCGGGCCGCTGCGTCACGGCAACCTGCGCCCCGGGGATTCCCTCGTCGTGGACGCACGCTCGGGTATCGCGCTCGAGCGCATCGTGCGCGAGGACGTTGAGCAGCTCCTCACCCCCGAGGTGCCCGACGTGACCTACGGGGACATCGGAGGCCTCGACGCGCAGATCGCTCAGGTGCGCGACTCCATCGAGATGCCGTTTAATCACCCCGAGCTTTACCGTCAGTTCGGCCTGCGCCCGCCCAAGGGCATCCTGTTGTACGGACCGCCTGGGTCGGGCAAGACCCTCATCGCCAAGGCGGTCGCGAACTCCCTGTCCCGGCGCGGCGGGGCCTCGACGTTCTTCCTGTCGATCAAGGGCCCGGAGCTCCTCAACAAGTTCGTGGGTGAGACCGAGCGACAGATTCGCGCGATCTTCGCCCGCGCGCGCACGCTCGCGGCCGGAGACACCCCCGTCGTCATCTTCTTTGATGAGATGGAGGCGCTGTTCCGCACGCGCGGCACGGGCGTGTCCTCCGACGTGGAGACGATGATCGTCCCGCAGCTGTTGGCCGAAATGGACGGCGTCGAGTCCCTCGACAACGTCGTCATCATCGGCGCCTCCAACCGCGCGGACATGATCGACCCCGCCGTCCTGCGCCCCGGGCGCCTGGACGTGCGCATCCGGGTGGATCGCCCCGACCGCGCGGGCGCCCTCGACATCTTCTCCAAGTACCTGACCCCTCGGGTTCCGATCCACGCCTCCGAAGTCGCCCGCTTTGGCGGCCTCGACGAGGCCGTGGCGGGGATGATCGAACGCGCCGTGGACGCGCTGTACACCCGCGATGAGACGACCGCTTTGTTCCTCGCGACGCTCGTGAGCGGCGAACACAAGCGCATCTACCTGGCCGACCTCGTCTCCGGCGCACTCATCGCGGGGATCGTGGAGCGCGCGAAGAAGTACGCGATCAAGGACGCCCTGAGCGGCGAGGCCGCGGGGCTCACGATGGGTCACCTGCTGCGCGGCGTGCACGAGGAAATGAACGAGTCGCTGGAGCTGGCAGCGACGTCCTCACCGGAGGACTGGGCTCGCACGAGCGGGCTCGCGCCCGAGATCGTGAGCGTCAAGCCGATTGGAGTGGTGAAATGAGCAGCGAACGCATCATCGGAACCGAAACCGAGTACGGCGTGTACCGCCCGGGTGACGCCTGGGCGAACCCGATCGCCCTGTCCACCCGCGTCGTCTCTGCCTACGGGGAGATCTCGCGCGCCGGGACTGCGGCCGAGGGGGCGGGTGTCGTGCGCTGGGACTACACGGGCGAGGATCCGCTCAATGACCTGCGCGGCATGCGCATGTCGCGCGCGGCCGTCGACCCGTCGCTCCTCACGGACGATCCGTACCACCTCGCGCCGTCGGGCGGCTCCGAGCGCGTCGCACGCCCCACGGCCGAGGAGCTTGCCTTGCCGGCAGCGACGACCGCTGTGCTCACCAACGGCGCGCGCCTGTACGTCGACCACGCCCACCCCGAATACTCCGCGCCCGAAACCCTGGGTGCGCGCGACGCCCTCCTGTGGGATCGAGCGGGCGAGGTGATCGCCAGGCGCGTCATGGAGCGCCTGGAGGCATTGGGCGAAGAGCCCATCGTTCTCGTCAAAAACAACACCGACGGCAAGGGCGCGGCCTACGGCACCCACGAGAACTACCAGATGCCACGTATCACCGACCTGGACACGATTGTGCGCGGCCTGACCCCCTTCATGGTCACCCGCCCCGTCATCTGTGGCGCGGGCCGCGTCGGACGCGGGCAAAAGAGCGAGGTCCCCGGCTTCCAGATGTCTCAGCGCGCGGACTTCGTCGAAAACGAGGTCGGACTCGAGACGACCTTCAACCGCCCGATCATCAACACGCGCGACGAGCCCCACGCCAACCCCGCACAGTTCCGCCGCCTGCACGTGATCGGCGGAGACGGCAACATGTTCGACGTGTCCGCCTTCCTGCGTTTCGGCACAACCTCCCTGGTGCTGTGGGCCATCGAGCAGGGCACCGACCTGCGCTGGGACTCCATCGTCATGGACGATCCCGTGCAGGAGACGTGGAATGTCTCCCACCACCCGGACCTCGACTATAAGATCGGCACGGCCGGCGGCTCCTACACGGCCGCCGAACTCCAGCAGGTCTACCTCGACCTCGTCCTGGACGCCTTCAAGGAGACCGGAACCACGCCGACGGCGGCGGACCAGGAGATTCTCACCCTGTGGCAGTCCGTCCTCGACCGCATGCGCACCGACCTCTTCTCGGTGGCAGCCCAGGTCGAGTGGGTCGGCAAGTACCAGCTGGTCAAGCGCCAGAAGGAACGGGCGGGACTGGACTGGAACGACCCGCGCCTGGCCGCCATCGACTTGCAGTGGGCGGACCTGCGACCCAGCCACGGCCTCGTGTTCCGCCTCGCCCAGGCCGGCATGGTGCACCGCCTCGTGTCCGACGAGGAGGTCGAGCGCGCCGCCGACGAGGCACCGACCAACACGCGCGCCCACGTGCGCGGATGGGCCGTGCGCAACCGCCCGGACCTGGTCAAGGCCTCGTGGTCGTCGCTCGTTTTCGACCCGGGCCAGGGCGACCTGGTGCGATTCCCGCTCGCTGACGCCCTCGACACGTCCACCCGCTGATACGACGACAGAAAGAAGAACACACCATGTCGAACCAGATTTTTGCCGGCACCCCCACGCCCGACGACGACGCCACCGAGGCGGCGGGTCAGGTCCAGGCCCGTACCTCCTCGATTGACTCCCTCCTCGACGAGATCGACTCCGTCCTCGAAACGAACGCCGAGGCCTTCGTGCAGGGCTTCGTCCAGAAGGGCGGCCAGTGACGTGAGGCGGAGAGTTTTCGGCATCGAAACGGAGTACGGGCTGACGGCCGCGTCCCCGTCCGGAGCAGCGCCGATGGACGCTGAGCACGCCGCCCGCCAGCTGTTCGAGCCCCTCCTGCACCAGGGCCGTTCCTCCAACCTTTTCCTGCGTAACGGCGGTCGACTCTACCTGGACGTGGGCGCCCACCCCGAGTACGCCACCGCCGAGTGCGACCGGCTCGAGGATCTCCTCGAGCAGGACCGCGCGGGTTCCGTCATGCTCGCCGACCTGGCCGTCCAGGCCGACGAGGCGTTGGCGGAGCTGGGCACCGACCTGTCGCTGCACCTCTTCCGCAACAACCTGGACTCGCAGGGCAACTCGTATGGCTGCCACGAGAACTACCTGCTGCACCGCAGGCGCGACTTCCGCCAGGTCGCTGACGCGCTCGTCGCCTTCTTCGTGACCCGCCAGATCCTGGTGGGTAACGGGTGGATCAACACGGGAGCCGCGACGCCACGCCTGCAGTTCTCCCAACGCGCCGACCAGATGTGGGACGCCGTATCCTCGGCCACTACCCGCTCGCGCCCCATCATTAACACGCGCGACGAGGCCTTGGCCGACTCGGGCGCGTACCGGCGCATGCACGTCATCGTCGGCGATACGAACGTCGCGGAGCCGACGACGGCGCTGAAGGTCGGCATGACCGAGCTTCTCATCCACGCCATCGAGGACGGGCTCCAGATCGAAGACCTCTCTCTCGCCGATCCGATGCGAGCCATTCGCGAAATCAACGCCGACTTGACCGGCTCCACCCCGATCGAGCTGGCCTCGGGCCGCACGACGAGCGCCGTGGCCCTCCAGCGCGAAATCCGCGAACGTGTCCTCGCGCGGATCGGCGTCGCTGAGCTCGACCCGATGCGCGCCTACGTCGTCGACCTGTGGGGCCGAGGCCTCGACGCGATCGCGAGCGGCGACTGGAGCGGGGTCGACACCGAACTCGACGTCGCCATCAAGCGCTCGCTGCTGGAGTCCTACTGCGCGCGCACCGGCGCTGCCCTGAGCGACCCGCGAGTGGCCCGCCTCGAGCTGTCCTATTCGGACATCACGGCGCAGGGCCTGCGCGAGCGCATGGAGCGCGCCGGCCTCATGCGACGCCTCACGACGCCGGAGGGGGTGGCCCACGCCACCACCGTGGCGCCGGCTACGACGCGCGCGTGCCTGCGTGGTCGCATCATCGCGGCAGCGGAGGACGCGCGCGCCGACCTCAGCGTCGACTGGGTGCACGTGCGCCTCGACGATTCCTCGGCCATTCCGCTCTCCCTGCAGGATCCACTGGCCACCTCGGACCCGCGCGTCGATGGACTCATCGCGCAGATCATCGCGTCGTCTCCTACGATTCCGGCATGAGCTCAGCTTCGCAGACCCCCGACTCCTCGCGTGCCCGACGCGCGAAAGGCTCCTCGCAGCGCGCTGCCGCGAGAGGTGAGCGCTCGCGCGGCTCTTCGCGTGCTTCGCTGCTCGGACGCCTCCTCCTCGCCCTGGTGCTCCTCGCGGCGGGCTCGGGCCGCGTCGGCGCGACGCCGACGATCGAGATCAAGGCCCCTCTCGAAGTCACGGGAACGAAGGCGACCACCCTCGTCGAGGGCAGCGGGCGTGACATCACCGAGGGCTCTCCCGTACTGGTCGCGATCACCGCCTTCGACGGCGAGACCGGGCAGACCCTGTCGGAGTCGGGACGCCCGCAGCTGAGCCTGGGCATCGTGGGAAGCGACGTCATCGGCGACGACCTGACCTCCATGGTCGTGGGTCAGCGTGAGGGCACGCGCATGGTCGCCTTCCGCACGATCGCGCCGGGTGCCGGCGCGCCGGGAGCCACCAGCGGCATTGAGGTCGACGTCATCGACATCCTGCCTTCGATCGCCATGGGGACTGCGGTGGATGCCACGGTCGGCCCCCTGAGCGTCGAAATGAGCCCGGAGGGCCCGATCATCACGCATTCGACCACCGTTCCCGACGGGGTCACGACGCAGGCCCTCATCAAGGGCGACGGCGTACAGGTCCACGAGAGCGATCGGGTGGTCGCCCAGTTCACGGTGCTCGGCTGGACGGACGGCGTCGTGCGCGTCTCCACCTGGGAGACGGGCATCCCGCAGGTCATCAACCTCAGCACGGCCATGCGCGGCCTCCAGACCGCACTGGTCGATCAGAAGGTCGGGTCGCGCCTGGCGATCACGATCCCGCCGGACCTGGCGGCCGGCGACGATACGCTGTGCATCGTCATCGATATTCTCGGCACCGAACCGAGCCTGAGCGGCGACGAGTCCTCCCAGTCCTGAGCGTTCACCCCGTGAGAGACGGCGGGCGTCGGCGGGCGGCCTTGTGGGACACTGGGAGGCATGCTGAGATGGATGACCGCCGGAGAATCGCACGGGCCCGCACTGCTTGCCACGATCGAGGGGATTCCCTCGGGCCTGCACCTCACCACGGAGGATCTGCGCCGCGCCCTTGCTCGGCGCCGCCTCGGCTATGGGCGCGGCGCGCGCCAGAAGTTTGAGGCCGACGACGTCTCGATTCTTGCGGGCGTTCGCCACGGCGTGACGACGGGCGCCCCGGTCGCCCTGCGCATCGGTAACTCCGAGTGGCCCAAGTGGGAGACCGTCATGAGCGCGGACCCCGTGGATCCCTCGGCTCTTCTCATTGATGCCGGTACCGGGGACGAGCGCGAGATCGCGCGGAACCGCCCGTTGACGAGGCCTCGCCCGGGGCACGCCGACCTGCCCGGCATGCTCTCCTATAATCTGCCCGAGGCTCGCCCCGTCCTCGAGCGCGCCTCCGCCCGCGAGACCGCCGCGCGCGTCGCCCTCGGCGCGCTGGCCGAGGCGCTCATCGACCAGGTCGCCGGCATCCGCCTCGTTTCCCACGTCGTGGCCGTGGGCGCCCAGCGCGCCACGTCCCAGGCCGTGCCCACGCCCGCTGACGAGGAAGCCCTGTGCGCCGCGTCCATGCGCACGCTCGACCCGGCCGACAACGCGCGATTCGAGGCGGCCGTGGACGACGCGAAGCACGCGGGGGACACCATCGGCGGCGTCGTCGAGGTCATCGCCTACGACGTTCCGGTGGGCCTGGGAACGCACGTGAGCGCGCGAGAACGCCTGGACGCCCGCCTGGCGGGCGCGCTCATGTCTATCCAGTCTGTCAAGGGCGTCGAGATCGGCGATGGGTTCGCCCAGGCCGCCCTGCTCGGTTCCGCCGCGCATGACGAGATCGTGCGCGGGGAGGACGGGCATCTGACGCGCACGTCCAACCACGCGGGCGGTATTGAGGGCGGCACCTCCAACGGCGCTCCCATCGTGGCACGCGCCGGCTTCAAGCCGATCTCGACCGTCCCTCGCGCCCTGCGCAGCGTGGATCTGGCCACCGGCGAGGAGGCGGTGGGCCTGCACCAGCGCTCCGACACCTGCCAGGTCGTTCCCGGCGCCGTCATCGCCGAGGCCGAGGTGGCCCTGGTGCTGGCCGACGCCCTCTTCGACCACGCTGGCGGGCGCTCGGCGGGCGAGATGCGCCGCAATCTGGCCGCCTACCTTCAGGCCGTGGGTGAGCGCGCATGAGCGTCAACCTACCCATCGTGCTCGTCGGCCTACCCGGCGCCGGTAAGTCGAAGGTCGGTCGCCTGCTGGCCTCCCGCCTCGGCGTGGACCACGTGGACACCGACGATCTCGTCGAGGAACGCCAGGGGCGACCGATCGCCGACATTTTCGCCGTCGATGGTGAGGCCGCCTTCCGCGTCATGGAAACCGACGCGGTCGCTTGCGCGCTCACGCGCAACGCAGTCGTGTCTCTGGGTGGGGGAGCGGCGGCCACGCAGGCCGTGCGCGACCTGCTCGCTGGCCACACCGTCGTCTACATTGACGCTCCCCACGAGGAGCTCGTGCGCCGTACTGCGTCCAAGACCCATCGTCCTTTGCTCGCGACGGATCCCGACGGGGCGCTGCGGCGCCTGCGCGAGGCACGCGAGCCCCACTACCGCGCCGTCGCCACGCTGACCGTTTCCAGCGGTCCGGGCCCAGCCGACGGCGTCGTCACCGACATTCTCACCAACCTGGAGCACTCATGAGCACCACCATCGAGGTGACCGGCGTCCAGCCGTCGACCATCACCGTCGGACGCGATCTCGGTTTCGATCCGATCGTCGCCGCTCTCGACTCGGCGGCGACCAAGGCCCTCATCGTCCACGCCCGCCCACTCGCCTCCCGTGCGCAGGCCCTGGCGGAGTACCTGCGTGAACGGGGCATTGAGGCCTCAACTGCCGACCACCCCGACGCCGAGGCCGGCAAGTCGATTGAGGTCGTTGCCTCCCTGTGGGACGAGTGCGGTCGTCTCCAGCTTGGGCGTAAAGATGCGATCATCGCCATGGGCGGCGGAGCAACCACCGACATGGCCGGTTTCGTCGCCGCCACATGGCTGAGGGGCATCACGCTCATCAATGTTCCGACGACGCTGCTCGCCATGGTTGACGCAGCCGTCGGCGGCAAGACCGGGATCAACACGTCGGTAGGTAAGAATCTCGTCGGCTCGTTCTACCCGGCCCGCGCCGTCGTCGCCGATATGGATCTCCTTGAGACCCTGCCCGCACCCGATCTGGCGGCCGGTGCTGCCGAGGTTATTAAGTGCGGTTTCATCGCGGACCCGACGATCCTGCGCATCGTCGAGGAGACGGACCCGAGCGAGCTTCTGCGATCAAACAGCCCGCAGCTCGCGGAGATCACCACCCGCGCGATCGCCGTCAAGGCCCGCGTCGTCTCCGCTGACCTGACCGAGGGAGGCCTGCGCGAGATTCTCAACTACGGGCACACGCTCGCCCACGCGATCGAGCGCGCGAACGACTACACGTGGCGCCACGGCGATGCGGTCGCCGTCGGCTGCTGCTTCGCCGCGCGACTCGCTCACGCCCGTGGGCAGCTCAGCGCCGAGAATGTTGCGCGCCACGACGAGCTCTTCTCCCGCGTTGGCCTCCCCACGCGCTACGAGGGAAGCACTCTGGAGGAGCTGACGCGCATCATGTTGTCAGATAAGAAGGTACGCCGCGGGATTCTGCGCTTCGTCCTGCTGGACGGGATCGCAAACCCGCGCACCGAGGCCGTCGAACCCGGCGAGCTCTGCGTCCCCGCCGAGGCGATCGGAATTCGCCCATGAGCATGGTCGTCCTCATCGGAGTGACGGGCTCGGGCAAGACGACGGTCGGTTGGATCCTGTCTCAGCGCTACGCACTCCCGCTCTACGAGGTCGACGATGCCGTTGAGGAGAGCCTGGGCGCGCCAATGCGCACCCTCGTCGTCGGGCGCGACCCGCGCCTGCCCGAGGCCTCTCGCGCTCAGGCAGCGCGCCTCTTAGACGCTAACGAGGGCATTGTCACGCTCGGCGCCTCGCAGCCGCTTGACTCCGCCACGGCCTCGGCAATTCAACGAGCACGTGCCAAGGGCGCGCACATCGTCGAGCTCGGCGCCGACCTTTCCGCGGTATCTCGCCGAGAAAACCTGGGTGCACCACGCTCGGTCGGCCTGGGTGCACCCCGCGCGGTCCTCACCCAGCTGATGAACCAGGCCCGCGAGGCGTATGCGGCCGTGGCCGACACAACAGTGGATACGAGTGCCCGCACCCCGCAAGAAGTCGCGGATTTGGTCGCCCGCGCGTGTAAACTGACCCCTGATTACTGATTCCTTCACAAGTGAGGTACCCCTGTGGCAACGACAAATGATCTGAAGAACGGCCTCGTCATGGTGATCGACGGCCAGCTCTGGCAGGTTGTCGAATTCCAGCACGTCAAGCCCGGCAAGGGCCCGGCCTTCGTGCGCACCAAGATCAAGAACGTGCTGTCCGGCAAGACCGTCGACAAGACCTTCAACGCCGGCCTCAAGATCGAGACCGCGACCGTCGACCGCCGCGATATGACGTACCTGTACCAGGACGGCACCGACTATGTCTTCATGGACCAGTCCACCTACGAGCAGATCAACGTTCCCGCCGAGACCGTGGGCGATGCCCGCAACTTCATGGTCGAGAACCAGGACGTCATCGTCTCCCAGCACGACGGCACCGTCCTGTTCGTTGAGCTGCCCGCGACCGTCGTTCTGACGATCACGCACACCGAGCCCGGTCTGCAGGGCGACCGTTCCTCCGCCGGCACCAAGCCCGCGACACTCGAGACCGGCTACGAGATCCAGGTCCCCCTCTTCATGGAGGAAGGCACCCGCGTCAAGGTCGACACCCGCGACGGCTCGTACTCGGGCCGCGTGACCGAGTAATGTCGAAGCAGCACCGCTTCACGTCGCGCACGAAGGCCCGCAAGCGCGCGGCCGACGTCGTGTACGAGGCCGATCAGCGCGGGATGGGGTCTAACCCCGACGTGCTGCGCGACCTTCTGCGCGAGCGCCGCGTCATCACTGCGGCTCAGACTCCGCTCCCGGAGTTTTCGATTCAGATCATCGCCGGTGTGGCGGATAACCTGCGTCGCATCGACTCGTTGATATCAGCGCACGCGCGCGTACCCGGGCTGGATCGTATCGCCGCCGTGGACCTGGCCGTCATGCGCGTGGCCGTGTGGGAGATGCTCGAGAACGACGAGGTGTCGCCGATCATCGTGATCGACGAGGCGATCTCTATCGTTCGCTCGATTTCGACGGATACGTCGCCGTCCTTCGTCAATGCGGTCCTCGACGCGATTCGCAAGGATCTGGCCTCGCCAGCGTGGTCGCGTAGAGAGGGCCGCGAGGAGGAGTCTTCCGCTCTTTCCGAGGCCGAGGCGTCCCAGACGAGTCACGTGGACTCAGGTGAGGATCTGCCCGTTCAGGAGGCGCCCGCCAGGTCGCTTCCCGTCGGCGCGAAGCCGCTTGACGGTGCCAGTGTCGACGACGAGCTCGACGAGCTGCTCGAGGAGTACTGAGCCGACGCCTCGACGACAATAGTGCATGGGTGTGGCCGCCACGATCGTTCGTGGCGGCCACACTTGCATGCGTCAGCGTTTCGATCCCTGGTCGGGCGCCCTCACAGGGAGACGCGCGTGGTGCGCACGTCCCAGTACTGCGGGCCATCGACGAGGACCTCGAAGGTCCATTCGCCGGGCAGCTGCATGATCTGCGCGAGCAGGGGGCGGGGCAGGTGGGGAGCACGGATGATGAATGACTCACCGGCGCTCATGGATTGCGCGGCACCAAGCACGGCGGCATGACGCAGCCGGTGGGGGATCGCGGTGGCATCGATCGTGGGGTCTTGCTCCGCATGTGCGCCGCAGCCGCAGCCTCCGGTCGACGTCTGGGGCATGGGTAGTTCCTGAATGGTCATGGGTGGCCTTCCTCTTCGTACACGTCATTTTCTACGCGTTGATACGCATCTTTATTTTAATGGCTGTTCCCCTCGGGGCATCCTTTTTCT
>QWCZ01000432.1_pt1 | contig 30718 bp, 37 predicted proteins | sample 1972651 | NCBI WGS metagenome assembly QWCZ01 (sample SAMN09866695, study PRJNA288562) | Human oral metagenome isolate pre1_saliva, whole genome shotgun sequencing... | isolation source: mouth | host: Homo sapiens | place: USA: California
ATCCAAGACGTTTGTATGAGCTTAAAAGCGAAGGACTATCTTACACTACCAGAGCGTATTGAAAACGTAATTACTGTAGAGATGAGTCCTAAAGAATGGGCACTCTATAAAGAGATGGAACGTGAGCACGTGCTTAGCTTAGTCGATGATGACGACGTAAGTGCACTTAATGCCGCAGCCCTCGCCGGTAAATTGTTACAGCTAGCGAATGGATCCATTTATAACGATGATGGTGAAATCGTGGTCGTCCATAATGAGAAGATTGAACGCTTGAAAGAATTGGTAGAAACGAATGAAGGAAAACCAATGTTAGTGTTCTATAACTTCAAGCATGACCTTCAATCCATTAAAGAAGCGTTCCCTAAAGCCGTCGAATTAAAGACTGATGACGATGTGGCCAACTGGAATAAAGGCGACATTCAAATGCTACTTGCCTATCCCGCATCAGCAGGGTACGGCTTAAACCTACAAGCCGGCGGCAATATCATCGTATGGTATGGGCTAACGTGGAGCCTTGAACAGTATCAACAAGCGAACGCAAGATTACACAGGCAAGGACAAACACAACCCGTGATTATCCACCACCTAGTCACCAAAGGCACGATGGATGAACAGGTTATGAAAGCGTTAGAACGTAAAGAAGCAGGGCAGGACGCCCTCTTAGAAGCTATTAAATATCGTAAGGAATTGTATAAGGAGTAGAGCTATGCAAAAGAAATGCAGACGATGCGGAGATAAATTTACTGTGTCCACTCACGAGGACTACTGCCCTGAGTGCGAAAAAGTAATGACACCGCCTGAAGCAGGTTATAGTAAAGAGATTACTTGTGAATCCTGTGGAGAAACATTTATCCACAGAAAAGACAAGCCTACTGGTCGTTGGCCTAAATATTGTCCAGAGTGCCTTCCTAAATACTCTAAGGTGCCTAAGATGAAGGAAGAGGAAGACGACAAGAAGTCAAAACTAAAACAGACACTGCAAAAAGAACTCGACGCAGTACAGAAAGAAGACATGGTGAATCATCCGCCACATTACACACAAGGTAAGATTGAGGTTATCGATTTCATCGAAGACCAACAATTCCCGTACCACTTGGGCAATGTTATTAAGTATATCTCACGTGCAGGTCGCAAGGGCGATAAATTAGAGGACCTAAAAAAAGCGCAATGGTACCTAGCAAGATATATCGAACTGATTGGCAGTGACGATACTGCAGTATAGGTGAGCCTATGAATAGATCATGTACTGGGAGTAAGCACCCTGGAGTTAGAAAGCTACAACGATTACTTAATAGTCGTAGGCGTATGAAAGATATTGAGGCGCACCTGCAACGCCTAGAGGTCGAAGCACAAGAGGAGCGGTCGAATACTCTGGAGCAGCAACTAAATCTAAAAACAGCACAGAACGATTTGACAGAAGAATTCCGCGCCTTATCTAAGGAGCGATACGAACTATGGATACTGATATGTAAGATACCTAACGACGTCGAGCGTACGTTCTTAGAGAACAGATACTACTTCGGAATGAGCATGAAAGAAGTCATTGAAAGCATGCGCTACAGTGAAGCACGAATATATGTAATCCAAAGGAACGCTGTTAAAAGCTTTTGTCAAGTTTTTTCTAAAAATAAATAAAGACGATATGCAATTAGAGGTGGGTTCTATGATAATCTACAAGCGTGGTAAGGGGGATAACCAGGGAAAGTCCTCCGGAGCCATAAGCTGTAGGGTACGTTCATAGTGAATACCTTCCTCCATGGGCTATAAGCAGAAGGAATCATTAAGGACTACGACACAACCACGTAGTCCTTTTTGGTTACTTCATCAGATTTTATCGATATAGAATTAAATGAGAATGAATGATAAAAAGGTACTCCCTAGCGATAAAACCAGCGGTGGTCGGCTCCGCGCGATATTTGTCTCTGTGTAGGAGAATTTTAACGGTTGAAAGTCGATTGTCAAAGGACAGAAAGGAGAAGCCATGTCGACGAGTGAAAAACCACGTGTGAAATTTAATAACGCAGGCGATTTGCTAGTATCTAGTGCGCAATTATGCGACCTTCTTCGAGTAACTCCTGAGATTATTTCGAGACACCATAAATCGGGCATGCCTAAAGCTGCAACAGGTTGGTGGAACCTCCGTGAAGTTCTCGTATATCTTGGCCAAGCCAAGGGGGATAAATCTAAAGACCAATCAGCGGCTACACGAAAGCTAATTGCTGAAGCTGACTATAAAGAGTCTCGAGCTGCTCGTGAAAAGAAATTACTTGACGTGTTAAACGGCGAGTACGTATCTCGTGCAGACGTAGCGAAAGAATGGTCTGCTCGTATCTTAGAATTAAAGTCATCGCTCATTAAACTCGGTAAACGAGTAGGGAGTGAGTTCACTGATCCAGAAGAACGGGCGACGGTGGAAAGGGTGGTGAGCGAAGTTGCCGAAGACTACCTCGAAAGTTACTCGCGCAAAGGCGAGTACACGCCGGAAGTCAAAACCGGTAAAAACAGAGCCAAGAGTTAATTGGTTTCAGGAAGAGCTCGACGCGTTTAAACCACCGGAACGATACACCGTATCAGAATGGGCTGACAATTTCAGGGTATTAACAAATATATCCGCAGAGCCAGGTAGGTGGAGAACGAATCGAACTCCATATCTAAAAGAGCCTATGGACAAATTCACAGACCCTTTAATTGAACAGATTGTACTGTGCTTTGGAGCGCAAATCGGTAAGACTGAAGCAGAGCTCAACATGATAGGCTATGCACTAGACCAAACACAATCACCAGTTATGATGGTATACCCAACAGATACTATTGCTAAATTTGCTAGTGATAAGAGAGTGCAGCCTATGATTAAATCGGTTAAATCTATTAGTGATAATTTTGACGAGAATAGTAAACTGCTTGAATTGGATTTTAACAACGGTAATTATATGGTACTGGTCGGGGCGAACTCACCAAGTAGTTTATCAAGCCGGTCAATCAAGTATCTATTCTTTGACGAAATAGACAAATACCCCGCCTTTTCAGGTAAGGAAGCGGATCCAATAAAACTTGCAAAGGAACGTACTAAAACGTTCGTGGACAAGAAAATAGTAATGGTATCTACGCCTACTGTTGAGTCGGGTAATATTTGGCAGGCGCTCATGAATGCGAATGAGCGCAGGCAGTATTACGTGCCATGTCCACATTGCGGAGTGTCGCAGACCCTCAAGTTCAAGCAGATAAAATGGCCAGACGAACACAACGATAATGCGGACATGATACGTGATACAGCGTATTACGAATGTGAACATTGCGGCGGACATATCCACGATAGACACAAAATGGAAATGTTAAGGCATGGAACATGGGAAGCGGTAAATGCATCGCAAAGCAAAGTCCGCTCAATTTCGTATCACTTATCGTCGATATATTCGCCGTGGGTCACGTTCGGAGACGTTGCGTACGAGTTTAAGACTTCCAAAGGTACACCTGCCTCGTTAATGAACTTCATTAATTCTTGGTTAGCGGAACCTTGGCGAAGTGCTAAAACTAAGAGTACACAGAATATGCAATTTACGGAATCTACGTATCCGTGCGGTATCGTTCCAGATAAAGCAGTATTACTTATTGCTTCCGTAGACGTACAGCTTGACCACTTCTGGTGGGAAGTAAGGGCCTATGCCCCAGGTGTTAAGTCTTATCTGATTGATTACGGGCAGGCAAGCACTTGGGACGATTTAGAGGAAATCATTATTCATCGAGAGTATCCATCGGAGTATGGCGAACCTCGTCAAATAATGAAAGCAGGCATTGACTCCGGCTTTAGAACAGATGAAGTATATCAGTTCTGTTCAAGATTCCCGGAAGTATGTATCCCTCTTAAAGGCTCGTCAAATCATACTACGATGACAGCACCATACACAATGACATCATTAGAGAAGGGTGTTGTAGGTGGATTAAAGCTATACGTATTGAATACAGATTATTGGAAAGACTTCATATTCGCGAGAATGGTAAGACCAATAAACGAAGATGGTACGATCCATTTATACAAAGATTGTCCGCAAGAGTACTCAGACCATCTAAGGTCAGAGGAAAAGCAGGAACATCGAAATGTAAAAACAGGGGCGGTAACAGTCCAGTGGAAACCACTCACGAGCCATCCTGTTAACCATTTACTTGATACATGTACTTACAACGCAGCAGTAGCAGATATTGCCGGCGTTAAATATTTAATGGAGCCAGAACCTTATGAGGAATCCGAAGAAGTCCAAACATACGAGGACTACAGCGGAGGCATAGGGAATACTGGCCATTGGTTTAGATAGGAGGTGAACCATGAGCGATGTAAATGAACAACTTGAACGTGTGCGCCAAGTCATCGAGGATATCGAAACTAAAGGGTATTCCGAGTTACAGATTGGTGGTAAACGATTTAAGACTATTGACTTACCTGTACTTTACGCGCGAGAACAAACGCTAATGCAACGAGTGCATGAAGAGTCCAATGGATATCAAGCTGATGCATTCGTGACATGGGGTGGACGATGAACATTATTGATAAAGTAATCGGATGGATAAGTCCACAACGTGCGTATGAACGCCAAGCTTACCGCGATGCGTTACGTCAATATGATGCGGCATCTATGGATAGGCTAAACAGTGATTGGCAACCGGCGTATGGGACCGCGGAACAACTTGCAACAGGTTCACGCGATATCATACGTGGTCGAGCAAGAGCTGCCGAGATGAACAGTGACTTAGCAGAAGCTGCAGTAATTGCACTGCTACGAAATGTAATCGGCGCAGGGATTGTGCCACAAGCTAAAGTGCGCAATCGCAATGGTAAATTAAACAACGATCTTAATAAGAAAATCGAGAAAGCATGGGCTAAATGGGCGGAACCTGAAAACGCTGACATTAGGGGCATTTCTAATTTCTATGAACTACAAGAAATGGCTCTAAGACGTATGGTGTACGACGGTGAGATTTTAGTCAATAAAACTTCACAAGGCTCGTACTTACCGTTATCCATTCAGTTGATAGAGGCTGAAAATATTGGCGCAGTAAGTATCACAAACGGCAAGAATAATATTATCAATGGCGTAGAAGTTACCGAACATGGTAGACCAGTAGCGTACCACATAAGCCAAACAGACCCAATGGGGCTACGTTCTTTTGATACGGTTCGGTTAACAACAGACCAAGCCTTTTTGTTATTCAAGCCTAAGCGTCCATCTCAGATTAGGGGCATAAGCTTATTGGCGTTAGTATTGCGTAGGATTCACGATATCGACGAGTACATGGATGCTGATTTAATTGCTGCACGAGTTGCAGCGTGCTTCAGTGTTTTTGTAACCTCTCAAAATTCTGCAAGACAAACGTCCATGCTACCAAGAGATAGCAAAGGCAGACCTAATATCACAATGGCACCAGGCATGGTTAGACACCTAAGCCCTGGTGAGTCCATTGAGTTTGCAGACCCTAAGCGTAACGCTGGTACTGCAAGCGAATATTCAGCAACTCAGACTAGACGCGTAGCGTCCGGTCTTGGTATGAGCGCTGACATCGTAGCGCGTAATATATCTGGGAATTTCTCAGCTGCAAGGCAAAACTTGTTAGAGGACCAAAAGACATTCCGTCAAGTGCAGAAATTTGTAATCACACACTTCTGTATGCCGATTTGGAAAGCCTTTATTGACGCTCTTTACTTAGCAGGTGAATTACCTTCTGACTACTTAGCGAACAAGGACAAATACCAAGAGGTAGCTTGGCTTGCTCCAGGGTGGTCATGGATTGACCCTGTTAAGGAAGTTAACGCTAATAAAGAGGCTATCAAATCCGGTCTTACAACGTTAGAAGATGTGTGCGCATCATCTGGACGTGACTGGGAAGAAGTTCTTGAACAACGGAAACTCGAACAGGACAGAGCCAAGGAGCTCGGGGTGTTACTAGATTATTCCAGTGAGTTGCAACCGCTAACGATGGGCGATGATGACACTACACAGGAAGGAGCTGATGGCTAGTAATGAGTGAACATCAAAAGCGTAGTGTTCTTGGCAATTACTGTCGAGAAACTACTATTGACCACGTCGACACCGATAGTCGGACAGTAGAATTATCATTCTCTTCCGAGACGCCATATGGCCGTTGGTTCGGCGATGAAATCCTTTGCCACGATGAAGAGTGTATCAACCTTGAGCGCTTTAACAATGGCTTAGGTACGGTATTGTTTAACCATGATCGTGATGCGGTCGTAGGCCATGTTGAAAAGGTATGGCTAGAAGATAACCGCGGTAAAGCGTTAGCACGCTTTGACACAGATGAACAATCCGAAACAATATTCCAAAAGGTACAGTCCGGAACGCTACAAGGTGTAAGCGTAGGCTATGCAATCTACCGATATGAGGTATTGGAAGACGAAGATACCAAATCTACTAACGGTCGATTTAATGGTCCGGCTTATGTAGTAACGGATTGGGAACCTTTAGAAATCAGTATTGTATCTGTTCCTGCTGACCCTACTGTTGGCGTGGGACGTAGTGCTGAAGAAATTCATACAAGTATTGACACACAGGAGGATAACACACGTATGGATCAAGAAAAAACTTTAGAAGTTCAAGAAGTGAAATCTACACCAGTAGAAACAGGTTTGACACAAGCAGACCTTCAAAAGGCAATGGAGCAAGAACGTAAACGTACTTCCGAAATTACTGCATTGTTCCGTGACTTCGATGTAGAAGGTGCTGACGAAGCAATCGTAATGGGTGTATCCGTTGACGAAGCTCGTGCAATGGTAATGGACCAATTACGTGCACGTAATAAAGGTGTATCCGTAACAATGGGCGAAGCTGAATCTGATAAGTTCCGTGCTGCAGCACAAGACGCAGTATTGATGGCAGCAGGCATCCCTGTAGCAGATGCTGCACCAGGTGCACAAGAATTACGTGGTCACTCTATGGTTGAGTTAGCACGTGAAGCTTTGCAACGTGAAGGCTTAAAAGCTAACTTTGGCGATAACATGGAATTGGCTCGTCAAGCTATTAACTCTACATCTACATTCCCTGCTATTATGGCTAACTTGGCTAACAAATCTGTAATGGTAGGCTTCAACGAAGCAGAAACTACTTACCAAATTTGGGCAGGTAAAGGCTCCAACCGTGACTTCAAAGAAGCTGCACGCGTAGCATTGTCCGAAGCAGGTAACCTTGAATTAGTTCCAGAAGGTGGCCAATTCCAACAAGACTTCTTAGGCGAAGCATCTGCTCGTACTAAAGTAGCTACTTATGGTAAATTGTTCAGCTTGACTCGTCAAGCGATCATCAATGATGACTTGGGCTTATTCTCTAAAATCGCTACTAAATACGGTTCCGCAGCTAAACGCTTAGTAAACAAAATGGTATACGCTCAATTAACTGGTAACGTTAAAATGCAAGATAATATTGCATTGTTCGATACAAAACATGGTAACGTCGCAGGTACAGGTGAAGCATTATCTGTTAAAGCAATCGCTAAAGCAATTACTGCTATGCGTCGTCAAAAAGGTATTACTGGTGATGCTACTCTTAACATCACACCTAAATACTTAGTAGTTCCTCCAGAACTCGAAATGGTTGCATACCAAATCGTTAACTCTACTGCTGCAGTAGACGGTGCAAACTCCGGTGTAGTTAACCCTTACAAAGGTCGCTTCGTAGTTGTAGCAGATGCTGAGTTAACTGATCCAGATGCATGGTACTTAGTAGCTGACACATCTCAACATGACACTATTGAAGTAACTTACTTGAATGGCGTTGAAACTCCACGTCTTGAAACTCGCCAAGGCTTCGATGTAGACGGTATCGAATACAAAGTAGCATTCGATTGTGGCGTAAGTGCTCTTGACTTCCGTGGTGTATTCAAAAACGCAGGTAAATAATTAGGGGGTAAATACATATGGCAAAATTCGTATATGAAACAGACCGCATCAATTATGTGGCAACAGCAGATGTAAAAGCCGGTGACATTGTAGAAGCAGGCGCACTTCACGGTGTAGCAGTAACAGATATTAAGAAAGATGAAATGGGTGCGTTAAAAGTAACTGGCGTATTCAAAGTAGACGCTAATAAATCTGATACATACGCTGTAGGTGATGCAGTAAACTTCGCTTCTGGTAAAGCCGCTAAAACTGGTGGTAAACCATTGGGTATTGCGGTAGAACCTAAGACCGCAACTCAAGATACTGTTACAGTAATGTTGAAAAACTAATTATTGTATTTTTAATGAAATGCGGTCCACACGGGCCGCATTCACTCTACGAGGTATAACATATGCTGACCTATGATGAAAGCGCCTTACTCGATGTATTTGGCGAAAAAATAACATATGAAGGTAAGCAGATTAAGGCTAGTGTAGAAATCGGAGAGTACGATGGCAAGGGTTCTGGATTCGTAACTGGCCTTGCTGATAAAGCTAAGGTATGGGTTAGAACTAAGGACGTGCCATTACCTAAGACTAAAGATGTAATCTACATCAATGGTAAGAAGTGGTATGTGGATCATATCTCCGATAGCGACGCTAAAATGCACTGCCTTGAAATTGTGGCCAACGTTAGGACGGTAAGACCATGAGTAATTCACCAATTACCATTACTGACACTGCTACACCGTATCTTGAATTTATAGCTAAGGCTAAACCGGATTGGACTAGGAAGGCTATGAAGTCAGTCGGTTGGATGATGCAGAAGGAAATCAAGGCCGGGATTAAATCCGGCTCACCTGGTGGCCATAAATATGCTAACTTCATGCCACCTACGATGAGGGCTCAGTTCGAGGCAGCATTTGGCGCTAAAGTAAGGCGTGCCTATCAAGATGGCGGTAAAGCGCATAAGGAAGGCTGGGGACTTAAATCTCGAGCTCAACTTATAGCCGGTGGCGTAAAGGAAACCACTGTCGGATACACACCACTCGGTAAAATGTTCCGAGCAGTTGGGTACCAATACGACGCCAGGTCGCAATCAGTAAAAGTAGGGTGGTTATCATCGTCTGCTAAACGATTAGGCGAACAGATTGAGCGTGGTTATACGAAACAAATCACAGAGCCAATGCGTAGGACATTATTTGCCGGTGGCTTTCAACTTGCCAAGGGGAAAACATCATTTAGGATTAAACCTCGTAAAACGTTTGGTCCGATGAAAACATCCTTACAGCCTAAGTTGGTACCTTACCTTGAAGCTAAAATCGGTGAATATGCACTAGGCAAAAGCACTCAGTTCGCATCTAGTAGACGAGCATATAAAGTGAGGTAGCAATGCAAACTATTCCACTAGCGGTCATTGCTAACAGATGGGCGGAAGCGGTTAAGGATAATCAGAAGATTACCGACTACTGCATGGTACACTTCGGAAAGGACTTAACTATTTACATAGGCTATGATGATGCCGGCGCACCTCTTGAGGAGGATTGCCCGTGCGTGATCATCATGATGGATAACAAGTCCGAGGGCTTGGCAAGTTCATACTCTTACACCTTACAACTCGTATGGGGAATAGTACGAGTTGAGGCAGAACGTGAAGGACGTGTAGTGAAATACACAGGTGCGTTCGAGTGTGACGAACTTGGCCAATTACTCATCGAATGTATCATGGCAGTTAACCCTAACTATCCTGTCATTAACATTGACTATGAAACAGACAATATCTCGTGGCGCCCGGTGTATCCGGGTAAAGCCACACTCACTATAGAAATACCGCACGTAATTGGCGGTAATGTTGAATATTAGGAGGATAAACATGGCAGTAGCTAAACGTGCACAAGGTGCACAATCTTCTCTTACAATGGCCTTTGAAACTGACTTCGGTACTACACCATCTACCGGTGGCGTGGTAATGCCTATTATCAGTTCTTCTTTAAAGGCTAGCCAAAACTTGAATGACTCCTCTGTTATTCGAGGCACACGTAATCCGGCGGCACCTAGTCGCGGTAACATCGATACATCCGGTAGCATCGTGCCACCAGTTGATGTATTAGGTTTTGGCTATTGGTTAAAACTAGGCTTTGGTGCTCCAACTACAACAGCACAAGGGTCTAGCAAAAAACACGTATTTAAAATTGGCCCAGATATGCCATCTGCTACCTTTGAACAAGGATATAAGGACATTAGTACTTACCAACAATTCAGTGGCGTGCGTATGAATAAAATGTCCTTAAACTTCGGTGGTGACTCTGAATTAACTGCATCTATTGATGTAATGGGCTGTAAAGAAACTATGGCGGTGGTAAAACCTCGAAGCCACCATAAAAGAAGGTGGCGTTACTGTAGCGAATGTATTGTCCATGAGCCTTGATATCGACTTCGGCTTGGACGGTGACTCTTATGCTATTGGGGGTAAAGGCTTCCGTACATACATTGATACAGGTATTATCGGCGTATCCGGCACGATTAAAGCTTTCTTCCAAAATATGGACCTATTAAATAAAGCTGTGAATGGTACAGAGTCTAGCTTAGAATTAACGCTTACTAAAGGCACTAATTCCTTGACTATCAAATTACCTGAATTGATTTACGAACGTAACTCTCCTGGTATCGATGGTCCTAAAGGCGTAAATATTGAACTTCCATTCAAAGCCTATTATGGTGATGATGCCGGTCAATCTGCAGTAGTGTTTGAATTGGTTAACAGCCAAACATCTTACTAATCTAACTCATTAGGAGGTAACTATGAATATTCAAGGTAAAGAATTAAAACCAAGAGCCCTTACATGGACTGAACGTGATGCATTAATCAAAGCCGGTCTAGACTTCGTGTATTGTCCAGTAGATGTTGATGATCAAGTTGCATCTATTGTACGTAGTCGTGATATTATGCGTTTCATCTTAACAGATGTATACGAACTCACAGATGAACAACTCAATACAGTAAGTGATAAGGATGCAATGAACTTCGCCGGTGAAGTCATTACATTAACTTACCAACTACAAGAAGAAACAGAAAAAAACTAGAAGAGGCGTGGAGGTGGATGTCCTCGGATAGGCCGAAGTACTGCAAGGGATGTAAGGAATTACAAACCGCTACAAAGCAGTCCTTCGACTGCTCCGAGTGTGACTTTAACCCACCACGCCTATTATTCGGTTCAAAACTGGCTATGAAACTGTATAACCTATCACGCAGTCAAAGAAATTACCACTCAGGCGGACTAGCCGGGTTCGATTATCCGGCTATACGTACAGTGGCCGAGATTAATAACATTAACCTAAATCCGATGTTATTTAGTCTTATGTGGATATTGGAGGGATTAGAAATGGAGGCGATGAATAAGGATGTCGAATAACGTAGTAGATATCGTAGTGCAACTGACCGATAAGAATGCAAAAGCCGGTTTAGAGAAAATCGCCGCTACCTCTAAGGGAACAGTTGCAGAGCTTTCGAAGTTAAAGAATGAAATGTTTGCCATTGGTGCGAGTGCCGGTCTTGCCGGTCTAGGTTCTAAACTCGCTAAAGAGGCACTAGCTTGGAACTTATCAGTGAAGAAGATGCAATCCTTAACAGGTGCGACTGCTGAGCAAGCAAGTACATTCCTCTCCGTTGCAAACTATATGGGTGTAGCTACTGACGTTAGTACTGTAGCGTTCGCTAAATTTGCGAAAGCTGTGTCTAACGCACAAGATAAAATGCAAGTTGCATCCGCAGAAGGTAAACTAGCTACTGATATGTTCAGCCGGCTAGGCGTTAGCATTGATCAGATTGAGGGTAAGAATACCCTTGAAGTATTCAAAATCATTCAAGACCGATTAAGGAACATGAAGGACGGTGCTGAAAAGACGCGGGTTGAAATGGAACTATTCGGTAAAACCGGATACCAACTTCACGGAATGCTGAATATGTCAGCAGATGCCATGAAGCAAGTCGAGGACCGTGCAAGAGCAATGGGGCTCATCATTGATGATGAAGCTGCTAAAAAGTCCGCTGCCTTTAATCGTCAGTTGAAAGATATGGAACAAACCGGCAAGCGATTGGCTATTATGATTGGCCAAGAACTTTTACCGGTGGTTATGGAATATGCACAAGGTGCAATCGATTTAACGAAGTCTTATAGCAATCTAGCCACAGAGCAAAAGGAAGCTATCTCTGGTCTAATTAAATTCGGTTTAGAAGCTAGTATAGCAATCACAGGAATTCAATCCATTACAAGTGCATTGAAGTTTATGAGATTGGCCACAATAGCAGCCGCCGGCCCTTGGCTTGCATTAGCAACCGCTATCGGCTTAGCCGGTAAGGCGCTATTAGATTATCGCTATAAGGAACAGACCAAAGGTACAGACCTAGGCGTTGATGTTAACGGTCTTAGAGCTCATAAGAACTTAAATGCGCCTGGTACTAACTCCGCTTACATGGCTAACCATGACGGGCGTTACTGGGTTGAGGATAGTTCACTCTTTGGACTCGTCAAGAACGATCGCTTGGCAACGAAAGAAGAAGGCGCTCAAATCGATGCTGCTATTAAGGCTAAGGAAGCGGCAGATGCTGCGAAGAAGAAAGCCGAAGAGGAGCAGGAGAAACTTCAAAAAGAAATCGACGATGCCAAGAATGGTCTTACCAATAATGAGGCTATTAATAAGGCGAATGAAGAAGCTAGTAAAGCCGCTAAAGCGCAAGAGGCAGCGGCCAAAAAAGCAGAGCAAGCAGCAGAGAAGCTAGCAAGTTCTGTAGAACGCCTCAATGAACTTATTCGCAGTCTTACTCTTCAATCCTTAGAGATTGATGGTAGCCAATATGAAATCGACAAGCTAAATGCTAAGAACCAATACGAAACGAATAATAAGAACATCCGTGAGATTATTCGTTCTGCTGCCGGATTAAACGGCGGTGGCGGTGGTACTGGCCAAGCATCAAGTGTACTAGATGCCGCTAATGCACAGTTAGGCAAGAAGTACGTATTAGGTGCAGAAGGTGATTGGGCTACAGATTGTGGCAAACTATTTGCCGATAGCATTAGAGAATCGTTTGGTATTAGCACTCCTAGATATGTGCCTGATATTATGCGTGATGCTAGAGCTGTAGGTGCATGGCATGATGTAGGCGACGGATACGTGCCTAAAGCAGGTGATGGTGTAGTTGTACTTGGCGATAACCATGTAGTTATTGCTGATGGTAATGGTGGCTATACTGGCGCAAACTCTCATGGACCTGGTGGCGTGGGACCTGGACAAGTACTTCAATCTAGTTCTATTGCAGGTGACTTTGGAACTGCAACAGGCTATGTAGATACAGCACTATATGCAAAAGCGTATGGTGGTAATGTTGGCGGCGGATGGGGTAGCTCAATCGATGCCTTAAAAAATGCTAATGCTAAAGCGTTGGCTAACTCCAACCTAGTAGCAGAAGCCAAGGCTAAGAATGAAGAGGTATATCAAAAGAAACTCGAAGAAGCTGACCGTAATCAAAAAATCCGTGTACGTAAGATGAACGAGGAAATATCAAAACTTGACCTTGAACGCACAGGCGATCGCTTGCAATTACTCAAGACGGAAGCCGAAGCCCAAAAGGCTCAAATTGACGATAATGTTCGTGAGTACACAAAAGCAGTTGGTGATAAGACATTAGCCGAAAAGAGGGCTAATGCCGAGAAGCTAAAGATTACTGCTGATACGGAACAGAAAATCAGAGAGTTAGCATATACGCAACTCAACGAGGATTCTGAACGTCAATCTAACTTAGTAAGGCTTGGACGGATATCTCAATCGGATGCAGACCAAGTACTTAATGAACAGTTGCGAGCATACATCGAATTCGCTCAACGAGAACTTAATGAAGCTCAGCTAAGCGCTACTCAACGCTTACAAGTAGAAAAGAACCTCGTTGAAGCTCAGCAAAAACTATGGGAAATGGCAGGACGTAACTTGCGCACTAGCCTAGCTGAAGGTGCTAGACAGTATAACCAACAAGTCACTAACTATGGCGACCTAGCGAAGTCTACTTTTGATAGTACGATGAGCAGTATTAACTCCTCATTTACTAGCCATCTGGAAAACATCGCAACTGGTGCTGAGTCATTCGGTAAGGGACTTAAAAATATCTTCAAGGATATTACAAATAGCATTATTAAAATGCTCGTGAACCTATCCTTCCAACAGTACGTACAGCCTAAACTACAAAGCTTATTCGGTGGAGTGGTAAGCGGTATCGGTGCTATAGGTGCCGGTCGTGGCGGTGTATCTTCGTTTGCTAGTGGCGGTTCTTTCAGTTCCGCATTTACAGGCAATAGCTTCGGTAAATTCGCAAGCGGTGGTATCGCTCCTGCAGGTATGACATTAGTTGGTGAGAATGGTCCAGAGCTCTTACAGTTCAACTCTTCTCATCGCATTTATAATGCTAGTCAAACTCGTAAGATGATTAGCGGTGAAGGAGCTAGTAAAGTAACGGTGAATATCATCAATCAATCTGGCCAACAACTAGATAGCCAACAGCAAGAAACTAAGTTTGATGGCGAGCAAATGATAGTTGATGTAGTAGTATCTAGTCTTATGACAAACAAAGGAGGTATGCGTGATGCCATTAAGGCAGCCGCAGTATAGGGTATGTTAGAATTTCCTAATATTCGATGGCCGATATACCCCATCGATGAAAATACACCGGATGTGACTCGTAAGGTTCAGGTAGAAAACATGACGATGTTAACCCATCGCAAGACTACAAAAGCATTACGATCATATTCAGTAAATTACAAGATACCGACTTCGGAATATATCAAGCTAAGGAATTTCTTTGACCAGGTCAATACTGCAGAGATATTCCTTTGGACACATCCAGAGACACGAGCGAAGGTAAGAGTAAGGTTCGCGGACCAACTCCACTTCTCCGCTAGTGATTATGGTATATGGAATGGTTCTATTCAATTACAGGAGGCTTAGATGTTAACGCTATCAACTGCATCAATTATCGAAAAGAATAAGATATCCTCCACTGGAGCATGGGTAATGGCTATTGAGCTTCATCATCCGGAAGGGAATATCCTCCTCGTGAATAATACTGAGGACTTAACCTTAGCGGGCAAGAAGTATACCGCCTTCCCGTTCAAACTAGAGGATATCAACGAGGACACTAAGCAGATGCCTAACGTTAAACTCTCTGTAGCGAATGTAACCGGTACTATCCAACGGTTAGTAGAAAAGAATAAAGGCCTCACAGATTGTGAGGTCAATATTCGAATATTCAATACTAACTTACCGGACATTATTGAACTAGAAGAAACGTTCATCATCAATGCATCCCAATCTAAAGCAGACTGGGTAGTGTTCACATTAGGCACAGACTTTTCATTCTCTCGGAGGTTCCCGCCTGTTCGCGTGATGAAAGACTACTGTCCTTTCAAATTTAAGTCTGTAGAGTGCGGATACAAAGGGTACGCACAATCATGTAATAAAACTCTAAAACGCTGTCGTGAGTTAAATAACAGCGTTAGATTTGGCGGTGAGCCAACAATACCACAAGGGGGCTTATATGCGTCTAACTCTAAATAACCTAGTAGGGGCTCCGTGGAAAGAGTTGCCTTGTTGGGAGCTTGTGGTAGAGGTGTACAAGAGAGCCGGTATTCAACTAGAGCCATACACAATGTATTGGCCAGATATGAACTCTCCCTGGCACGAAGTCAAGGAGCCGGAAGTAGGGGACATAATTGTCATGAACCTCTACGGTAATAATGCGGATCATATCGCAGTATATGTCGGCGAAGGTAAGATGATACATTCTACCGAATATGCGGGCGTGTGTATCGTACCAATGGACAGATTAAGAAAACGTATATTTGGAGTGTACAGGCACAAGGAGGCTCAAAATGATTAGATTAGTAATTGCTCGAAACCCATTCGACCTTACCACTAGACAAGAGACTCTTGTGCCTTTTGTTGAAGGTAAGACACTCAACCAATATTTCACTGAACCAGGCGAATGGGTGTACTCCATTAATGGTGAGTTAGTAGATGATACCACATCACCTACAGACGAAGCCTATGTAGTGGTACTACCTAAACTTGAAAAGCAAGCATTCGCTATCTTGTTATCTATTGGTTTATCTATTGCAACTGCCGGTATCGCCTCGGGTGCGATATTCGGTATTACTAGCGTATTAGGTCGTACGCTAGCAGCAATGGCCATCGGTATGATTGGTAATGCGATCATATCTAAAATAGCTACACCTAAGACAGATAGCTCTAATACAGAGCAGTCCGCTACTTATGGTTGGCAAGGTGCACAAACTGTTATTGGCCAAGGTCATCCTTTAGCCATTACCTATGGCAAGTGTAAAAGTGCAGGTATGCTTATATCACGCCATGTAACGAGTGACGGAAGTAAGCAATATCTTAACCTACTATACTGTGCCGGAGAGGGTCCTATTGACGCTATAACGGACGTTAAATTAAATGGTAACCCTATTGGTAACTATAAGGAAGTTCAACTCGATGTAAGACTTGGCACGAATGATCAAGAGATTATCCCTAACTTCAATGATAACTATGCTGACCAACCTTTGACGTATGAGCTTACCAACGACTGGTCAATACATCAAACGCAAGGTAACTTATCTACTGCATTAGAAGTAACTTTATCACTGCCTAACGGTTTGTATTATTCAAACGACCAGGGCGGACTAAGTGAAACCTCAGTCACTATTGAAGGTGGCTATCGTAAAGTTGGTTCTGCAGAGTGGATACCATTACCGATTAGTAACAATGGTGGCCAAAGTGCCATGCTTGAAAAGACAGATAATCGTTGGTTTAAGCGGAACAGTCATTCAAGAACTTCTATCGATAATAGCCAATATACTGGTGTTATCAAGGATAGTTCAAATAAAGCTATCTATCGCGTGTTCCGGTTCGATGTAAAGGAACCAGGACAATATGAAGTCCGTATGCGATGTGCACATAAGGACGGTAATTCTAACCGCCATGTGAACAAAGTATACTGGTCACAGTTAACTCAAATTGTCTATGATGACTTCATTCATCCTGGCAAGGTACTTATCGGTATTAAGGCACTAGCTACTGACCAATTAAATGGCAATGATCCAAACGTAACATGGATACAAGAAAGAAAAACAGTATGGGTATTTAATACCTACACAGGAGCGTATGAGTCTAAACCGGCTAATAATCCGGCGTGGGCTTGCTACGATATCCTTCATCATTGCCGTAAGATTGGCGATGAGTATGTAGCCAAAGGTGCTCCTCGTGAACGCTTCGTATATGACGCATTTAAGGCGTGGGCTGATAAGTGCGATGAAAAGCATATTACATTTGACTATATCTACGACAATGCTAGCCAAGTATGGGACGCACTAAAATACGCTGAGAACGTAGGTAGAGGTAAGGTAATACCTTTAGGTACTCGATTTAGTTGTATTTATGATTATGCTGCTACACCTACTCAGTTATTCACCGTGGGTAATATCAAGATGGACTCCTTTATGGAGGAGTTCCAGGCTACATCATCTAGGGCAAACGCTATCGAGGTATCATTCCTTAACAAAGCTAAAGACTATGAGCGTGATGTACTTCCTGTATTCAGTGAAGAGTATGACGTGACTACATCGCTCACCAGTCCGGCGCAAGTCGAACTCATGGGATGTGTGGATGTAGACCAAGCCTACAATTATGCTAAACACTACCTAAGAGCGAATAAGTACGAAGTGCGTACTTGTACCTTCGAGGCTTTCACAGACGCCATAGCGTGCACGATAGGGGATGTAATTCTGTTACAGCACGATGTGACAGACTGGGGCCAAGGAGGTCGTGTAGAGTCTGCTGTAGGTAATAAAGTAACCCTCGATAGAGAGGTTACTTTTGAGCCAGGTAAGACTTACAGGCTTATGGTGCGCAACGCTAAAACGGATGCATTAGAGTCTTACAATGTCACTGGTGTAAGCGGTAAGACCTTAACGCTTGCTAGTAATGCAGTTATTCAGACAGACGATTTATACACCTATGGTGAGGCAACCAAGGAAGCTAAACCGTTTAGGGTATTATCCATTAGCAAGTCCAACTCTGAAATGACTCGTAAGATATCCTGTATCGAATACTACCCTGAGTTGTACGCCGGTGATGATGGATCAGTGCCAATTATCGACTACACAACAAAGTCTGATGTGATTAAGGTTATTAACTTAGTCTTAATTGCTGACGTTAAGACCTTAAAGGACGGTACTGTACTTTGTGATATCAATGGTACTTGGCAACTGCCAAGGGGTAAAGTGGCCAAAAATATCATCGTATATTATAAGCCTGTAACTGCTAAGGAGTGGCAACAGTTTAAAGTATTAGACGGTAGCGCTACTAGCGTGACTATTCCAAGTGTAGCAACTGATGTCAATTACGACGTTAAGATTGTATGTACAAATAATACTGGTGCTGCGTATGAAGGTGTGGAGCGTGCGGTATATGTAAGTGGTAAGGAAATACCACCGGCTACACCTAAAGGCTTTAAGGTAACGCAAGATGCAGTAAATAGTAGTGTACTTCACTTATCATGGGAGCCTAATACAGAGGCTGACCTACATGGATACACTCTATATGACGGTAATGGCGTAGTGTTGATTAAACATATAGGTGGTACATCCTACTCGTACTTCATCCCTAATACTGGTAATTACCAGTTCAATCTATCGGCTATTGATACATCCGGTAATGAAAGTGGTAAGGCTGAGGCTCGTATCACTGCAAGCGTATCTGCTGAAAGCGTGGCTACACCTAAAGCACCGGCACGAGGTGAGGTGAAAATCGGTAAGACGATCACTGCTGCATGGGACCCAGTAGAGAATACCTACATCGATTACTACGAAGTTCGACTTGATAGTAATGTTGGCCAGTCCAATAACCTATTAGCCAAGACTACAGACATTCGCTCTGAAATTAAGTTATCGGCTCGTAGAGGTGCGGTATTAGTTTACGCACACAATCCTGTTAAAGGTTATGGTCCGGCTCTTAGACTTGACTATAACGCAGTGGTAGCTAAAGCTCCGACGAATGTCAAAGTAAAAGGTAATATTACAGGCGTGAGCGTGGTCTTTGATAGCATACCAGATACTTGTATAGGCGCTAACATTTACATCGGTACAGAGAAGTATTTTGTTACTACAAACGTAAATATGATACCGCATGACCCAGGTGTATTTGATGTTAAAGTGGCTTATGTTGATGTGTTCGGTGAGGGTACTTACTCCAATATTATTGGTAGTTCTGTACCGGCTAGTATTGACCCTTCGTTAATTAACGCGGAGGCGTTAGGCTTGGCTGATATCGACAGACGTATTAATGAGCTAGATAAGTCTAGTAACCAATACGCTAAGGCTGTGCAAGCTATGAGCCATGCACCTCAACTTATGCGTGATCCAATCTTTAAATCTGAGTTAGAACTTAGCTTGTATTTAAAAGATGGCCAGCAAGTTACACAAAAGTTCGGCAGTGCTAATGCTCAGTATGACGACGTAGTGACCGGCGGTCGTATGGTAGGACTCATACCTGGCGATACTAAGTACTCCAGTATTGGCTACGGTGGATTTAAGATTCGACCTAAGCAACAGTCCTTATTCGGCAAGCTGAATAACACATATATTGTTCGCATGATTGCCAAGGTGAAACCATCAATGACGATTCATTTAAACAACAATGATATTGGTAATGGTGGCACAACCGGATGGATAACCGATAACAAGGGTACAGACAAGCCAGAAGAATATATCTTCTACTGGAAGTATGGTAAATCTTGGGTTGGTACCGATGTAAACAATCGTGAATGTGGCTACGTATACTTCAAGGATAAAGCCGGAAGCAGTACAAATCCTAACTTCATAGCTTGGATTTACAAGATTGAAGTATTCGCAGTCGATGAGTACGACAATAGCATAGATGATGTTAGAAGCTCCATCACTCAACTAGCCGGTAGCATTGACTCTAAGGTAACCAACGCTACAAGTGGTATGGCTACACGCATTACTCAGCTAGATAATGCGATTAAATCACAGGTTATTACCGGTGATAAGGTCATGAGTGCCATTACTCAATACACAGGCGGGACTAGGATTGACGGTAGGCTTCTGCATGTAACGGGCGAAGCTCTGTTTGACAATAACATCATTACCAACAAGATGTTAGCAGCCAAAGCTGTATCTGCTGACAAGATGGACGTCGGTGAGTTGAGCGCGATCAGTGGTAACCTTGGGACTGTAACAGGTGGCAAGGTTATCGGCGGTGTACTTCAAAATAAGGCAGGCTCGTTTAAGGTCGATGAAAACGGCAACATCGTAGGCGCTAATATTACAGGCTCGCGTATTGATGCTCAGTCGATTATTCAAGCCGGTTTTAAAATCAAAAACATTGATATACAAATCTACAAAGTACGTCATGGTGACTGGTGTCCACTACCAGAAGGGTTTAGCGAAGGTCAATGTACGTTTATCCCTGTTGGTTATAAAATGACTGAAGATTATAGTGACGTAACAGATGGTACTAGAGAGGGGCGAGAAAAATGGGCTATTGCTAATGGGCGAAGAATTGATGATTGCACAATATATTTCCAGTCTAATATATCGAGCGAATATTACGATACTAAGCCAACCATTGGACTAAATGGTCGCAGGGCTGTTTGCCAATCGATATGGTATCGTTATTTCAGCAATCGAGATGATGATGGCTATCATCAACATATCTCCTTTGGCGTACTATATGTTCTCGTCATTGGCAAAAAATAGTGTTGCAAGCCATAGATTAGACGATAAATAAAAGGAGGCTATATGGTCGAACAAGATTTAACACTCCACGCCGGACAAGACTTTGATATCACGTACGTCGTACCACCGGAAAGTGACATGGACCTAAGTCAGTACAAAGGCGCTTGTAAAATTCGCAAGCGCCCATATGACAATATGATATTAGAGTTACATTCTGTGGTAGAGTCTAAACAGGTAAGGTTTTATATTTCTGGCCAAGAGTCAGCGGAGAAGAAAATAAAGGGTGGCGATTATATCTACGACGCATTCCTTTATAACGATGAACACTGGCTGAAGATTGGTCAAGGTACGATTACGATCGTGCCGGATATTTCAATGCATGATTAAGGAGGGTAAAACATGGCAGACAACACTCTTACACTAAAACTTGATGCAGATACAGCTATGCCACTTATCGAGAAAATCGGTAAAGATATTGTATTGCCTATTGTTAGTGAAGCAGGTAAAAGTGCATATGCAATCGCAGTCGCTCATGGATTCCAAGGGACTGAACAAGAATGGTTAAATAGCTTACGTGGTCCTAAAGGTGACCCAGGTGATAAAGGGGACCCATTTAAATTTAGCGACTTTACACCAGAACAACTTAACGCAATTAAAGGTAAGAAAGGTGATAAAGGGGACCCTGGTAGCGTTGAACAGTCAGCACAATTCTTAAAAGAACACGGCATATGGCTCCAAGATACAAATGTAGATACCGTACTAAAAAAAGTTATTGAGCTATCCAACTGTTACAATAATTTCGTGCCTAGAAATTTGGAATTTGTACAGCCTGCCGCTGGGGCCACTTACATTGACTTTACAGGAGAGCCTCATTTCAGGCTATCCATTAACGGCGGCGAAAAACGAGAGTTCCAATCTGATAATATGCGAGTTTCGATTGATAGTACTATGCAAGGTCCTATCACAGTCAACTACTACGACCTAACCGATAATATCATAGGCACTTATGTTATTAATTTAGTAGTCAACAATGAGGAATACAATTGGGGTTCATTAGTCGAAACTAAAGAAATTTCCAAGGGTGAAACAAAAGCAACGCTACAAAAGTACGAAAACGGTGCAAAAATCATTGTTACAAAATTTGATACTAGCGTGTATGAGCTTGAAATTAATAATGTATACTCAAATATGATAAATAATAATGGCTTGCGTAATATAAAAACAATCGAACTCGATTTAACAAAACTGCCTATTGTTAGCAATAAGGGGTATTGGCTCGCATCTGGCGATATATTCCGTGTATTCAATGATCAAGACTACGTTATGTTGAAAGTCAAAAAAGGACAAGTTGTTACCTCTGGTATGGGGTTTGGCCCATCATCTTATGGAACTGCTGAATATCTTAACAGCGGCACCAATGTCAAAACAACTGACGTAAAATTGCAAATTAATGACTCTAACGTAGTAACTATTGGAAATCGAGAGAGAGCTAGATATTCATTCACTACAAATAGAATTGAGAAAATTGGTTAGCACAATGTAAGTTAGCACAATGTAAGTTAGCACAATGTAAGGGGGTGCATATCTCATCTGGACTTGGCAGTTTGAGTTGAACGATTTGCTTACGACATTAACTATCGTAGGCATCGTAGCAGGTGCAGGATATCGGCTTCTGATAGTACCTCTATTAGACCGTCTGGAAGCACAACGAAAACAAGATGGCATAGAATTCGCTAACAAGTGGAATACATTATTCGACACACTATGTGAGCTAAAGGACGAAATGAAACAGTCACGTGCTGAACGTACTGAGTCCGCAGCTACTTTTATGATGTTAACCACTAGACTAGAATCTATGGAAAAGCGAATTAATGAGTTAAGGGAGGAACTACATGATCATACCACCTCAGCTCATGGACAGCGCTAAGAAAGTATTTAAATCTGTTAGGGTGGCTAATATCCACCCTACAGGTGTACTAGCAACGAGGGCATTAGTCCTCGTCATGCTAGTACCTATATTGTTAGTAGTCATCGAATATGTAATGGCGTTCGCCACAGGATATGTATCCGATGAAACAGGGAAATTAATTAGCACAGGTATTAACATTATTGATCATATCTTTATCCCAAGTGTACTAACTGCCCTTGTAGGGTTCTTAGCACTCTGGATAGATAAGGATAATAACGGTATACCTGATAAGCTAGAAGAACAACCAAAGGTACCGCCTATGATGGAAAGGGGGAGTGCTGATGATAAACGTTAGTTTAAGTGACTTAAACGACTATTGCAGTAGGGCTGTAGGTTACATCGATAAAGTGTACATACACTGGACTGCAGGTCGATACAACCAACAGTTTGACGATTACCACATCAATATTGATGGGTGCGGTAATATTTATATTGACGGTGAATTAACAGACCACAAAAGCCACACATGGATGCGTAATGGCAGAGCTGTAGGTATATCCTTGGATTGCGCCTATGGAGCTCAATGGGTAAATGACTTAGGTGATTATCCACCGACTGCGGCACAAATTGAAGCACTAGCGCAAGTAGTTGCAGTATTATGCGTAGACCTAGGACTACCCGCTAGTATTAGTAACGTATTAACTCATGCTGAAGCAGCGGATAACATGGACGGGTTTTACGCACATGATCCATATGGGCCAACAACTACATGTGAGCGTTGGGACTTATGGGTAGTTACCCAAGGTGATGAACCTGGTAGTGGTGGCGATGTAATACGAATGAAAGCTAAATATTACGCTCAGCAATGGGGCAGTAATATATAGGGGGTATATATGTATGAAAAAATCAAATCTACACTTACTGGCTATCCTAAGCTTTATTATATTATCGGTGCTATTGTGCTCCTCTCCATCTTTTGCCTCTGGTATATCTTCCACGAGCCAAGCGGAACCAACCATAACGATTCCCTTAACACAGTGGAACGAATTGAAAAGCAACAACGAGAAAGCCTTGAGCTTAATCGAGACATCCAGTCTGCCATTGACCGAGGCACAGTCCTTAGTCATGAAGCAAAGGGAAGAGTTGAACGAAGCACACAATACAATCTCGACATTAGAAACCGAATTGATAAAAGCCAAAATGCTATCCATGAAGCAAGAAGTTACCTTGTCAGAAATGCAGAACTCATTGACCGAATTGAAAGGGCAAATAGAGAACGACAAGAAAACTATCAAACGCCTACGGATGCAGCGCAACCTATCTCAAATGGTGGGAGCGGGGGCAGTAATCGGAATATCGATTCGACGATGAAATAGAGGTGATCCAATTATCTCCTGAGCATGAGCAGGTGGACTCATGGTAGTATTGTCAGAGTGATAAATATACTATATAATTGGAATGATAAACGCTTAAAATCTATTAAAAATTTAGACAGTAGCTCAACCGTGGCTCACCCTTAAAATACAAAAATACAGTAGTTATAAGGCTTTGTAGCGGTTAGCTATTATTGTTCGAGGAGAATAGATAGAATTTAAGAACCCAGTAGACACGCAGTTTACTGGGTTCTTTTCTATTTGATACTTTATAAAATTGTTATAATCTTTAACGGTAGCTCACCTGTGGCTCACCCTTTTCAAGGTCAATAGGTACTGGTAATTTATTCACGGCATCCACATATTGAGATACTGTCTTATGGGTATAAATAGATTGGGTAATATCCTTAGCCGTAGAGTGGCCAACAATATGCTTAACTAATATCTCAGGTATGTCAGCATTACTACACATAGTAATAAACGTATGACGGGTATCGTGTGGAACGTGTGAGCCTAATTGCCATTCTTCACATGCACGAGTAAACTCATCACGATAACGATGTTTAGCCCAACCCGTCACGAGCTTTTCTGAACGTTTGAATTTAGCAGTTGTATATAGCTCTTCAATAAATGGGTAAATACATTCGGCAATAGGTATAGCACGATCACGTCCGGCATCCGTTTTAGAACCACCAATCATATATCGGTCTTTTAAATGCACATTTTCAGTCTGAAGTGCAAATAACTCGGAAATTCTTAGGCCAGTGTAAATAAAGATTAATAAAAACCGTGCTATTTGCTCGTTTTGATGTTGCCATAGAGTGTTTATATTAGGCAACGTGAAAACGTTCGCCTTGCGTGTTTCTCGTGCATTTTTTGAGATTATAATGTCATTCATATAATTTTTAGTAATGATTTCATGTTTTATGGCCACGTTCATGACACGAATAAGAATTGATTTTGTATTCTTTTGATATGAATAGGTGAAATCATTATCGTCAAAAAATGACTGTACATGGATAGCACGTATGGTACTAACATCTAATTGAAGTAAGTGACTAAAATGTCTACGTGCAATATCAATGCTTTGGATACGTCCCTTGGATAACCCCTGGCGCTCAGACTCTTCTAATGTCCATTCAAATACCTGGCCAAAAGTAGTTATCTTACGTTCTTCAAATGCATCTGGATTAGTAGCATAAGTAGAGAGTGCTTGATATGCTTCGCTCTGAGTAGCGAATGTACCTAGTGATTTCTTAATAGGCTTACCATCTTCAGTCCATCCGATCGTGATTACTGCACGGTATGGCTTGCGTAATTTCTTATGTTTTAATTTATATACGGTACCTGAACCGTTAGCTCGTTTCATGGCCATAGATATACAACCTCCTAAAATACTCCTATCGTGTGATAGGAGTATTATTTTATTTAGATAGCTTATTTACATCTAAGTTATTATCAACAACATCTCCGAGTTTGTATAAAGTTAGCGCAGTCTTTAACTGTTCAACTTCTTCAGAGGATAGGGTGTAGTCCTTATAATATTGCGACCCTCGATATCTGATGATTGGATTATCACCTTGCGTTAAGATGCGCAATCCTTCATCTATTTCTGGGATTGTTAGCAAGGCATACTCATAGGCTCCGGAATCATCTAATCTGATATTTTTGCCTCCGCCGCTTTGCCCCGCAATGACGCCACGCATTGTGTAATCATATTTACCTGCAGAACTGGAGAACGTTAATTTATCCCAAAATATCCAATTTGTAGATATATCTAATGGAGCGAAAGTAACAAATTTGACAAAAGGTCCTGTTAAATGACCAGAGGAGTCTACGAAAGCAACCCATGATACAGAGTTATTCGGTTGTATCGCTCTTTGACTAGAACTGTAGAATTTATATTCCCTGTCTACTTGATCATATTCAAAGTTTGTATTGTTTAGAATAGTATATATTTCCTTTTCTGCATCAGCCTTTTTCGTTAACTCGGCTTCCTTGTTATTTTCTTCCTGCGCTTTGCGAGCTTCTTCTGATGCAGCATAAGCTGCTTGATTAGATGTATTTTGATGGTAATCAGTTATTACGTACCCTACCAATACAGCCATAATTACCACTAAAATAGCTGTTACTAACACTCTTTTGTTCATATCTATTTCTCCCAGTTTATATAACTAATTATGAATTCATTTCTTTCTCTACGTATTCTTTAAACTGCAACTCTATATCTGCATCATAATACTGATTAATAATGAAATCTTTAAGGTTAATTAGCTTAAGTTCACCAGTGAACTTAATGATTGCAGCCAGTTTAATTAACTCACCCTTATTGTCAGACTTTAAACATTCTATCAAAGCATTTGATAATATTTCAGTAGCAAATTTTTTGGCATGTAAATTAGCATCTCCTATGGCTTCGTGGCTTGTTGCTATCTGTACAAGTGCATCTATGGCAATTTTTGCTTTTTTAGTATTGAATAAATCTATAATATCTTGGCTTTCAATTAAATGTGATTTAGGAACGCCAAAATAGTTCGCCATTAATTCAATTTTATCGATACGTGGATACGTTTTCCCTTTCACCCAATCCGTAAATGTCGTGTACTTAAATCCTAAATCTGCACAGATTTTATTTCTATCTATTCCGCGGTTATTCATTAGGCGCTGAATATTCTCAGCCATAATTGCCTTGTTTCCCAATTCACTCATTATTTAAACCTCTCTGTTTCTCTCATATAAAATGGTATTGCTATACCTATATATTACGTTATTTCCGTAATAAAATCAATATTTTACGTAATTTTTACAATTGTTTAAGTTTGGTTTATGGACATTACGGATAAACCGTAGTAGAATGATGACTGTAAACAAGATGTGGGCATCGAGAAAGGAGGTAGCTTATGAAGTATACATTAAAGATGTTAAGGGCTTCAAAAAACTGGTCTCAACTTAAGGCATCTGAAGCGATTGGAGTGTCTGTTGATACTTGGGGGAATTGGGAGCGCAAACGCTCTTACCCTGATGTTCCTCACATTAAAAAGATACAAGAAGTATTTGGCGTAGCATATGACGACATTATTTTTTTATAGTTAATTACGGTTAAACCATTACGGAGAGCAAACAGATGAAACAGAAAGAATTTGTAGTAAGAATGTTCGGCGATGCAATCTCCGAGAGAATGAAAGAGCTGGAAATGACAAAAACGGATTTGGCCCGTGCTGCTGAAATCTCACTACCGACTTTGCAACGTGCACTAGAAGGTAGATCAGTCCGGATGGATACTGTGGTAGCAATTTGTTACGCACTCGAAGTTAACGACGATAGAGATTTCTGGGAGACGGATTATTATAAGCCGGCGCTTGACCGCATATAGGTGAACAGATGCAAAAAGATTACTTACAAGTGGTTGCCCGTTTATGTTTATTGTTAATCACAATCGGGCTGATAATAGGTGTTTGTTTATTTCTCATTATGGTAACGGTAATCGCCGCTACAGTGTGGTAAAGGAGTACTTACTATGATCACAAAAACAATTGCTGTGAGCCAAATGGCCACAGTCCTCGGGTGGACATTAACTGCAGTCCGGGAATGCATTGCCCGAGACAAGTTCAAGTTCGCTCAATGCTGGAAGACCGAAGGAAAAAAGGGAAGAACCTTTTCTATAGATAAGGACGGATTTAGACACTACTTATCTAATACACTCGGATGGACGGACAGCAAAATCGATAAAGAGTTCAAGGAGGCACACATCGTATGAGTAAAGTCGTGATTTACGCAGTCAGAGTTATAGCAGCATTACTAGTTGTTGGTACTGTAGGTTCTATTGAAATAGACCGCATTGATATGTGGACTGGATTCTGCCAGGCAATGCTAGGCATTACGCTTTGGGCACTCACTAGTTACTGGATTGAGGAGCAATATGGCAAAAGATAAATTCTGCAAAGTATGCAATAAGAAAATCAAAAACCCATATACGAATTGGTCTTACTTAACCGGTGAGCCACGTATCGTGTGTGATAACTGTAAGGAAATACATCCAATCGTTAATAGATTCCGGATGCAGGCCAAGTTAACTCTTAAGCACGGATAAGGAGAATATTATGCCAAAAGTAAACATTACAAAATCAGCAGTTCGTGCCTTTATTCTAAGCGAATATCGGAAAAAGCACGAGCCTTTGAGAAACGCACGAAAAGAAGTGCTGCGGAGCGCCATAGAATCAAGTCATCTATTTATAGATTTTAAAAACATAATGGCCTCTGCGGAATCGGTTGCAAGTGCGTTAGAAAAAGCCGGATACGGATCAGAATTTAGACGAAATCTTGTCTCTTGTGATAAGGCGTTAAATCGTACAATAGGTAATTTGTATACGGCGGGGCTTGATAAACCTAGTGATGAGATTAAAGCATTATATGCAATCGCGAAACCGTATGATGAAAAACTCGAAAAGTTAGAGAACGCTTATCAATCGGCACGTAGTGTTATCGATAACGCACCAGGAGGTAAAGCAGCTGCCGATATTTTAAAATTGGCAGGACTTGATTTTTATGCGGGGCAAAATACTGACAAGGGAACAACATTAGATTTAAGCGCTTTGAAAGGCGGTGATTAAATTGCGAGACTGTACAACGTGCCCGAATAAAGATTATTGCATTCCTGATGAGTGCGAGCAATTAGGCACAAAAAAAAATGCCCTCACGCACGGCAATGCGTAAAGGGCACATAGAAGAATATCCATTTAAAGTATATCACATCGTTAAACCGAAAGGAAACAGAACAATGATCGAGTTAAAAATCACAGTAGATAAAGCAGTTGAATTAGAACAAGAAGTGAAAGACCTATATCAATCTATTGTAGGTACTTCAGTTAAAGAAGTAGAAAACTGGACAACTAATGACGTTAAGCCGGCTAAGAAGGAAGCCCCAAAAGTAGAAACTCCTGCTCCTAAAGCTGTGCCGGTTAAAGAGGAAGCACCAGCTCCTAAAGCTGAACCTGTTAAAGAAGAACCAGCTCCAACTGTGAAACCTGAAAAAGCAGTACCTAGCCTTGAAGCAACTCGTGAAGCAGTAAAAGAAGTAATGGCGAAAGCCGACGATAAAACGAAAGCTAAAGGCGAATTCAAAGCCTTCTTAGATAGCATCGGCGCTGAAAAGGTAACATCTGCTACCGATGAACAACGTATTCAAATTATGGAATGGGTGAATAGCCGTGGCTAAGAAACACGCCTTACTAGGTGCATCCAGTAGTGCCAGGTGGTTAGTATGTACTCCTTCAGCAAGACTGGAAGCGATGTTCCCTGATGAACAATCACCGTATGCTGCGGAAGGAACTGTAGCACACGACCTGGCGGAAGCAATCCTCCGGCATAAGCTTGATGGCAAAAAAGCCCCTAAGCTAGATGACTACTCCACTGAAATGATAGAAGCAGTTAATCGGTATGTCGATATTTGCGAAGAAAAGGTAAACGAAGCTCGTGCTCGTTCCGCTGATGCAGAAGCCATGATTGAAGCACGGCTCGACTTCTCTAGATGGGTGCCTGAAGGCTTTGGTACCGGCGATATGGTAATCGTAGCCGATGGCATCCTGGAAGTAATCGACCTGAAGTATGGTAAAGGCGTTCCTGTTAGCGCTGTTGAAAACACGCAAATGCGACTCTACGCATTAGGTGCTTACGATGTAAACGAGTACTTATACGATATTAAAACAGTTCGTATGACGATCGTTCAACCAAGACTCGATAGTGTGTCTACCGATGAAATGTCTGTAGAAGAGCTACTCGATTGGGGCGAAGACATCAAACCTATCGCACAACGTGCCTGGGACGGTGTCGGCGAATGTACACCTTGCGATTACTGTAACTTCTGTAAAGCACGGCACACCTGCCGAGCATTAGCAGATACTTGCCTTGATACATTCTATAAGAATGGAGGCAAGCTCAATCAATTACTCACTGACCGTGAGGTATCTGACATCCTAGGGATGAAAGATTTAATCACAAAGTGGATTAAAGGTGTTTACGATTTCGCGTACGAGAAAGCTTTATCAGGTGAAAAGCAATGGCCTGGATACAAATTAGTAGAAGGTACATCAAGACGTACCATTACGGATCCAGACGCTGCTGCTAAAACATTACTCGACAATGGCTACAAGGAAGAAGACATATTCAAGCCTCGAGAACTCGAAGGTATCACTAACCTACAAAAGGTACTCGGTAAAAAGGGCGTTGCCGAATACTTAGAAGCGTATATCGACAAGCCTGAAGGCAAGCCTACACTTGTACCGGAAAGCGATAAACGCCCGGCAATTAATACCGTAGAATCTATGGCTAATGAATTTACAGACGAGGTGTAACAATGGTAACTGTTAATGCAATCGCAAAAGAGCTCCGCGAACGAGGTCACTACTTCGATGAGCTCTACCAAATTACTATTGCTTACGCTACTAGCTTACATGTCCGCTACTATGCTGTAAATGCAAGGTGCGAGGCAATAGAAGCGTCTTATACATTGGAGGAGAACTCGTTTGGTTCACCTCCATGGGAAGATGACGACAAATGGACCGCTTTAGATGATGAGCGGTCCGACATCGAAGATGAATTAGATAATTTATTTAGTACAGTAATAGGGTTCGAACATGACTGTAACCCATTTAAGAAATAAGGAGACCGTAACAATGGCTAAATTAACAACTGGTATCGTAAGACTTTCCTATGCAAACATCGCTCAACCTCGTAAAAACGACGACGGCAAAGCAAAA
>QWCZ01000491.1_pt1 | contig 30495 bp, 28 predicted proteins | sample 1972651 | NCBI WGS metagenome assembly QWCZ01 (sample SAMN09866695, study PRJNA288562) | Human oral metagenome isolate pre1_saliva, whole genome shotgun sequencing... | isolation source: mouth | host: Homo sapiens | place: USA: California
ACATTATATATATATATATATATAGTCAATACTTTTATAAAAAATATGACAGCATTTTTTATTTTTTATTGAATAGATAATATAAGAGAGACAGTACTAACGAGGTAGGAAGTAACAGAATTTTGAATATGAATTTTTTGTATAGTAAATTTATTATTTATTAAATGTTTGTGATATAATAAATATGTGAATATAAAAATGAATATGCAACACAAAAATTAAACAAAAATGGAGAAATGTGGCAATGTGTGAGGCGCTAGATAAAATAGAGGAAATCGGAGTTAAAAAGGGTATTTTGATTGGTAGAGAAGAAGGCAGGATACTGTGTGTAGAGCAAGGCGAAGATATAGTGTCTAAGCTAAACGGTATTTTAGCAAGAGAAGGAAATATAGAAAAGATTCTTAAGGCAAGCGAAGATAGGGAGTACAGAAAAGTATTGTTGCGAGAGTATAATCTCATATAATTGATTAGATTTTATTGAAGTGTAAAACCTTTAAAAGGTTTGTGCAGTTTTAGAAGACAGGGTTTGAAAAAATCCTGTCTTTTTCTATTCAATGATGAATAGTTGAAATAAACTTTTTACCTATATTTATTACAAAAAACAAAAGAAATATTGAAGAATAAATTGCCTGATGATATAATTTTCTTAAAATTATTAGTAGATGGGGAAATAAATGGGATTACGTTTTAGGAAAAGTATTAGGATTTGCAAAGGTATGAAGTTAAACTTCGGGAAAACAGGTGTAGGTGTTTCTTTTGGAACGAGAGGTCTGCATTATACAGTTCATTCAAGTGGCAGAAGAACAACTTCTGTGGGAATTCCGGGTACAGGAATATCGTATGTAAGCTCAAGCGGAGGCGGAAGATCTAAAAGAAGTAGGGCAGGTGCAGGTATAAAAGCTCAAAGAGAGGTTCAAGTACAGCAACAAAAAGAAGAAGAATATAGCAGAAATTGTGAAATGGTAGATGATTTTAACGAACTTCTTGATATGATACGTTCTATTCATGAGGAATGTAGTGAGACAATAGACTGGATTTCACTGAAAAACAAACCTGAGCCGTTCAACAATATGTTACCAGGTCCGCGTGAGGAGGAGGCACTTAGAAGTTTACATGATGCCAAGCCCGGCTTTATTGGGAAACTTATACCTGCAGCGCATAACAATAAAATGAAAAAACTTAATGACGCTGTTTTAGCGGCACGAGAGGAAGATAAGCAAGTATATGATGATTGGGAAAACATGAAAAAGCTTGCAACACAAGTTCTGTCAGGGGAGATTGACAGCTATTTTTATGTTGTTTCTGAAATGCATCCGTTTGATGAGATATTGGATTACGGAAGTGATTTTAATATAGGCACAGATATACCTAATATTTTAGAAGTTGAATTTCATGCAAAGACTGATAAGGTGGTACCGAATCATGTTTTAGAGATTACAAAGACGGGAAAGTTGTCTTCAAAAAAGATGACAAAGACAATGCATTATGATATAGCTCAGGACTATATTTGCAGCTGTGTTTTAAGAACAGCAAGAGAAGTATTTGCTTTATTACCTATAGAGAATGTAGTTATTCATGTTGTGGATAAAGTTCAGCCTATAATAGGAGATGAATATGATGATACGGTACTTTCCGTTCTTATAGACAGAAAGAGATTTGAACAGATAAGCTTTAGCGGAATAGATGCATCTGACACTATAGAAATGTTTAAGTGTAATATGAACTTTAAAAAAACAGGCGGATTAAAGCCGGTAAAAAGGGTTGAATTTTAGATACAAAGGAAATAGATATGAAAATTTGTAGAAATTGTAAAAAGTTTATAGATGATGATGCTTTGGTCTGTCCATACTGTGGCTGTGTAAACAGAAATGATAACAGTGTAACCGGAGGTAATATTGAAAGAAATGCTCCTGCTCCAAGAAAAAAGAGTAAGTTATGGCTGTGGGTGCTTGGTTGGATGTGCTTTTTTCCTATACCGCTGACTATACTTGTTGCAAGAAGTAAGAAGCTTAATAATGTAGTAAAAGCGGTGATATTGATATTATTTTGGGGTATTCTTATCCGTGTAGGTACGAAAAAAGAAAAGCCCGTTGATATAGCCGGTACAACTGAAATTGTAAGAGAAATGCCTTCACAAGATGATACAAGCAGTGAAAGTATGTCACAGGAGAGTACCACTGTTGAAAGCACACAGGAGACTACAGCACCTGTCATGGCACAATCAATAAGTTTTGGTGAAGTAAAAAACGGTATGAATGTTGGAGATACTTGGAAAGCTGCGGCAATTATCTCGCCTGAGAATGCACAAGATAAAACAGTTGTGTGGACTTCAAGTAATGAGGCGGTTGCTACTGTTGACGGTGAAGGTAATATTACCGCAGTAGGTGGGGGTGCGACAACAATTACCGCAAAAACATCAAACGGTATTGAAAACTCTTTTGATATAGGCGTTGAAGCGGATAAAGATGTAGATAAGAGATTGATGCAGGTAAGCACTGATTGGAGCAGAACCGATGACAATAATATCGGACATGAGTGGTCATATGATATAAGAATCAATGGTGAAAGAGCTAAAGGAGAGATGGAAGTGGCTGTAGGTGACAATATTTCTTTTTCTGCAAGTATGGAGGAAGAAGATACAAAGCCTGATATAGGATCGGAATCGGCTTCTCATACAGTTACAAAAGAAGACATTATGAATGGATTTTCCACTTCACTTGAAGTGGTGGTGACTGAAAACGGTGGAAGAAATAAAGGTAAGAGCGCACACTTTGTAGTAACATATAAGTTTGTCCCGAAATAAATAAGTTCCCTTCCTTGACTTGAAAGAAATAAAAAAGTATAATCAAGTGTAAATGTCATAAACTGAATGGAGATGAAACATTGATAAAGAGTATGACAGGCTTTGGAAGAGCCGAAGAGATAACTGATGATTATAAATTGTCTGTAGAGATTAAGTCTGTGAACCACAGATATCTGGATCTGAATATAAAAATGCCGAGAAGATTTTTTCCCTTTGAAGCTGAGATAAGAAATATTATAAAAAAATATGTCTCAAGGGGAAAAGTGGACCTTTTTATAAATTATCTGGACTTTAAGGACAAGGCAAGCGGAGTATATCTGAATAAAAATATAGTAAAGAAATACCTTGATATAGGATTGGAACTTTGTAAAGAGTATAGAATAGTTGATGATTTGAAAGTGTCACATCTTTTAAATCTTCCCGATGTTATCAGTATTGATGAACCTAAGCTTGATGAAGACAAGGTAAAGAGCCAACTCTTTAAAGTATTGGAAGAGGCTTGTAAAGTATTCTTAGGTACCAGAGAGTCCGAGGGTGAGAAACTCTTTGCAGATATAAATTCAAAACTTGAGCTTTTGACAGATACTGCAGATAATATCAAGGAAAGGTATCCGCAAGTTTTAGAAGAGTATAAGAGTAAGCTTACCTTAAAGGTCAATGAGCTTTTGAGCGGAGCGAGTATTGAGGAGAACAGAATCGCAACAGAGGTGACTTTGTTTGCGGATAAGATATGTGTAGATGAGGAAGTTGTAAGACTTTTCAGCCATATAAAGGCTATGAATGATGAAATGAAATTGGATACCGGTATAGGTAGAAAACTTGATTTCCTTGCTCAGGAGATGAACAGAGAAGCCAACACCATTCTTTCTAAATCTACAGACCTAAATATAGCTAACTATGCTATAATACTTAAAACAGAAATAGAGAAAATAAGAGAACAAATTCAAAACATAGAATAGAGGGAGTATGGCTGACGGAATATTAGTTGTTGTATCAGGTTTTTCAGGTTCAGGGAAAGGTACTCTGATGAAAAAACTTATGTCAGAATATGATAATTATGCCTTGTCGATTTCTGCCACTACAAGGTCTCCCAGAAAAGGAGAAAAAGAAGGCAGAGAGTATTTTTTTAGAAGCAAAGAAGAGTTTGAGAAACTTATTGCAGGTGATGAGCTTATAGAGTATGCCATGTTTTGCAATAACTACTACGGAACACCGAGGGATTATGTTTTAGAGCAAAGAAAAAGAGGAAAGAATGTTATACTTGAGATAGAGGTGCAGGGAGCACTGAAGGTCAAGGAAAAGTATCCTGATGCAATGCTGATTTTTATAACTCCGCCTGATGCAAATACCCTAAAGGACAGGCTTGTTAACCGCGGAACCGAATGTGAGAATGCTATAAAGGCAAGACTACAGCAGGCCGCTTGGGAAGCGGGTTGTATGAGTAAGTATGACTATATACTTATAAATGACGACTTGGAAAGAGCGGTTAGAGAATTAAATCATATCATTGAGAGCCACGGTAACTTAAAAGTGGACAGTAAAGATTTTATAGAAAAGATAGAAAAAGACTTAAAGACAATGTTTTTGGAGGAAAAATAAATGTTACACCCATCATATAGCGAACTTATCAATGTTGCAAACTCAGATGTAGATCCGGGAGAGGCACCTGTAGTACAGAGCAGATATTCAATAGTTATCGCCAGTGCAAAGAGAGCCAGACAAATCATTGACGGTGAGATACCTGAGGTGAAGGCTGACGGCAAGAAGCCTCTTTCTATTGCCGTTGAGGAGCTGTTTGAGCAAAAAGTCAGAATAACAAACGATGATCCTAATAACGAAGCTTAAGAATCATTTTAATGTGCCATCATTTTCATGATGGCTTTTTATTAGTTTTTGAAAGGTTTTTATGAAAATGTCGATGGTGTCACTTGGATGTGACAAAAATACGGTTGACTCGGAGATGATGCTGGGTCTGATGAACGAAAAAGGTTTTGAATATACGGATATTGACGAAGAAGCTGAGGTAATGATAATAAATACCTGCGGCTTTATACAGTCTGCAAAGGAAGAGAGTATCAATGCTATTCTTGAGGCTGCAAGACTGAAAGAAGACGGTAATCTTAAGGCACTTATAGTCACAGGATGTCTTGCACAAAGATATAAGGATGAGATAATAAAAGAGATTCCTGAGGTGGACGCACTGCTTGGTACTTCAAGTTTTGATAAGATTGTGGAAACTGTGGAGGATGTACTTGGCGGTGAGATAAAGAATGAATTTTTGGATCTTGACAGATTGCCGTCAATTTCAAAAAAGAGAAAAAATTCTACAGGCGGATACTATGCATATCTAAAGATTGCAGAAGGATGTAATAAGAATTGTACATACTGTATTATACCTTCACTTAGAGGTAATTACAGAAGTTATCCGCTTGAGGATCTTATAACACAGGCAAAGGATCTTGCATCACAGGGCATCAAGGAGCTTATTTTAGTTGCACAGGAGACTACTTTATATGGAGTCGACCTCTACAAAGAGAAGACTTTGCCGAAGCTTTTAAAGGAACTTGCCAAGATAGACGGTATCGAGTGGATCAGAATACTTTATTGCTATCCTGAAGAGATTACGGATGAACTGATAGATGTGATAGCAAAAGAGGATAAGGTATGTAAATATCTGGATATTCCGATACAGCACGCTTCCGACAATATACTCAGAAGAATGGCAAGAAGAACTACACATGACGACTTGGTAAATATTATAGGTAAGCTTAGAAAAAACATACCTGATATCACTCTCAGAACAACGATTATAGCAGGTTTTCCGGGTGAAACTGAGGGAGATGTCAATACCGTAGTTGATTTTATAAAGCAGATGAAATTTGAAAGACTGGGAGTTTTTACATACAGTGAAGAGGAAGATACCGTTGCGGCAGGGTTTGACAATCAGATAGATGAGGATGAAAAGGAAGCCAGAAGAGACAGAATAATGAGAGTTCAGCAGGAAATCTCACAAAAAAATCTGCAAGAAAAGGTCGGAAAGACATTCAAGGTACTTATTGAAGGCAAACTTCCGGATGAGAATGTATACATAGGAAGAACATATATGGATGTACCGGGAGTGGACGGATATGTATTTGTGAACACTGACAGGGAATATATGTCCGGAGACTTTTGTGATGTGCTTATCACAGGTTCATCAGAGTATGATTTGATAGGAGATGCACTATGAATTTGCCTAACAAACTGACAGTTTTGAGAGTATTATTGATACCGTTTTTTGTAGCAAGCCTGTTATATAAAGGCGGCGAGGACTACAACTTCAGGATAGTCGCCTTGATAATATTTGCAGTTGCGGCAATTACAGACACTTTGGACGGCATGATTGCAAGAAAGTATAATCTTATTACAGACTTCGGTAAGTTTATGGATCCGCTGGCGGACAAGGTACTTGTATGTTCGGGACTTATTTGCTTTGTGGAACTTAGACAGCTGAGTTCTGTAGTAGTGCTGATAGTTATAGCAAGAGAGTTTATTATAAGCGGTATCAGACTTGTAGCATCGGACAACGGTGTTGTGATTGCGGCTGCAATGTCCGGAAAGTTAAAGACTGTTGTGCAGATGATTACCGTTATTTTGCTTATTATCAATTTGCCGCAGCTAAGTATTGTAACAAATATTTTTATTGTACTGATGCTTTTCCTTACAGTATTTTCACTATGTGAGTATATTATTAAGAATAAGAGTGTTATAATGAGCAGTAAATAGATGTATTTATAAAGGAGACAAAATGGATACAATTACAAGAAATAAAACGATAAAACTCATTGGAATAACTGAAAAGGAAATAAGAGCAGATATTTCAGACTTAATGGACAATGAAGATTTGGATATTGAAATAAAGCCTTTTGATTCTAAAACTTATATAATACTTACAGCAGATGCGGATACCGAAGATGAGGCAAAGGACATTATAAGACCTGTTTCAAAGGAAATAAAGAAAAGACTTCGAAACTATATTTATTCTACTAAGGAGAAAAAGTCTCTTGAGATGAGTGTGGTAAGTTTGCTTGAAAAGAATGAACTTACCATATCTACCGCCGAGTCGTGTACAGGCGGACTTTTGGCAGGAAGGATAATAAATGTTCCGGGAGTGTCTGATGTATACAAAGAAGGATTCATTACATATACAAACAAGGCCAAAAGAAAAACTTTGGGAGTAAATAAGGCAACACTAAAAAAATATGGTGCAGTCAGTGCTCAGACCGCAAGGGAGATGGCACTTGGTGCGGCTCTTGAAGCGGACAGTGATGTAAGCATATCTGTAACAGGTATTGCGGGACCTGACGGAGGTACTGCACAAAAACCTGTAGGATTGGTGTATATCGGAGTATGTGTAAAGAACAATGTCCATGTCGAAGAGTTCAGATTCACAGGCGACAGAGCAAATGTAAGGGAGCAGACCGTTATCTCTGCACTGGGATTGCTTAGAAAGTGTATTTTGGAGTATTTTTCTTAGGGACTTTATTTAAGTGAGGTATATATGGTATTTTCAAAAAAATTATATCTGTCTTCGGATATAAAGAATGACTATAGAAAATATGTGAGATCCTTAAAGTTTAATAAAACCTCTTTTTTATTACATCTGGTTGTATTTCTTGAAGGAGAAGACAAGCTTACACTGGTGCATAATGCCGTTTTTTTAAACAACTATAAGGATACAAATGTTTATATAGTCGGACTTGCTTTAGGCAAGAAATCCGGAATCGAGCTTATTTCAAAGATAGTTGAAGATACCTATAAAACAAGAGGTGATTTTGAATATCACAGTTTTTTAAAATTGGAGGAAGGATGATAGGCGTATTACTTACTATATTAAAAGTTATCGGTATTATTATCCTCGCTCTGATTGCACTCGCGCTGCTTATTGTTTTGATGGTGCTTTTTATCCCGGTAAGATATAGGGGTAAGATTTATTTTAAAAAGACACCTGATATAGATTTGAGTGTTACATGGTTTTTCAAATTCCTGAATATCTCACTTAAGTTTAAGGATGAGCTTGATATAAGTGCCAAGGTGGCTTGGTTTTTTACAGTATTTTCCAACAAGGAAGATTCAAAGGATGAACAAAAGGTAAAATCTGATAATAAAGATACTTTTGAAAAAGAAACTGAAGAAAAAAGTTTATTAAAGAAAGAAAACAGTGAAGAGAAAAGTGCTTCTTTAAAAGGCGATAATATAAAAAAACATAAAAAAGATACTGAAAACATACTGCCTGTTAAAGCAGATGAGCTTAACAAGCAGGAAAAGAAGCACACCAAGGCTGTAAAAAAAGCTAAAGATAAAAAGAAGGATGAGAAAAATAAGAGTTTACCTGAAAAGATTTTGGAAAAGGTGAAAGATATTCACTATATTATCACAAATGATGAAAACAAGCTTATCTTTATGAAGATGCTTGAAAAGGTAAAAAAGATTATAGTTCATGTACTGCCTAAAAAAATAGTAGGTTACTTTAAGTTCGGTTTTGAGGATCCTTCCGTTACAGGTCAGGTGCTTGAAATTTTGGCTGTATTTTATCCGCTCTATAAGGATGATTTTAAGATTATACCGATGTTTTACGATGAGATTATAGAAGTGGATATTTCGTTTAAAGGCAGATTGCGTATTGTTTATGCAGCATATATAGGACTGCTTTTATGGTTAAATAAGAAAAAGATAAAGACAAGACCCAAATAAGGGTCTTTCTTATTAGTATTTTGGAGAAAAAATGAATATACAAATATTTGGTACCAATAAGTCTTCAGATACGAAGAAGGCTGTAAGATTTTTTAAAGAGAGAAATATAAAGTTTCAGCTTGTGGATATGAAGGAAAAGGGACTTTCAAAAGGAGAGTTTAACTCAGTTATGCAGGCTGTAGGCGGATTTGAAAATATGCTGGATGAAAAGTGCAAAGACAGTGAGACTTTGACACTGATAAAATATCTTTCACAAGAAGATAAAATCCCTAAGATTTTAGAGAATCAGCAGGTACTTAAACTGCCTATAGTAAGAAACGGAAAAGAAGCGACTGTAGGGTATACACCTGATGTGTGGAAAGGATGGGCATAATGAATACAGGAAGTTATAAGATAGATGACTATTTAAAAGAGTTGGCGTCAAAAGCGCCTGTACCGGGCGGAGGCGGTGCAAGTGCGGTTGCAGGTGCATTATCTGCCGCATTATCAAGTATGGTCAGCAATCTGACTGTAGGTAAGAAAAGCTATATTGCAGTGGAAGATGATGTAAAGAAAATACTTGAAGGTATGAATTCTCATATAGAGAGTTTTATAAAACTGGCCGATAAGGATGCAGAGGTCTTTTATCCGCTTTCACAAGCTTACGGTTTTAAGCCTAAGGATGAAATTGAAAGGGCGGAGCACGAAAAGAACATGGAAAAGCTTTTATACGATGCAGCCATGGCGCCGCTTGAGGTTATGAAGGAAGCGGGAGAGATGTTGTCGGATATTGAGTTTTTGGCCAAAAACGGCTCAAAGCTTGCAGTATCCGATGCCGGAGTGGCTGTAAGTTTGCTTAGAAGTGCAGTAAGCGGAGCTATGATGAATGTGGTTATAAACTTAAAATATATGAAAGACAGAAAACTTGCCGGAGAGCTTTTGGATGAGGCAAGTGAGTTGCTTGAAAGCACCATGGAAAAGTCCGATATTATATACAGAACAGTTTTGGAGGTACTTTTATGATTTTACTATATGGAGCGGATACTGCAAATGTTATAAAAGAAGAGATTGAAAGTATGAAAAAAAGCTTAAGCGGATATACTCCCACTCTCGGCATAGTAAGAATCGGAGCAAATCCTGCAGACCTTTCATATGAAAAGGGTGCAATCAAAAAGATGGAGTCGCTTTCATTGAACACCAAGGTATTTGAGTTTGATGAAAGTATCTCATCGGATGAGTTTTTGGATGAATTTAAAAAGATAAATGCCGATAAAAATATTGACGGAATACTTCTTTTCAGACCTCTTCCAAAGCATATAGATGAAAAAAAGGTAATTGACGCGCTGGATGAAAAAAAGGATCTTGACGGTATTTCATACAAGAATATAGCAAAGATTTTTGCAGGTGAGAAGGACGGATTTGCGCCATGTACCGCTAAGGCTGTAATGAAGATTATTGAGAGCAATAATATAGAGCTGGAGGGTAAGAATGTTGTTGTAGTGGGCAGAAGCATGGTTATAGGTAAGCCTGTGGCTATGATGGCACTCAGTAAAAATGCTACAGTTACAATCTGCCACTCAAAGACAAAAAATTTGAAAGAAGTCTGCAAAAATGCCGATGTACTGATAGTGGCCGTAGGTAGGGCAAAGATGATAAATGAGGAGTATATAGGAGATAATGCGATTGTCATCGATGTAGGAATCAACTTTGTGGACGGTAAACTCTGTGGAGATGTAGATTTATCCAATGTAGTCAATGCGGCTATGGCTACACCTGTTCCGAAAGGTGTTGGAGCGGTGACGACATCCGTACTGGCAGAGCATCTTGTGATAGCGGCAAAAAATAAATCTTAAAATTAACAAGTTAAGATATGAAAAGATATCTTAATATTTTAGATACTTGTTTTTAACTTTTAATTTGCTAGAATAGAATTATACTTACATGGCTGTCTGAAAGGAGAGCTATGAAAAAGATTTTTTTACTGATATTTTTAGGCTTTTTGCTTACGGCTTGTAAAGATAAAAGCGATATAAAATTTGAAAAAGCGGATATTGAGACCTTAGAAGAAAGCAGGGAAGCTTCTTTAGAGGAGAGTGTGCTTGAGACTACCGCTTTAGAAGAGTATATTGATGTGTTTGTTTCCGGCTGTGTGAATAATCCGGATGTGTATACATTAAAGAAAGGCTCCATCATAAATGAAGCTGTCAAGATGGCGGGCGGTTTCAGCGAGGGAGCCTGCAAGGATTATGTAAACCTGGCAAAAAAGCTTGAAGGTGGTGAACATATAGTTATTCCAAGTGTGGATGAGGTTGAGAGTGCAAGTTTTCAAATGCCTGTGGATGAAGCAAAAGATTCGCAGGGTGTTGCACTTGTAAATATCAATACCGCAACTAAGGAAGAACTTATGGGTTTGCCGGGTATAGGAGAGAGAAAGGCGGATTCTATAATAGAATATAGAAAGTCAAAATCCTTTTCATCCCCTGAGGATATAATGAATATATCCGGAATAAAAGAGGCGGCATTTAATAAGATTAAAGATAAGATTTGTATAAATTAGGAGTTAATGATGAATAAGGCACTTGTTGTAGATGATGAAAAATTGATAGTCAAAGGGATTAAGTTCAGTTTGGAGCAGGACGGCTACGAGGTGGATGTGGCCTATGACGGTAAAGAAGCTCTAAAAATGGCTAAGGAAAAAGAATATGATATAGTGCTTTTGGATGTGATGTTGCCTGAGATGGACGGTATGGAAGTCTGTCAGGCTATAAGAGAGTTTTCAGAGATGCCCATTATTATGCTGACCGCAAAGGGAACCGATATGGACAAGATACTGGGGCTTGAATACGGTGGCAATGAAGTCAACCTTACCGCAAAGGAGTTTGATATCTTGGAGCTGCTTACTCAAAATCCTGACAAGGTATATTCAAGAGAACAGCTTTTAAATATTGTTTGGGGCAATAAATTACATGAGGCAGGCGATGTAAGGACTGTGGATGTACATGTGAGAAGGCTTAGAGAAAAGATTGAGCCGAATCCGAGTGAGCCTAAGTATATCCATACCAAATGGGGTGTGGGATACTATTTTAAGGAATAGTCATGAATATAAATATAGTTGTGGTGGGAAGCATTAAGGAAAAGTTTTATCGTGATGCTATAGATGAATATGCAAAGAGACTTTCAAGGTATGTGAAACTGAGTATTACAGAGGTAAAGGATGAAAAGACTCCTGCAAATGCAAGTGCATCTGAGGAAGATAAGATAAAGCAGACTGAAGCGGAGCGTATCTTATCAAAGCTTAATAACAGCTATGTGGTGGCTCTGGCAATTGACGGTAAGAAGTATACCTCGGAAAGTTTTGCAAAGAGAATGGAAAATTATGACATCTTGTCAAAGGGGAACCTCACATTTGTTATAGGAGGGTCTTTAGGACTTCACGAGAGCGTACTTAAGAGAGCCGACGAAAGACTGAGCTTTTCGGATATGACCTTTCCGCATCAGCTGATGAGGGTTATATTACTTGAGCAGATATACAGAGCATACAGAATAAGAAATAATGAACCGTATCATAAATGAGGGCAATGCCCTCATTTTGATTTTTAAGATAAAATCAACAGCCTTGAAAATAACTTTTTGATAGGATATACTATTGTAGAAAACTAGGAGGAAATATGGTTAAATTATACAATGGCGGTGCATACTTAATAAACGGTAATACACTGATTGAAGAAAAGGATAAAGATAAAATAAAAGCGGTTACAGGAAAAGATATAGATAAGGAAGAGGCAAGAAAAGGCAGTATTGCTTATAATATATTGAAGGCTCACAATACATCGGGAAATATGGACAAGCTCAGACTGAAGTTTGATGCTATGGCTTCACATGATATTACCTTTGTAGGAATAATACAGACAGCCAAGGCAAGCGGTATCGAAAAATTCCCCCTGCCTTATGTTTTGACCAATTGTCACAATTCACTTTGTGCAGTAGGCGGAACTATAAATGAAGATGATCATATGTTCGGACTTTCAGCTGCAAAAAAGTATGGCGGAATATACGTACCTCCTCATATTGCGGTAATTCATCAGTATATGAGAGAGGCGTTTGCAGGTTGCGGTAAGATGATACTGGGTTCGGACTCACACACCAGATACGGGGCGCTTGGAACAATGGCTATAGGTGAAGGCGGAGGAGAGCTTGTAAAACAGCTTTTACAGGATACATATGATGTAAACAGACCTGAAATAATTGCAATTTATCTTGACGGAGCACCGAAGGCAGGTGTAGGACCGCAGGATATCGCACTTGCAATTATAGGTGCAGTGTTCAAAAACGGTTATGTAAAGAACAAGATAATGGAGTTTGTAGGACCGGGAATCGCGTCCATGACTACAGATTACAGAAACGGTGTGGATGTAATGACTACAGAGACCACCTGTCTGTCATCCGTTTGGGAGACTGATGAGGATACAAAGAAGTTTTTAAGTGTACACGGAAGAGTAGGTGATTACAAGCAGTTAAAGCCTGCAGATGTGACATACTATGACGGAGTGGTATATGTAGATCTTTCCACAATAAAGCCTATGATTGCACTGCCTTTCCATCCAAGTAATGTTTATGAGATAGATACTCTTAATGAAAACTTGGAAGATTTGTTACATGAGGTAGAAGTTGAGGCGATAAAGATTGGCGGAGAGGTCGGAAAGGGCTTAAAGCTTGTCGATAAAATCGAGAACGGAAAGCTTCGTGTATCACAGGGTATCATAGCAGGTTGTGCAGGCGGTACATATTCAAATGTGATGGAAGCCGCACATATACTTAAAGGATACAGTACAGGTTTTGATGAGTTTAACTTAAATGTATATCCTTCATCACAGCCGGTATTTATAGAGACTACAAGAAACGGTGCGGTTGCAGATCTTATGGAGAGCGGTGCCGTTGTAAAGACAGCTTTTTGCGGTCCTTGTTTCGGTGCCGGAGATACACCTGCAAACAACGGATTGTCTATAAGACATACCACAAGAAACTTCCCGAACAGAGAGGGTTCAAAGCCGGGTTCAGGACAGATGTCTGCAGTAGCGCTTATGGACGCAAGGTCTGTAGCGGCAACCGCAAGGAATAAGGGCATCTTAACACCTGCTACAGAGTATGCGGATGACTATGTTGTGCCTGAGTATCACTACGATGATACAATATACAAAAACAGAGTATATAACGGATTCGGTAATGCTCATGAGGAGAGCGATCTGGTATACGGGCCTAATATCAAGGACTGGCCTGAGATGACTGCACTTACAGATAATATACTTTTAAAGGTCTGCTCAAAGATACTTGACGATGTTACAACTACAGACGAGCTTATACCTTCAGGTGAGACATCTTCATATAGATCAAACCCGCTTGGACTTGCGGAGTTTACACTTTCAAGAAGAGATCCTGAATATGTAGGCAGAAGTAAGAAAGTGGATGTTATAGAGAAGGCAAGAAGAAGCGGAGCAGACATTTTAAAGGACAATGCCGAATTAGCCGATGTCTTTGATAAGATAAAGACAATTGAAGGCTTTTCAAATATAATTGCAAACGATACAGAGATAGGCAGCATGATTTATGCAAAGAAGCCGGGTGACGGTTCCGCCAGAGAGCAGGCTGCAAGTTGCCAAAGAGTAATAGGTGGTCTTGCAAATATTGCTAAAGAGTATGCCACAAAGAGATACCGTTCAAATGTTATGAACTGGGGTATGCTGCCTTTCCTTTTGGATGAGGAACCTGATTTTGAGGTGGGAGATTATATCTTCGTACCGAATATCAAGTCTCATCTAAGAGGTGATATGTCAAAAATTCCTGCCTATATAATAGGTAATGATATAAAAGAAATCAGTTTAAACATCGCTGAAATGACTGATGCCGAAAAATCCATCGTAGAGGCAGGTTCTCTTATAAATTATAATAAGAGCAAAATAAAATAGAAAGGAAGTGTATGGATAAAAAAAACAAAAATGAATCCAATGGCCTTAATAACAGGACGATAATAATACTTATAATTGCGGCCGCCATTGCATTTTTTGCGGTAAGTCTGCTCTCAAGCAGATTAAAGAGTGCTACCACAAAGGAAGTACCCTATACCGAGTTTATGAAAATGGTAAATGACGGCAAGGTGGAATCTGTAAAGGTGATGGCAAATTCCATTGAAATCAAGGTTAAGCCTAATCTTTCGGACTACTCATCAATGACGGTTTATAAGACTGTCAGAATAGAGGATGATACATTGGTTGACAGACTTTATGCCGCCAATGTACCGGCTACTATGGAAAGGTTTGAGACCACCTCCGCAATATTGTCGTTTTTAAGCTTTATTCTGCCGTTTATATTCTTTGTACTTATGATGAACTTCTTGATGAAGAGAATGGGCGGCGGTGGATTCATGGGAGTCGGAAAGAGCAATGCCAAGGTATATGTTCAAAAAGAAACCGGTATTACATTCAAAGATGTAGCCGGTGAGGATGAGGCAAAGGAGTCTTTGACTGAGATAGTCGACTTTTTGCACAATCCTGAGAAATATACCAAGATTGGAGCCAAGCTTCCAAAGGGCGCTCTTTTGGTAGGACCTCCCGGAACCGGAAAGACCCTGCTTGCAAAGGCTGTAGCCGGAGAAGCGGATGTGCCTTTCTTTTCACTCTCAGGTTCAGACTTCGTTGAGATGTTTGTCGGTGTAGGTGCTTCAAGAGTAAGAGACCTATTCAAACAGGCACAGGAAGCGGCACCTGCTATCATTTTTATAGACGAGATAGATGCCATAGGTAAGAGCAGAGATTCAAGGATGGGAGGAGGAAATGATGAGAGAGAACAGACTCTCAATCAGCTTCTTTCAGAGATGGACGGTTTTGACTCTTCCAAGGGACTTATAGTACTCGGAGCTACAAACAGACCTGAGATACTTGACCCTGCACTGCTTCGTCCGGGCAGATTTGACAGAAGAGTGATTGTAGAAAGACCGGACCTTAAGGGTAGAGTTGCAATCCTTAAAGTACATTCAAAAGATGTGTTGATGGATGATTCTGTAGACCTTGAGGCTATCGGACTTGCCACATCAGGTGCGGTAGGTTCCGACCTTGCAAATATGATAAATGAGGCCGCCATATTGGCTGTAAAGAAGGGAAGAAAGGCTGTAAAGCAAAAAGACCTCTTTGAAGCCGTAGAGGTGGTACTTGTCGGCAAGGAGAAAAAGGACAGAGTACTTAATCAGGAAGAGAGAAGGATTGTGTCATACCATGAGGTGGGACATGCTCTTATATCGGCTCTTCAAAAGAACTCGGAACCTGTCCAAAAGATTACCATTGTGCCGAGAACTATGGGAGCCTTGGGCTATGTAATGTATGTACCTGAGGAGGAGACATATCTGAAGTCTAAAAAAGAACTTGAGGATATGCTTGTAAGTACTCTCGGAGGCAGAGCGGCGGAGCAGATAGTATTTGATTCTGTGACAACAGGTGCTTCAAATGATATTGAAAAAGCCACTTCTATTGCCAGAGCCATGGTTACTCAGTACGGTATGAGTGAGCGATTCGGCCTCATAGGCCTTGCAAAGGTTGAAAATCAGTATCTCTCAGGCAGAGCGGTGCTTGACTGCGGTGATACTACGGCTACCGAGATAGACAATGAGGTAATGCGAATTCTTAAAAACAGCTATGATGAAGCTATCAGAATACTCCGTGAAAACAGAGAGGTAATGGATAAGCTTGCTGAATTCCTTATAACAAAGGAAACAATAACAGGAAAAGAGTTCATGCAGATTTTAAGAGAGATAAAGGGACTTCCGGAAAAAGTTGAAATAAAAAAGGCTATATTGGTATAGTGATTGATGTCGAATCCTGTTTATGGATTCGGCATTTTTGCGTCATACTTCAGGAAACAAAAAAGCTTCGCATATGCAAAGCTTTTTATAATCTTATTTTTTCTTTTTTCTCTTTTCTTCACAGTAGATACAGCGATATACCTCGTTTTCCTTATCTGAAAGGTAGAAGATATGAGGAAGCTCCTGCTCTATAGAAGTGATACATCTTGGGTTCTTACACTTGATGATGTTGGTTATCTTCTCAGGTAATGAAACAGTCTTTTTCTCAACTATAGCATTATTTTTTATAACATTGATTGTGATATTGTGGTCGATATATCCGATTACGTCAAAGTCAATCAAATCAAGCACATCACCCTCTATCTTTATGATATCTTTTTTACCCATTTTTTTTGACTTGGCATTCTTTATGATAGCAACAGGGATATCCAGCTTATCAAGTCCTAAATTGTAGTATATATCAAGGCTCTTACCTGCCTCTATATGGTCAAGTACCACGCCTTCATTTAATCCGCTTATATTTAACATTATATTACCTCCAAAAGAGTGAGAATCAAAGCCATTCTTACATATACGCCAAACTGTGCCTGTCTAAAGTATGCGGCTCTCGGGTCATTATCCACCTCAACACTGATTTCATTTACTCTTGGAAGCGGATGAAGTATGTACATATCTTTCTTTGCATGTGAGAGTTTTTTCTTGTCAAGTATATAGGTATCTTTCAAACGGATATAATCCTCTTCATTGAAGAAACGCTCTCTTTGTACTCTGGTCATATAGAGTATATCAAGTTCAGGTATAGCCTCGTCAAGGTTGGTTACCTCCGCAAATTCTACATTGTTGGCCTTAAGTACATCGTCTCTTATATAGTCGGGAACTTTCAGCTCTTCCGGAGAAATAAGAACAAATTTGATATTCGGATATCTTATAAGAGCATTGATAAGAGAATGTACAGTTCTGCCGAACTTAAGGTCGCCACAAAGACCTACAGTAAGATTTGCTATATTTCCTTTAAGTCTCTTGATTGTAAGAAGGTCTGTAAGTGTCTGTGTAGGATGCTGATGTCCACCGTCCCCTGCATTGATTACCGGGATGGAAGAAAACTTGCTTGCAACCAGCGGTGCACCTTCTTTTGGATGACGCATAGCCGCTATATCGGCATATGATGAGATGACTCTGATAGTATCTGCAACACTTTCGCCCTTTGCCGCAGATGACGAGTCGGCAGAATGAAAGCCAAGTACGCTACCTCCCAAATTAAGCATAGCAGCTTCAAATGAAAGTCTGGTTCGTGTGCTTGGCTCATAGAACAAAGTTGCTAATTTTTTTCCTTCACAAATTTTGGAATACTTATCCCTGTTGTTTTCAATATCAATAGCAAGCTCCAAAAGCTTATTAGTTTCTTCAACAGAAAAATCCAACGGGTTTAAAAGATGTCTCATACTTCTCCTTTACAAAAATCATTTTTCGTATTATAGTCCATATTTTATACTTTTACAAGATTAAAAATATAAAAACAATTTTATAGACAAGTGTCTATTAAAGTTCTGATGTTGATATTTACAAATGTGTCGATTTGCAATATACTTACATCCTGTTAATGAAGTTTTAGAGAGGTTGGATGATATGAAGGAAACAAACCAAAAGGATTTTGCAGGGTTTATTGTAGATCATAATAAAGGGATAAGGAGAATTTTTTTGATTTTGCTCTTTATTTCACTTCTTTTTACACCGTTTGTAAATATAAACTATGATTTGACTAAGTATTTACCTGCAAGTGCACCTTCAAAGGCCGCAATAAATAAGATGGAAGATACATTCGGATATCCGGGAACTGCCAGACTTATGCTGAAGGACGTCACAATATATGAGGCCAACGCCATTAAGCAGCAGCTTGAAAAGGTTGAAGGTGTGGACAGGATACTTTGGCTTGACACTACCGAGAATGTCTATGAGTCAAACAGCTTTATGAAATATGATGACGTGTCGGATTATTATAAGGATAATAAGGCTGTAATGGATATAACTTTTGTAAAAGGTGATTCAAGTAAGCTTACACATAAGGCTATTGATAAGATGGAAAAGATAATAGGTGACAGGGGTTATCTGGTAGGAAGCGCACCACAGAATAAGTTTACCGAAGAAGAAGTTTCATCTCAGATGAATCTCATACTTGCAATAGGTGTAATATTTGTATTTTTGGTACTTTTGGTGACAACCTCCTCATGGTTTGAGCCTGTGCTTTTCTTAAGTGTTATCGGAACTGCTATATTTATAAACAGAGGTACAAATATATTCTTAAACAGTATTTCGTTTATTACAAACAATGTTTCGGCGGTATTACAGCTTGCGGTGTCTATGGATTATTCAATATTTCTACTGAATGCATACAAGGTCGAACAAAAAAAGGAAGCGGATAAGACAATTGCCTTAAAGAATGCGCTAAGAACATCTATAAAGACTATTTCGGCAAGCTCACTTACCACATTTGTAGGATTCATAGTATTTGTAATAATGAAATTTTCAATGGGCTTTGACCTCGGTATTGTACTGGCAAAGGGAATTGTATGTTCCATCTTCTCTATAGTGTTCTTTATGCCTTCACTTATACTCAGCTGGATGCCTATAATTGAAAAGACAAGACATAGAGAGTTTTTACCGGAATTTGACAAAACTTCAAAGTTTGTAAACAAGATCTCAAAGGGATTTTTTATATTTGCAATTGTTATACTGATTCCTTCATATATGGCACAGGGAATGACCAACTTTATGTACGGAAATGATGCTGTAGGTGCAGGAGAGGGAACCTCTTTGTATGAACACAGTGAGGAGATAAACAAGGTATTCGGCAGGTCAAATCTCAATGTTATATTGGTACCTGCTACAAGCAATGTTACGGAGAAGGCACTGGCGGAGAAGTTAAAATCTCTTGATTATGTAAAGAGTGTCACATCCTTGGCGGATACACTGCCTGACGGTATACCTGAAAAGATTATTCCAAGTGATACCGTAAGCTTATTACATAAGGACGGATACGCCAGAATACTTGTATTCACAAAGACCAAGGGTGAGAGTAAGCTTGCGTACAGTTCGGCAAATGAGATAAAGCAGATAGTGAATGAGTATTATCCGAATGAAAACTATATTACAGGTAATACCTACGCCACTATGGATATGGAAAAGATACTTAAGGAAGACTATAATAAGGTAAATAATTTATCATTGCTCGGAGTATTTTTGGTAGTTGCATTCTCGTTTAAATCCGTACTTCTTGCGCTGCTTGCTATGATACCTATTGAAATGGCTATTTTTGTAAATATGAGCTTTTCATATATATATGGAACGAAGCTGGCTTTTATAGGCTATATAGTGGTAAGCAGTATTCAGCTGGGTGCGACTGTAGACTATGCCATACTTTCAATTTCAAATTACAGAGAGCTTAGAAAGAGACTTAATAAGAAGGAATCGGCAATAAAGATGACTAAGTTCAGTATGCACTCCATAATTACTTCAGGTACAATACTTGTTATCTGCGGTTATGTGGTAAGCTTTATTTCAAAGCTTCCGGCAATAGGCCAACTCGGACATCTTATAGGCAGAGGTGCGATAGTGTCTATGGCATTTGTTATCTTTTTGCTGCCGGCACTGCTTATGATATTTGACGGTCTGCTGGTAAAAGAAAATAAGATGTTGACTGCTATAAAGCAAAAAATCGGAAGAAAGTAGATAATTATAAAATTTATAAGGCGTTATCATATGTTGTTATCCATATGATGGCGCTTTTTTATATTTTGTGAAAATATTTTCAAAAAATGCTTGACAACTTATAAGTACTCTGTTATAGTACATATATAACAAATAAAGAATAAAGGTGGTGAGTTAATGAACATTAGCAAATTTACGCAAAAGTCCATTGAGGCCGTTCAGAATATGGAAAAGGTTGCTGCTACTCACGGTAATCAGCAAATCGAACAGATACATCTGTTGGCATCACTGTTAGATATAGAAGGCTCATTGATAGTCAATCTTATAAAGAAAATGGGTATCAATGAAATTGAATTTAAAAATGAAGTTGAGGCTGCAATTGAAAAGCTTCCGAAGGTTAGCGGCGGTCAAAGCTATATAAGTAATGATTTAAATAAAATACTGATAACAGCTGAAGATGTCGCAAAGAGTATGGGAGATGAGTATGTCTCTGTAGAGCATATTTTCCTTAATATACTTGAGAATCCTTCATCAAATGTAGCACAGATTTTCAGAATGTACGGCATTGATAAGGATAAGTTCTTAAAGGTGCTTTCAGAGGTCAGAGGTAATCAAAGAGTTGTTTCAGACAATCCCGAGGCGACATATGATACACTAAATAAGTACGGTTATGACTTGGTTGAGCGTGCAAGGCAGCAGAAACTTGACCCTGTAATAGGAAGAGACAGCGAGATAAGAAATGTGGTAAGAATACTTAGCCGTAAGACAAAGAACAACCCTGTACTTATCGGTGAACCCGGTGTAGGTAAGACTGCGGTAGTTGAAGGACTTGCAGGCAGAATAGTAGCCGGTGATGTTCCGAACAATTTGAAGGATAAGAGACTTTTTGCACTTGATATGGGTGCACTTATAGCAGGTGCCAAGTACAGAGGTGAGTTTGAGGAAAGACTTAAGGCGGTACTTGATGAAGTGAAGAAATCAAACGGAGAGATAATACTTTTCATTGATGAGCTTCACACTATAGTAGGCGCAGGTAAGACTGAAGGAAGCATGGATGCCGGAAATATGTTAAAGCCTATGCTTGCAAGAGGTGAGTTGCATTGTATAGGTGCGACGACACTTGACGAGTACAGAAAGTACATTGAAAAGGATCCTGCACTTGAGAGAAGATTCCAGCCTGTACTTGTAGAAGAGCCTTCGGTAGAGGATACAATATCTATTCTCCGTGGACTTAAGGAAAGATATGAGAGTTATCACGGTGTTAAGATAACTGACGGTGCGCTGGTAAGTGCGGCGGTACTTTCAGACAGATATATCAGTGACAGGTTTTTACCTGATAAGGCTATTGACCTTGTAGATGAGGCATGTGCCCTTATAAAGACGGAGCTTAATTCTGTTCCTACAGAGATTGATGAGTTAAACAGAAAGCAGATGCAGCTTCAAATAGAAGAGACAGCACTTAAAAAAGAGGACGACAATCTTTCAAAAGAAAGACTTGAAGCACTTCAAAAAGAGTTGGCTGAAGTCAATGACGAGCTTAACGAAGCTAAGTCAAAGTGGGAAAATGAAAAGAAAAGTGTTGAGGGACTTGCAAAGCTCAGAGGTGAGATAGATGAGGTTAACAGGCAGATAAGTGCCGCAAAACAAAGCTATGACCTTAACAAGGCTGCCGAGTTGCAGTACGGTAAGTTGCCTGAACTTAAAAAGCAGCTACAGGCTGAAGAAGAGAAGGTAAAGAAAGAAGATTTAAGTCTGCTTCGTGAGGCCGTTACAGATGATGAGATTGCAAGAATTATCTCAAGATGGACAAATATCCCTGTATCAAAGCTTAATGAGAGCGAAAGAGAGAAGACACTTCATCTTGCAGATACTCTGCATGAGAGAGTAATAGGACAGGATGAGGCTGTAGATAAGGTTACAGATGCTATCATTCGTTCAAGAGCAGGTATAAAGGATCCTTCAAAGCCTATAGGATCGTTTCTGTTCCTCGGACCTACAGGTGTAGGTAAGACGGAGCTTGCAAAATCACTTGCAAAGGCACTGTTTGACGATGAGAACAACATGATAAGAATCGATATGAGCGAGTATATGGAGAAATTCTCCGTGAGCAGACTTATAGGAGCTCCTCCGGGATATGTAGGATATGATGAGGGCGGACAGCTTACAGAGGCTGTAAGAAGAAAACCTTATTCCGTAGTACTCTTTGACGAGATTGAGAAGGCACATCCTGATGTATTCAATGTACTTTTACAGGTATTGGATGACGGTAGAGTTACAGATTCTCTCGGTAAGACTGTAGACTTTAAAAACACCATTATCATTATGACATCAAATATCGGTTCCGCATATTTGCTTGACGGTATCAATACCTACGGTGATATAAGTGATGATGCCAGAGGCAAGGTTATGAACGAGCTTAGAAACAGCTTCAGACCTGAGTTCCTTAACAGACTTGACGAGATAATTATGTTCAAGCCACTTACAAAGGACAATATCGGCGGTATTATCAACCTGCTTATTGACGAACTTAATTTAAGGCTTAAGGATAAGGAGCTTACTGTAGAACTAAGTGATGCCGCAAAGAGCTATATCATTGACAACGGTTATGACCCTGCATACGGTGCAAGACCGTTAAAGAGATATCTGCAAAAGAATGTGGAGACTATGGTTGCAAGGCTTATACTTTCAGACGGAGACCTTAGTGCAAAGGATATCATTTATATCGATCTTGATCCTTATAATGAACTTAGTGCAACTGTAAAAAAATAAGATATGATTTAAAGAGTCGGGCAACCGGCTCTTTTTTTTATGCCAAAATTAGACATTTGTGGTATAATGAATCGGATTATATAATTTCAGATTGTTAGGTTGCCATATAAGCTTAACAGCCTGAAAAATTAGGAGTTTTATGTTTGATTTTTTCAGAACGGGCCATATAGCATTTGTTCATTTATTCTATATCAACTTGGTATTGTCCATTGTGATTGTGTTCTTTCAAAGAAGAGAGCCGAGAGCCGTGTGGACATGGCTTTTGGCGCTCAATTTTTTGCCTGTGGTAGGCATTATACTTTATCTGCTTATAGGACAGGATTACAGAAAGTCCAAGATGTTTAAGATAAAAAATGTTGAAGACAGTATAAGGAAGGCGGCAATAAAGCAGGAAAAGTTTTTTGCCAACAACGACAGAGTGTTAAACGATCCTTATACAAAGGATTACCAAAGGCAGATGCAGTATAATCTGATGTCGGGCGGATCGCTTATGACAATGAAGAATACATTAAAAATATTCAACGACGGAAACGACAAGTTCGATGCGCTGATTGAGGATATAAAAAATGCCAAGGAATATATTCATTTACAGTATTATATAATAAAAAATGATTACCTCTTTAGGAATATATCAAGAGAACTTATAAAAAAGGCTGATGAGGGAGTGGAGGTAAGAGTACTGTTTGACGGAATGGGCGGCAGATTTATGTCAAAAAAGCTCTTAGACAATATGAAAGCTCATAAAATAAAAATAGGTGTATTCTTTCCTGCCGCACTCGGCAAGATAAATTTCCGTATAAACTACAGAAATCACAGAAAGATAGCGGTTATTGACGGTAAAATAGGCTATGTGGGCGGATTCAATATAGGAAAAGAGTATGTGGACGGCTCAAAAAAATTCGGACATTGGAGAGATACGCATCTTAGGATAGTGGGTGAGGCAGTCAACGGACTTGAGCTCAGATTCGGTCTTGACTGGAATTATGCCACCAAGGAAGATATCTTTAACAGTGACAAATATTTTAAGCCGCTTGAGGAAATGAACATTTTACCTAAAAACGGTGACGATGTTCTTAGAATGCAGATAATATCAAGCGGTCCGGATTCCGAGACAAAGCTTATCAGAGATAACTATATAGAGATTATAAATAATGCAAAGTACCATGTGTATATTCACACGCCTTATTTCATACCTGATGAAGCATTTATGAGCGCACTTAATGTAGCGGCAAGATCGGGTGTGGATGTAAGGCTTATGATACCGTGTATGCCTGATCACCCTTTTGTATATTCCGCCACTCTCAGCTGGGCAGGTACACTGCTTGAGGCGGGAGGCAAGGTCTACAAATATGATAGAGGATTTTTGCATGCCAAGTCTGTAATGGCTGACGGCAAGGTGGCATGTGTAGGAACTGCAAATATGGATATAAGAAGTTTTGAGTTAAACTTTGAGGTCAATGCCATGATCTATGATGAGGAAGTTACAGTAGAACTTGAAGATAATTTCATGAGAGATATTTATGATTCTAAGGAGTATACATTTGACATGTATAAGAATCGCTCACTACTGCAAAGAATAAAGGAGCAGGTGAGCAGACTCCTAAGCCCGTTATTATAATGAGAGGATTTTTTATATGATAAAATTTATATTGGTAGCACTTGGACTGTTTTTGTATCTGGTACTTTTTATACCGGTAATGCTTATTTTGCTTCTTGTAAGGAAGTTTCGACCTGATATTTCGACATCCGTTGCACAGGGTATGGTGAGTGCGGTATTCAGACTTATGATTTTTATTACAGGCTCCAAGGTGGAGGTAAGAGGAAGTGAGAATATACCTAAGGACGGCGGTGTGCTGTTTGTAAGTAACCACAGAAGCTATTTTGATATTCTTACAGGTTTCGGATACACCAAAAAGCCGCTTGGTTTTGTGGCAAAGTATGAGATGATCCATGCACCGCTTCTAAAGCAGTGGATGGAACTTGTAAACTGTTTGTTTTTGAACAGGCAGGATATCAAGCAGGGTTTAAAGACTATAATAAAGGGTATAGATCAGGTAAAATCAGGTGTTTCCGTGTGGATTTGCCCTGAAGGCGGAAGAAATATGAACCCGGATGTAACAAATGTCAAAGAGTTTAAAGAAGGTTCATTAAAGATTGCGGAAAAAGGTAAAGTTCCCGTAGTTCCTGTAGCCATATACGGCACATATGAGATATGGGAAGAGCATCTGCCGTATATGAGAAAGAGTAAAGTAATAATAGAGTACGGAAAGCCGATTATCATAGATGAGCTGCCGGATAATGAAAAGAAAAAGCTTGGAGCATATACCAGAAGTAAGATAGTGGAGATGCTTGAAAATATGGCGGCACAAAATAAAGCATAGGAGTAGTATGCAAGGACTTGAAGAGATAAAAGCAAAGCTTGATGAGACAGATGAAAAGATAATAGAACTGATAGATAAAAAAAGAGAGCTCATAAAGCTTATATCAAAGGTAGAATATAAAGAAAGTAATGTCGAGTTTATTTGTAAGGAATATATGGACCTTGATATAAAAAGAGTTGTGTATCAGGGAGTGGAGGGTGCTTATTCACATATAGTTACAAAAAAGCTTTTCCCGGATGTGGATGCACAAAATGTAAACACCTTTGAAGATGCGATAAATGAGGTATTAAACGGAAATGCAAAGTATTGTATAATACCTATAGAGAACTCGTCAGCCGGAATAGTAAGTGATGTATACGACTTGCTCTTAAAAAAGGATGTTGTTATTGTGGCGGAGTATGACCTTCATATAAGTCACTGCCTTTTGGGGGTAAGAGGTGCAAAGCTTGGTGATATAAGGACTGTTTATTCTCATCCTCAGGCACTGATGCAATGTAGTGCCTACCTTAAGGAGCATTCGGGCTGGAGTCAAATAAGCCTTTTAAATACGGCACTTTCAGCTAAAAAGGTAAGAGACGACAAGGATATATCACAGGCCGCAATAGCTTCAAAACTCTCAGGGGATTTATATGACCTTGATATTTTGGATGAGGGAATCAACAGAAATGTAAATAACACCACAAGATTTGTGGTACTCAGTAAGGAGAAGATTTTCTCAAAAAAGTCAAACAAGCTCAGCCTTATTTTAGAGCTGCCGCATGAAAAAGGTATGCTTTACAATATTCTGGGAATATTTGTACTCAACGGATTAAACCTTGTAAAGGTGGAGTCAAGGCCGATACCTGAAAAGACCTTTGAGTACAGGTTTTTCATTGATATCGAAGGGAATTTGAGTTTGTCAAATGTCTCAAATGTGCTTGAGATACTGAAAAAAGAAGTCACTTTTTTAAAAATTTTAGGTAATTATTGTTCAGTAAAGTAAGGAGTATCTATGTACAGTATAATTGATGATTTGATTTTATATAGAAATTTGAAATTTGAAGATACGATAAGAGAATTTTGTTCCTTAAACAAGGACAGTGAGGATAAAAGTAAGACAATTTCAGGGCTGCTTGAGGTTGCCGGAGAATACGGACTTGACGGTAACCTTTGGGAAAATATCCTTGCACTTGCGCTTGCGTACAATGAAAATGTATATTCAAAAGCTACGGAAATCATCGGTGAGACTAAGGGCAGTATAAATACCTTTGCGCTTCATGACTTTAAGATTTTTAGAGATTTATTTCACTTTGTACCTGATATTGAGGATGAACTTTTAGATGCAATATCACACTATGTAGGCAACGGAAGAGATTCAAAGCTTGTAAATACAAGGGTCAGAGACAGAATTTTAAGATTGTCAAAGCAACTTTCAAGTGCTGAGTCGGATGATGATTTTAAAAATATCGTTACAGAGTTTTATAAGGAGTACGGTGTAGGTAAATTCGGTCTTAATAAGGCATTTCGCATAGAAGAAAGTAATGATCTTAATTCTGCAAATATTATACCGATTACAAGAGTTGAACATGTATATCTGAAGGATATAATAGGCTATGATATTCAAAAGAAAAAGCTCACACACAATACCGAAAGTTTTATAAACGGTAAGCCTGCAAACAACTGCCTGCTATATGGTGATGCCGGAACCGGAAAGTCGTCAAGTGTCAAAGCGATTGTAAATGAGTACTATGACAGGGGTCTTAGAATTATAGAGATTTATAAGCATCAGTTCAGATATCTGTCGGATATACTTGAGCAGTTGAAGGACAGAAACTATAAGTTTATAATATATATGGATGATTTAAGCTTTGAGGAGTCGGAGCTTGAATATAAATATCTCAAAGCTATTCTTGAAGGAGGTTTCGGAAAGAGACCTGAAAATGTACTTATCTATGCTACAAGTAACAGAAGACATCTTATAAGAGAGAGCTTCAGAGATAAAACCGAGACTGATGAAGAGCTTCACAGCCGTGATACTGTGGAAGAAAAGCTGTCACTTTCCGCAAGATTCGGTGAAAAGATTTACTACGGTTCACCTGATAAGAAGGAGTTTAACGGCATTGTACTTTCACTTGCTAAAAAGCACGGTATTGATATGGATGAGAAGGAAATACTTGCAAAGGCAAATATGTGGGAACTCTCACACGGAGGTATGTCAGGAAGAAGCGCAACACAGTTTATAACTTATTTACAGGGTCAAAAATAATATGGAGAGCGTATGGAAAAGGGAGACATAAGATATTTTGCGGCTATTGATGTAGGTTCGTTTGAACTTGAACTTGGAATTTATGAAATATCGGCAAAGACCGGTATAAAGAGAGTTGATTATATAAAGCACACCATTGCACTTGGCAGTGATACATATAAGTACGGAAAGATAAGCTATGAAATGATTGACGAGCTTTGTGATGTATTATCCGATTTCAAAAAGATAATGAAATCATACAGAGTGGACGATTATAAGGCCTATGCTACCAGTGCTATGAGAGAAGCCTCCAACAATATGCAGGTGCTTGACCAGATAAAGGTAAGAGCGGGTATAGATATATCTATAATATCAAACTCTGAGCAAAGATTTATCAACTATATGTCTATTGATGCAAAGGGGGAGCTTTTTGAAAAGTATATAAGAAGCGGCACTGCGGTTGCGGATGTAGGTTTTGGAAGTATGCAGCTAACACTGTATGATAACGGCGCGATACAGAGTACTCAAAACCTTTCACTGGGAGTTCTAAGGCTTAGAGAGATGGTGGAAGAGATAGACAATATCACCGAAAAAAAGCACAATGTACTCACCGAGCTGATAGATAACGATTTGAATACTTTCAAAAAGATATATCTTAAAGATAAAAAGGTAAAGACTATTATAGGTGTCGGAGAGCCGCTTATGTATATGTTCAAATATATGAACAGTGACGCCGATGATATGATAGTAAATTATGAGGAGTTTATCTCACTATTTGATAAGATAAGGGATAAGAGCGTGGAGGAAATAGAAACTATACTTGGAGTAGGCAAAAACTACGCAAAGATGATAATACCGAGTGTACTTATTTTCCAAAGAATCTTTGATCTTTTCAATGCCAAGGAAATATGGTTGCCGGGAACTTTGTTTATAGACGGCATTGCGGCGGAGTATGCCAAGAAAAGTAATATAGTAAACACAGGACATGACTTCAGAGCGGATATTATTGCATCATCAAAGAGTCTTGCCAAAAGATACAGAGGTAACAGTAAGCACACTACAGTGGTGGAAAAAAATGCCATGATGATATTTGATGCAATAAAGAGTCTAAGCGGTCTAAGTGAAAGAGACAGACTGCTTGTACAGATAGCGGCAATCTTACATAATATCGGTAAGTTCATAAATATGAAAAACAGTGATGTGGCCACTTACAATATTATTTCGTCAAGTGAGATTATAGGTATATCACATGATGAGAGAATGTTGGTTGCCGAGATGTCAAATATTGACACTGAAGAAAGTATCTACAATAAAAGAGATATCAGATTGGCAAAGTTAAGTGCTATATTACAGATGGCAAATGCGCTTGACAGGTCACATAAGCAAAAGATAAAGGACTACAGTTTGAAACTTGATGATAATAAACTGATTTTAGAGATAAGGTATATGGGAGATTTGAGCCTTGAAATGCTTAGCTTTAATTCACATAGAGACTTTTTTAGAGAAATTTTTGGAATAGAGTTTGTTTTAAAACAGATAAGGACTTTTTGATAGAAAGGAGTTGGCTTTATGGAAAAGTTTGACAATGTGGAATATTTTACCAACAGAGAGCTGTCTTGGCTTAAGTTCAATAAAAGAGTCTTACATGAAGCTAAAGATGATGATGTAAAGCTTTTTGAGAGGCTGAAATTTTTAAGTATCACATCATCAAACTTAGATGAATTTTTCATGGTAAGGATTGCATCACTTAAGGATATGGTGGATGCGGACTATAAGAAAAAAGATATTGCGGGAATGAGTGCGGACAAGCAGCTTAATTTACTTGCAAAAGAGACACATGATTTTGTAAGAAAGCAGTATGAAATCTACAGTTCACTGCTTCCGCTTCTAAAAGAGAATCATTTGCATATATTAGGTCATGGCGATGAACTTTCACATAGTGAGAAGAAGTTTATAAATGAATACTTTGACGAATTTGTATATCCTGTGCTTACACCTATGGCTGTGGATGCGTCAAGACCGTTTCCGCTTGTAAGAAATAAGACACTTAATATTGCGGCTCTTATCAGAAAGAGAAAGGATGAAAACTCAAAGAAGAAGAAAAAGGATGTCTACCTTGGAAATGTGGATGGAGATATGGACTTTGCAATGGTACAGGTACCTTCAGTACTTCCAAGAATTGTAGAGATTCCTACAGATTGTGAAGAAAGAAAGATAATCTATCTTGAAGATATTATCGAAAAAAATATTGATAAACTTTTCTTAAACTATGAGGTAATCTCGGCTGCAACCTTCAGAGTAATGAGAAATGCGGAGTTTAAGCTTGATGAGGATGATGCATCGGATCTGTTAGAGGAAATAAAGAAAAAACTTAAGAAGAGACAGTGGGGAGAGGCTATCAGACTTGAAGCCGAAGAAAGAATGGATGCAAGCCTTTTAAATTTCCTGAAGAGTGAGCTGAATGTTGATGAAGAGGATATATTTAAGATAAACGGACCTCTGGATTTGACAGTTCTGATGAAAATATATTCTCTCGAAGGTTTTGAGAGGCTAAAGGATAAAAAGCACGTTCCTGTAATGAACCAAAGGTTTATAGACTGTGAGGATATATTTGAAGAGATAAAAAAGAAGGATATTTTGCTTTCACATCCATATGAGAGCTTTGATCCGGTAATAGATTTTGTTTCAAAGGCGGCGGCAGATAAAAATGTTCTTGCTATAAAGCAGACTTTATACAGAGTCAGTGGAAACTCGCCTATTATTAAGGCGCTTGCAAATGCTGCTGATAACGGTAAGCAGGTTACAGTTTTGGTGGAGCTTAAGGCAAGATTTGATGAGGAGAATAATATCAACTGGGCAAGGATGCTTGAAAAAGCAGGTTGTCATGTAATCTACGGACTTGTAGGATTAAAGACTCACTCAAAGATAACTCTTGTAGTGAGAAGAGAAGAAGACGGTATCAGAAGATATGTACATCTTGGCACCGGAAACTATAATGATTCTACTGCAAAACTTTATACAGACCTTGGTATGTTTACAGCAAGAGAAAGCT
>QWCZ01000302.1_pt1 | contig 30149 bp, 32 predicted proteins | sample 1972651 | NCBI WGS metagenome assembly QWCZ01 (sample SAMN09866695, study PRJNA288562) | Human oral metagenome isolate pre1_saliva, whole genome shotgun sequencing... | isolation source: mouth | host: Homo sapiens | place: USA: California
GATTCCTGATGGACATAGTCCATAAATGTATGCATCGTTTCAGTTTTAGAATTATTTTTCTTGTATGCGAAACATACTTGTAACTTAAATGGTTTTTCTAATGGTAAATAGCCAGTAGTGATGTTGAGGGCATCGAGGATTTGACGCGCTACGATGCAACCAGATTCATTCTTACCACAATAATCGATCATTGTGTACGGATTAGATAAGCGGCTACCACGGATGTGTAGATTTTGTTGACCATTACCTACATATGCTTTTAATGTACGGTACATAAAATATTTAGGTGGATACATTAAAAGTGGGAATTGTTGAATTGATTTTAACGTAGCTTCTTTAACTTGATCAATCAATTTTGGCGCATAATATACAAATTCATCTTCCCGTAGCGCTTTTGATTCATATAAGGACATGTCCTTATTATTTGGTAAATAGAGAAGGGCAATGTCGATACGATTTTCTCGTAAATCGAGCAATAGCTCTTCTTCTTCCATATCGTAAATAGATACAGAAAATTCAGGATGGTTTTCAAAGAAATGCGATACATATCCGTTGAGGCGAATGTCGCCAAGGCTACGAAGAACGCCGATGTTTAGGATAGGGCGTTCAACCTTGCTAGCTAAACGGATGGATTGTATGGCTCTCTCCAATGTGTCCAATACGAGTTCTGCTTCAGGCAGGAACAGTTCACCTTCTGGCGTCAAACGACTGCCGCGGGTGGAGCGAGAAATTAATTTAACGCCTACAAGTCGTTCTAATTTTTTCATTTGCGCACTGAAAGCAGACTGGGTGATATTCATCGTTTGTGCTGCTAGTGTAAAGCTACCTGTTTTATTATATGTAATAAAACTTTGTAGCTCTTGCATGGTTGGTAATTCTTTCATTTCGGTACTCCGATTATAATAAAAACCTCACATTACTACTTATTACCTATATTAATTGTATTGTAGCATACTATAAGTATTTTTTCATCTAAATCTATAAAAGGCGATGAATTAATTAGAATAGATATAGAGCGGTTCTTTTATAAGAAATTTCGTTTTTAATGCTATGACAGGTGAGTAAAAATAATGATAAATAGTATGGCGAAAGAATCTGCTTTGCACATGCTATTTATAGGTAGAACTAATTGACATAGGGGCATAAGAAGTGATATTATTACTAAGTACCTTTATGTCGTGGTACAAGTATATATTAATTTATGAGGTGATAATCACATGGCAACGAGAAGAGAGGCTCGATTCAAACTTTGTCGTCGCTTTGGTGTGAACGTATTCGGTCACGCAAAAGCCTTGAATTTCCCGCGACAACGAAATGTTCAAAACTAATTTCCAAGAACTTCGTTCTTTCGAACTTCCTTATATTGAAAAAGACTTGGAAGGCTTCAAAGGCACTTTGACTCGTCTTCCTCAACGTGAAGAACTTCCTATCGAAGTTAACGAAACACTTATCGTCGAATTGTACTCCAAATAAGACATACAGTTTCACAAATACAGAAAGCACAGTACTTATGCGCATAGGTACTGTGCTTTTTCTTTTAAAATCATCTAAAATTTGTGTGCGTTGCTCAACCGCTGCACAACCTGTTAACAAAATGATGCGGGTATTTTATTTACTTCCTCGATGTATTGCTCAATCGTCTTATGCGTATACACATCAGCAGTAATGTCTTTACTTTGCGTATGTCCGACTATTGATTTTAGAATATAACGATCCATTCCGTAGTTACTAGCCAGAGTGATGAATGTATGTCTAGTATCGTGTGGTAAGTGGTCAGATATACCGACCTCTTTACAAAATCGTTTTATCGGCTTTCCTAGGTACTTTGACGTATACCCTTGAGGGATAAGTGTATCAGATTTAGAAACGCTCGCCTTGGCATAAATTTCGCGATAAAAAGGCATAACGCAGTCGGCAATAGGTATTAATCTGTCCTTGCCGGCTTTTGTTTTTACACCACCGATGATATAGCGTTCCTCCAGGTGCACGTTTTCAAGCTTAATGGATAGCAGCTCTATCGGTCGCATACCGGAGTAGATATACATTAAAAGTAGTTTAGCTATATCCATATGAGCATGTTCCCATATCGTTTGAATTTCCGCCTCTGTAAAAGGCTTATGTATATCTGACTTTTCAGCTGGCTTTAATTCTAATAGTGCAGCATAGTTCTTTATAATAACATCATTCTTTATTGCTGCTTCAAAGGCACCGTTCAGGCCTTTGACAATCAGACCAATAGACGACCGACTTAAATGGCTATTTTCGTCGATTATCGCTTGCAGATGGACGAGTTTAAGCTCTTGTATAGGTTTATTCCAAATCGATGTTAACTTCGCTTGTGCGGTCGAATATCCGCCTTTTTTGACGTCTATTCCTTTACGCTCCTTGTCTGCAATCATCCATCGCCAACATTCACTAAATAATACTTTCTTGGTTTCAAATTTCTCCGGATAAATGCCATATTCTGATAAGGCATCCCAGGCATCTTTTGACTTCGCATAATAGCCAATCGTTTTACGCTTACACTTACCATTCTCATCGTAGCCAGTAGTTACGACGGCGCGGTATGGCTTGCGTAACGGCTTATGTTTCATTTTATAAACGGATCCTGTTCCGTTGGCGCGTTTCATGGCCATAATATCTCCTCCTCAAAATTTTTTTGTAGTATACTGCTTTTTTAGATATATATTGCGGCTAGGTATGAAAGGGATTATAATATACTAAAGATATTTTTAAGATATAAATCAATATAAGTAGATATCTGAGAATAGGAGGTGGAATACATGAAGTTCAGTAGTACGTATTTAGATTGGTTGAAATCTGAAATTACAGAAGAAGACTTAGGAAACGGCTATACTGAAATTACGGCTCCTTTTCTTGATAGGCATAACGACTATATTCAAATTTATATACAAGCCCTTACAGATGGCATGTACAGAATATCTGACGATATGTATACAATTACTGACTTGAAAATGTCAGGGCTCGATTTTAAAACACCTAAAAGAAAGCAGATTTTACAAGATATTGTACGTAAGCGAGGGATTGAGCTTGATTCTAAAAAAGATGAATTGTATTTAACAGTGCCAAAAAGTAATTTGGGTGAAGCGCAGCATCAATTGTTCCAAGCTATGCTTGATATTAATGATTTGTTTTATCTAAATCAATCGTCAATTAAATCTTTCTTCTTTGAAGATGTTACTAACTATTTTGATAGTCATGAAATATATTATTCAAAAGATATTTCTCTAAGAGGGCGCTCCGGGTATACTCAAAATTTTGATTTCTTGCTACAGCGTAATAAATTACATCCAGAACGATTTATTAAGCTATTGAACAATCCCCGCCGATCTCATTTGGAAAGATTTATCTTTTCGTGGACTGATATCAAAGAGCAACGTGGCGAAGAGGGAAAATTTATTGTCTTAATTAATGATCAAGATAAATCTATTGATACTCATATTGCTCACTTAAAAGAATATGACATACAAGGTATTCCCTGGTCTAAAAAGAATGAATATCAAGAAGCCTTTGCTTAGAACTCCAACGTATCATTTACTGGTTGTTCATTGATTGAAGGAAGATTGGTCGCATTACATAATGTACAAAACAAGCGGAACTGCTCTATTGGGGTAGTTCCGTTTTTAGTAATTTCTGAAAAATCGAATCCTGGAAATACTTCATTTAATTGTGCATCATCTAATTCAAAAGCCCAGCTACCGGCCATATCATCCCTATCAAATATATGCAAATGATTGCCGCCTATTTTTTGCCCATCAGGGTTGCGATGGGTTTTATTATCCAAATCTAATCGTAATAAAATATAGCTTTCACGGTGTTTAGTCTGGAGCGTATATCGAGTTTTAATTTTGCTTTTTCTATTTATGTATAGAATATATCTATTCCTATTACTCCAGGACACCAACTCTAATTGGAGTTCTTTCCCTTGATTTGGGAAAGTAAATGAGGTATCTATAAAATTTTTATCTTCCCGTAGCATTTCTAAAAGTAATACGTTTTCTTCATTTAATACACTTTTAATTGACATAAGAACTCCTATATAAACGTTATCCAGTTGAATTTAAGTCCTCTTATCCTATAGTAGGGTAGAGGATTTTTTTATCACAAAGCCAGTCATTATGCGTTGTCTTTCGAATTTGTTAACGTCAACAAATTCTAGGCAACCTGCATGGTGACTGGCTTTTTTCAACAAAAGACCCATCCTGGTGCGATGTAGTCGTTAAACCCTGAAGCAATGATTTTATATCCCAAATATCCCTCTTATGATATCTCGATTACGTTCATGCTTAGCTTTCTTTTCGGCCGCTTGTTGTGTAGATATGTAATTCTCGTAAGCGATGTTAATATCTTTAGATAGAAGCGCAGAAATATCATCAGATAATAATAGATTTAAAATATGCTTACACAGCATCCCCACACTACCTGCTTTACAGTTACAATGAATTGAAAAAGGATTTTCTGTGATTTCCATGGTGTAAATATCACCTTTACTTCCAATAACTTCTTTTTGCATATGTATTAGACCTTTCTTTTAAACTTATTCGCACTAATCGTTACGTTGTGCTTCTAAAGATTGTTTATGTAGCTGCTGAAGGTTATTTAAAAAGTCTGCAATTAAGAGCAGTGACTTTTTGTAGTAATCGACTTCTTGTGCGGCGTATAATTCTGCAGACTTAAGATTGGCTAGTAAATTCTTTAATACTGTAAATGATAAAGTAACTGCGGGGGTTGAATTATCAATAGCATCTTCTATTACGTCTATAGCCGAGACTATAGATGAGCTATTAACTTGTAATGATTGAAGTTGAGCTTCTGCCTTAGATAGTTTCTCTGAATATTCTTTTTGTATCCCATTTCCAAGAATCGCTAGAAAGTTAATGTATTGTAAATTAATATTTGGTAAAAACATACAAGTTCTTAGCAGTTGTTTAAGAGAATCATCAGCCATAATGTGCATAGTAAATTGCGATAGTTCGTGATTTAAATTTTTCTCGTATTCATTTTGGTTTGTTATTGCCGCATTATAATTTTCAATCATGGCCCATTCTCTGGAACGCTTGTCTTCAGTAAGACCTAAAAGATATTCTTCGGACGTACCTAATGCTTTTGCGATAGCTTTTAGGGCCTTTACTGGTTGATTTTCCGCATTTTGACTCTCATATCGATAATATGTCGCCCTTGAAATTCCTGAGCGCTCATCATTTTTAGAAATTTGTTCTACAACCTGATCTACAGATAGCCCTTTTTCTATTCTTAAATTTTTTATCCTTTGTCCAATTGTATTGTTATTCATAATCCGATCTCCTTTTCTGTTACTTTAGATTATATATTACGTGTTCCATATTTACAACGAATTTTTATTGATATGAATTATTTTTGATATTTTGATACAAAAATCTTGACAATGAGAAAAAATGAGACTATACTTTAGTCATTGATTGAATTTTGTAATAAGAAAGGAGGTACCTAAATTGAACGTAAATAAATTGAAAGGGGCTATAATTGCAAGTGGATATACTATTCCAAAATTAGCAGATAGAACAGGCATTAAAAAAGGCGTGTTATATCGGCGTTTACGGGATAGGGGCGAATCTTTTACAATCAAAGAATTGTTAGCTATCGAAAAAGAGCTAACTATTAGTCAAGAAGAATTGCTTAATATTTTTTTTGAATAGGTGTCTCATATTTGATACTAATATGAGACAGTGAAGAGAGGAAATACGATGAAACAAAAAGAATTTACAACAAGAATGTACGGCGAAGCAATTCGCGAACGTATGCAAGAACTTAATATATCAAAAGCTGACCTTATCCGGGCCGCGGAGATTTCAAGAGATACGTTAAATCGTGCTCTTGAAGGTAAATCGGTACAAATGACAACGATAGTCGCTATTTGCCATGCGCTTGGAGTTGAAGAAGGGCAGGACAATGATTATTGGGAAACCGATTACTACAATCCTAAATTAGATAGAAAATGAGGTGAAAGTGTAATGCAAAAGCGTGATATACAAGCTGTTATAAGCATCTGTCTTTGGATGCTAATGCTAAGCTTATCTGCTGCGATTAGTATTTTCATCATCATAGTGGCGGCAATCACCGCTTATCGATGGTAGGAAGGAGTTACTTATGATTACTAAAACGATTGCCGTGTGCCAAATGGCAACGGTCCTCGGTAGAACGATGACTGCGGTTCGGGAATGCATCGCGAGAGATAAATTCCCCTTTGCGCAGTGCTGGCAAACGGAAGGCAAAAAGGGGCGCACCTTTTCAATTGATAGAGAGGGGTTCCGCTTTTACTTGGCCAACACGCTAGGCTGGCCAGAAGAAAAAATTAATGAAGCATTTAAGGAGGCGCACATCGTTGGCTAATGAATTGATTGATGGTTTGGAAGGCGAAAACATTGAACGTCTTCACAACATATTGAAAGGATACAGACAATGATGAAGTTAATTTGGACATTAAGAGTAGTAGCGTGTCTGATGGTAATCGGAACAATCGGATCTATAGAAATTAATAGGATTGACTTTTACACAGCATTCTTACAAATCATGCTCGGTTTTGTGCTTTTAATTTTAAGCAATTACTGGGCAAGGGAAGTTAGATTTTATGAAAAAAGAAAAGTCCGCTAATCATGGCGTAGGAAACCATAGCGGACTTGGTAGAGTACTCGGTTAAATACTCTACCTGTATTTTACAAAATATAGGAGATAAACACAATGAACAAAACAATATTAATGACAGCAACAATCGCATCTTTAGCGGTAAACGTATTTGCAGCTGATAACAATTTCATCGGTGGCACAAATAACACAGTAACAAACAATGCAAAAAGCGTTGGTGTTGTAGGTTATCAAAACACAGTAGGCGGTAACAACGCAGTAGCATTTGGTGAAACTAATACAGCTAATGGAACAAATAGCTTTGCAGGTGGTAATAACTCCAAAGCTATGGGAAGAAATTCCTTTGCGTATGGTAGCCATGCGGAAGCATTGGTTGAATATACCGTAGCCATTGGCAGTCAAGCTCGTACTACGGCCTATGACACTATCGCTATAGGCAACGGCGCCTATGCAAATGGTGAAAGTACGGTTGTTATTGGTCGTACAAACACAGTCAATGCTGAAAACGCTACAGTGATTGGTTCAAATAATGGCACAGTAGGAAGTGGACACGGGGTTGTGGTTGGGTACAACAATCAAGTGCTTGATAATTCTAAAGAGCAACTAGTATTTGGATCCAACTCTAAAACTAAGGGCCAAGGCGCTCTCGTATTCGGCACACATGCAAAGTCCTTAGCAACTGACGCTGTTGCCTTCGGCAATAATACAATTGCAGATCGTGCCAACGCGGTGGCCATCGGCACCAACGCGGTGACCGATGATGCAGTAGGTGTGGACGGCGTAGACCTTAACGGAACGCGTCACATCTTCGCCGGCGAACAACCTGGTGCAGTTGTATCCTTTGGCGCCAAAGCTCGCACGGGCGCAGGTGGTGTGGCTCAGTATAATCGACAACTTCAAAACGTGAGCGCGGGTAGAGTTGAAGCGGACAGTTTGGACGCGGTCAACGGCTCCCAATTATACGCTGCGTACGATGAGATTAATACTATTGGTGCAAAGGTGCGTACTAATACATCTGATATCAGTGCACTTCAAGATAACTCTGCTAACCACGAAACGCGTATCACGAATTTGGAAAACCGCCAATACAACATGGCTGGTGAAATCAATAATCGTATCAACACAACAGACCAACGCATTAACAAGTTGGGGGCAAGTTCCGCAGCTTTGGCCGGGCTCCATCCTTTGGAGTTCAACCGTAACGATAAGGTCAGCTACGCAGTTAGCTACGGCCATTATCGTAACAGCAACGCCGTAGCACTTGGTGTATTCGCTAGACCTAATGAACGTATCATGTTAGGCTTCGGTGCTACATTAGGTGCTGAAAAGCAATACAACGTAAGTGTTGCGTTTAAGACTGGCAAAGGCTCCGATTATGTTCAAGAAGCTAAGGACGCACAAAGCAGAATTAGTAAACTTGAAGCGCTCGTAAATCAATTAGTTGAAGAAGTAAACGCACAAAAAGGAATCTAAGGTGAAGTTATGGAGGTAAAAAAGCTAAATTTTACCATTGAATATACAGAAGGTCAATTATGTGGAGTAAAAACGAATACAAATATTAAGGATGAAAATATTGTGATTGCTATGCTATCAGCAGGATGTATATGCATGGCTAGGAATCACTCTAAACGTCCAATAGAATTCATAACTGCATTATCTATAGCCAATATGGAATTCGTAAATAAACCGCCTGTATATACAAATGTTGAAAAAGACTTATCCTAGGAGGACTTATGGAAACAATCAAAATTAATTCATTCGAATTAGAAAATGTGAAACGAGTTAAAGCCGTTTCATATGAGCCAACAACAAATGGTCTCACAGTAATCGGCGGCAAGAATGGACAGGGTAAAACCTCCATTCTTGATTCAATCGCCTGGACGCTTGGTGGCGCTAAATTTGAACCATCAACAGCACAACGTGAAGGAAGTTATAATCCACCACGTTTAGAAGTGAAGCTATCCAATGGATTAGTAGTAACTCGAACTGGTACAAATAGCACGCTAAAAGTACTAGATCCGGAAGGCAAAAAATCAGGCCAAAAGATTTTAGATTCCTTCATTGGCCAGCTCGCATTAGACCTACCAAAGTTCATGGAGATGAACGACAAAGAAAAGGCACAAGAATTACTTCAATTATTGGGCATAGAAGACGAGTTAAAGAAACTCGAAGGTGAATACCAAGAGGTGTACTCGAAACGTCATTCTATAGGGCAAATAGCCACTCAGAAAGACAAATATGCTAAAGAGTTGCCTGCCTATGATGATGCGCCTAATGAATTGGTGAGTGCTTCCGAGCTTATTCAACAACAACAAAGTATTTTGCTTAAAAATGAAGAGAATAAGCAAAAACGTAACCAAGTATTGGCTATCCAAACTGAAATGCAGGTAGTAGCCAACCGCATTGATGAATACCAGGCAAAGCTTGATGAACTAATGGAAAAGCAAACACAGTTGGCAGAGGATTACAATATCGCTACAACTGCTGCGCAAGACTTAGAAGATGAATCTACGGCAGAACTTGAAGAACAAATCAGATCTGTTGATGAAATCAACACTAAGGTCCGTGCTAATCAAGAACGTCAACGTGCATTACAAGAAGCAGCAGATTTCAATCAAGAATATGAAGAACTCACGGAAAATATCAAGGACATCCGTGAACGCAAAAACAAACTTCTTGAATCTGTTGATATGCCTCTACCTGGTCTATCCATTCAAGATGGTGTGCTTATCTACAATGATCGTCAATGGGACTGCATGAGTGGTGCTGAACAACTTAAGGTAGCTACTGCTATTGTTCGAGCTCTTAATCCTAAATGTGGATTTGTACTCATGGACAAAATGGAACAAATGGACGTTGATACCATGAAAGAGTTTGGAGAATGGTTAGAGCAAGAAGGCTTACAAGTTATCGCTACACGCGTTACTAATAACGAAGACGAATGCTCTATCATCATCGAAGATGGACACATTAAAGGCGAAGAATTCAGTACAACAGGAACGGCTAAGCCAAAGGCTAACCCTAAAGCAAAAGTAGAGCCTAAAGTCGAAGCACCTACAACAGATACTACAGTTTCAGAAGATTGGAGTGAATGGTAATGAACATTATAACCGGTAAACGTAAACGTGCTCAAAAGGTCGTCATTTATGGCGTCGAGGGGATTGGTAAAACAACATTCGCAAGTCAATTCCCATCGCCTGTATTTATTGATACAGAAGGCAGTACGGACCACTTAGATGTGGCTCGTACTGATAAGCCTACATCATGGCAAATGCTTGTTTCTTATGTGAAAGAGTTCGCAATGATGCCAGGTCTATATCGGACATTAGTAATCGATACCATCGATTGGGCTGAACAGTTGTGTGTTGAATATATCTGCGCACAACACCAAAAGAAAGGTATTGAGGACTTTGGGTATGGTAATGGATATGTGTTTGTTCGTGAGGAAATGGGCCGATTCCTTAATCTACTAGATGAAGTGATTGATGCTGGTATGAATGTAGTTCTTACAGCACATGCTCAAATTAGAAAATTTGAACAACCGGACGAACTAGGCGCCTATGATCGATTTGAATTAAAACTTGGTAAGAAAACCGGTAGCCAGACATCTCCTCTTATTAAGGAATGGGCAGACATGGTTCTCTTTGCCAACTATAAAAATGAAATCATCACATCAACCACTAATAAGAAAAAAGCAGTTAACGGCAAAAGGTTGATGTACGCAACACACAGTCCCGCATGGGATGCCAAAAACCGGCATGGATTACCAGACGTGATGCCATTTGAATACAGTCAAATCGCTCATGTAATTCCAGAAGATTTATTAGCAACTATAGCTGCAGAACATGTTCTAAAGGAAGATCCTAACAAGTATCCTCCAGAGGTGATGCAAGCAGCAAAAGAACAAGTTGGAACCGTTCAAGAAAAGCCAAAAGTTGAGCCTACAACTAAAGCAGCAACAGAAGAACATGATACTCCACTAGTTGAAACACCTATTCCTAAGCCATTAAAAGATTTAATGGCGAAAGATGGTATTACATTAGACCAAGTACAGTCTGTTGTAGTGGCTCGTGGTAAATACCCAGCTGGTACTCCTTTTGAAAATTATGATCCTGCATTTGTGAATGGTTGGATTATTCCAATGTGGGATAAAATTGTTGAATTCATTAATAAATAAGAGTCGAGGTAACAAATTATGAGTAGCGCATTCGAACAATTAGGAACAGAAGCATTAGGTTTTAATTCTGAAGTAGTAGCAGAGGTTAAGGAGTTTACGATCCTTCCTCCTGGTAAATATCCTTTCACTATCACTAATGTTGAAAAAGGATACACAGATATAGCAACTGCTAAAATTCCGGCCAACACACCAAAAGCAGTCGTAACATTAGAAGCCGACGGTGGTGATTTAGGGAAAAACAAAGTCACTGAAAGATTGTACTGGATTCCATCCATGATGTGGAAAGTATCCAATATTTTCATCGCAACTGGTTTGGCAAAACCAAATGAAAAGTTTATGGCTAACCCTGATCTTTTAATTGGCAAAACAGGCACCCTTGAACTCAAACATCGTCACTATGAAAAAAACGATGGCACGGAAGGTACTGCCAATGAAATCACTAAATTTTATAAGCCAGATGAAGGCTTTGGAGGTTTCTAATGCAACTTAGACCCTATCAGACAGAGGCAGTCAATGCCGTATGGTCAGAGTGGGAGAAAGGTAACAGACGCACCCTGTTGGTATTACCAACGGGGTGCGGTTAAGGCAAGACTATCTGTTTTGCTAAGATTGCAGAAGAGGCAGTCCGAAGAGGTAAGCGTGTATTAATCCTAGCGCATCGTGAAGAATTACTTCAGCAAGCCTCAGATAAAATCATGCAAGCATCTGGACTCACTACTGCAACAGAGAAAGCCGAACAATCATGCATAGGGAAATGGGACCGCATCATAGTCGGCTCTGTTCAATCCTTATGTCGCGATAGTCGACTTTCTCTTTTTAACAAAACCTACTTTGACACGATTATTATTGATGAAGCACACCACGCTTTATCTAATAGCTACCAAGCTATTTTAAATTACTTCGATGAAGCTGATGTTCTTGGTGTAACTGCTACACCAGATAGAGCCGATATGAAGAACTTAGGACAAGCATTTGATAGCTTAGCCTATGAATATACTTTACGTGAAGCAATTAGCAGTGGGTATTTAGTGAAGATACAGGTTCAAACATTACCACTTCACATCGATTTCACCAATGTCAAAATGACGGCTGGTGATTTTCAAGCCGGTGACGTAGGCCGTGTATTGGATCCGTACTTAGAACAAATTGCAGATACATTACGCGACTATAAAGACCGCAAGATAGTCGTATTCTTACCACTTATTGAAACTAGTCAAAAATTTTGCAACATGCTCATTGAACGTGGTTTCAATGCTGCTGAAGTAAATGGCAATAGTGAAAACAGAAATGAAATCACAGAGGATTTTGCCAATGGTAAATACAACGTACTCTGTAATTCAATGCTACTAACAGAAGGTTGGGACTGTCCTAGTGTTGATTGTGTAATCGTACTACGGCCAACAAAATCAAGAGCGTTATACACGCAAATGATTGGCCGTGGTACTAGATTATGTGAAGGAAAAGACCACCTATTGGTGCTCGATTTCTTATGGCATTATGAAAAGCATTCATTATGTAGACCCGCTCATCTAATCGCTAAGTCAGATGATGTAGCAGATAAGATGACTCAAATACTTGAAACATCAAGTATGGGACTAGAAGATGCAGAGGCACAAGCAGAACGTGATGTCATTGCAGAACGTGAGGCTGCACTTGCAAATGAACTTGCAGCAATGCGTAAGAAAAAAGCAAAATTAGTAGACCCATTACAGTTTGAATTTTCGATTCAAGCTGAGGATCTAACCCATTATGTTCCTACGTTCGGATGGCAAGTCTCAAGCATTACTGATAAACAAAAGAAGACTATCGAGGATTTTGGTCTTAATCCAGATACTATTGAAGATGCCGGCAAAGCATCTTTATTAATCGATAGATTACACAAACGTAAAGCGGAGGGATTATCAACTCCTAAACAAATAAGATTTTTAGAAAATAAAGGCTTTAAAAATGTGGGCACTTGGACAAATGTCCAAGCCTCTAACATGATAAGCCGTATTAGCGCCAGTGGTTGGCGAATTCCTAAAGGCATAAGTCCTGCAACATACCAACCATCATAAAGGAGTGCAAATGGAACAACAAAAGAAGTTAGATTTAAGAGAAGTGTTGGAGTATATTGACCCTGTCGATTGCTCTTACGAAGAATGGCTGAATGTAGGCCTTGCACTTCACCATGAAGGATATCCAATGTTTGTATGGGAAGAATGGTCCGCTAATGATGGTGAGCGATTCCATCCTGGTGAGTGCGAAGCTAAATGGAACTCTTTCGGGTCTTATACAGGTAAGCCAATCACTGGTGCCACGATTACACAAATGGCAAAGGATAATGGATGGACTTCTAATAGACAATGGGATAATACCGCAATCCCATTCGGTACTATGGTGATGGCTAATCCGGATCCGTACAAAATTATCGATAAAACATGGGTAGAATCTGCGGACATTGAAATTCCAAAGCATTATCCTGAAGAACAACGTGTGGCAGATCTTATTAAATACCTAGAAATATTATTTGACCCAGAAGATTATATTGGCTACGTGAATACCGTGTACACGCATATCGATAGTACAGACGGACATGAAATTAAGTCACCTACAAAAGGAAGTTTCGGACGTACACAAAATCAAATAGTAGACGCGCTAAGGTCCAATAAGAAAGTTGATGATGCAATTGGTACCCTAGACGAAGAAGGTGGCGCATGGATTCGATTTAATGCATTAGACGGTAAAGGCGTGAAGAATAATAACGTCACATCTTACAAATTTGCATTAATTGAATCTGACGATATGGAACTTGGGAAGCAAAAAGCCATCCTAGAACAGTTAGAACTACCTATTGCTGCCATGGTCTATAGCGGTGGTAAAAGTATTCATGCCATCGTACATATTGATGCCAATGATTATAACGAGTATCGTACACGCGTTGATTTCTTGTATCAAATTGTCCAAAAGAATGGTTTTAAAGTTGATAAGCAGAATAAAAATCCTAGCCGGTTATCACGTATGCCTGGTGTCATGCGTGCGGGTAAACCTCAATTCTTAATGGCAACAAATATTGGGAGAGAATCTTTTAAAGAGTGGGAAGAATGGATAGCCACTGTTAATGATGACCTTCCAGAACCTGAAGAATTGGATGCATTATGGGATAATATGCCGGATTTAGCACCTAGCTTAATCGATGGTATCCTTCGTGAAGGCCATAAAATGCTCATCGCTGGTCCGTCTAAAGCTGGTAAATCATTTGCACTTATCCAATTATGTGTTTCAATTGCTGAAGGCAAACCTTGGTTTGGATTCGATTGTGCACAAGGAAAAGTACTATACGTTAACTTAGAACTTGACCGTGCATCTTGTTTACATCGGTTTAAGGATGTATATGAAGCACTAGATCAACGTCCTACTAACATAGCCAATATTTCTATCTGGAACTTGCGTGGCAAGTCTCTACCTATGGACCAATTAGCACCTAAGCTAATCCGCAGGGCCGAAAAGAAATGTTATAAGGCCATTATTATTGACCCTATCTATAAGGTAATCACAGGTGATGAAAACAGTGCTGACCAAATGGCTAATTTCTGCAATCAGTTCGACAAAGTATGTACGGAGCTGGAATGTGCCGTCATTTATTGCCATCATCATTCAAAAGGTAACCAAACAGCTAAGCGTTCTATGGACCGTGCCTCTGGTTCTGGTGTATTCGCTCGTGATCCAGATGCATTAATTGACTTACTTGAAATTGAAGCAGAAAACCTAGACGAAAATAAACTCGAAGGTGCTCCAGTTGACACTAGCCAATGTACTGCATGGAGAATGGAAGGTACGCTCCGAGAGTTTCCTCGGTTCAAACCAGTTGATCTATGGTTCGATTATCCAATTCACAAAGTCGATGAAAGTGGATTCTTATCTATGGCTCAGTTTGAAAGTGCTCAAGCTAAGGGCTTGAATAAAATGAATAAACGCAAACAAGCAGCAAAAGAAAAGAAACAACAACAATTAGTAGATGCATTTAACATTGCTGCTGCTAAGAATGGTTTTAGTGGACGAGCTGATATCAACGAAGTAATGGATATTATGCAAATTTCTGAAAGTACTCTTAGAAGATATTTGAAAGAAATGCCTATCTTCAAAGTTGAAATGGGTGAGATTGTTTCAAATGAAAATATTAACATAGATTAACTTTCAAAAGGTTAACAATAAAGTCAGTCACACCTTATATATATATATATAGGTATGACTGAAATTTTGAATCTGATTGATAGTTGGAGTACATATGGTGGGGGTCGTAGACTCCCCCACACATATGCCTCCTATAACTAATCAATTAAAAAGGATTGGGTAGTAGTTTTTAAATGTGATGCTAGAGGGTGAATTTATTATGTTAGTTAAAGATAAAACAAAATATTGTTGGGTAGATGGTGAAATAGCAGGAGAGCCACAAAGCAGTATTAAAGATGCCATAGCAGATTACTTGGAATATATCAGTGACTATTCTGATATAGATAGTAGTAATTATGTTGGAAATTACTCGACTTTTGAAAAAGTATATATCGGCCACCCTAGTTACTATGCAGCTGATATTGATGGCGAACAAGTAACATGGCAAGTAGCAGATGATGCAAATAGTGATTTAGAGGGACATTGCTATTCCTATTTAGATTTCATTGAAGATGAACATTTAGAAGTATTATCCAAAGAATTATCTGATGTGTTTAGAAAATGGGAAAAACGTTATGGCTATGAGTGTAATGCGTATATCGTTGAAGAGCCCCAGCTGTATCGGATTAGCGATTATATCGACAAACAGGTAGATTGATTATGAAAACTCCATGTAAATATTGTGGCTATCGTACTATTGGTTGTCATGGCAAATGCCCTAGCTACAAACAATATAAAAAAGATATGGCTACTCTTAAAGCAGATAGCCTGTTGAAGTCAGAGCCTTATATCTACATCAGATCCAATGTAAATAAGATTAGACGAAAGATGGGGAAGCCTGACTATGCTGTTTAATATTAGAATTGATAAAGTGTATGACTTACATATTCATGTGAAAATCACTATGGATGATGGCGTCAAACTTAATGGCTGGATTCAGATGTATGGTAAACATTACTTCAAGTGGTTCGAAAAACCGTACCACGAATTACGAAGTATTGTGGATGAATACTTTAGAAATACCTATTGCATTTGGTTAAGTAGAATTATTCGTGATCATCCAACCACAGGCATTAATCGGGATTATATCGCTGACTATAAGATTGTTGGTTATACATACTCTAAGCCCAATGATGTTTGTGAAATTGAACTCAAACAATATAGGGACTATATGCAATATAAGAAAGGAGATCGTATGCAGTTTGAATTCTTTATTCCGCTCGAAAAAGTACCAACCTGTACTCACCAACAAAAACGAGTAACTGTTAGAAATGGAACTCCACGGTTCTATGAATCACATGACGTCAAACAAACGCGTGCATTATTTACTAGTAGACTAGCGCCACATAGACCAGAAGTCCCATTAGAAGGACCTATTCGATTAGTGACAAAGTGGTGTTTTGGTAAGCAAAAATGTGTGGCTCCTGAATGGAAGACCACAAAGCCTGATACTGATAACCTTATTAAATTATTTAAGGACTGTATGACAGAGCTGAACTACTGGCATGATGATGCTCAGGTGTGTAGTGAAGTTACTGAAAAGTATTGGAATCCAGTTACAGGAATTTGGGTATACATTGAAACACTAGGAGATTTGTAATGAAGAAATTAGTATATATCGCTCATCCTTATAGTGGTAAGAAGAGCAACAAAGAAAAGATAGATATGATTATGAGAGAGTTGGTTTTAAGTGATACAAATCATGATTATGTATCGCCGATTCATAATTACGGATTCATGTATTTAACTGGTGATGATTACCAGAAGGGATTAGATATATGTTTAGGCTTACTGAATCATTGTGATGTGTTGATATTGTGTCCTGGTTGGGAAAATAGCCGAGGGTGCAATGGTGAATACGAATATGCTCAAAAGCATGGTAAGGCGATATTCACGTTAGATGAATGGAAAGCTATGAACATGATTAAATTTTGGTTAGATAATTCTTTCTAAGTTGGTATAAACACAATTCGGACTAAACTACAAATTAAAAAGGGGGAGATGTATTTGAATGAATACGAAATTGAAAAAATCACTAGGTTAGCCACTGAGGTGGCCACAAAAACCTACTATGAATTAGCCAAGCAAGAAAATGCACAGTTAGGTCGTAAACTTCGACACAACACGATCAAGCTGCTTAAGCATTATAACCAACTACAATCTTATGTAGAAAATGCGATTGAAGATTCTGGTAAAGCAGAGGATATGTGGCTTAATGAATTATTGGCAGATATGTTTGATGATAAAGATACGGTTAAGGTTCACTCTATCGTAAAAAGTAAAGAACGTACCGCAATTATGATGAGACATCTAAATAATATGCTTGATATTTATGCTGAAAAGTGTACAGAAAAGCAATTTAAATATTGTGACTGCATGCGGCGCAGGTATATTAATGGAGCAAGTGAGGCTGATGTTGCTGAAGAATTGGGCGTTGATATTCGCACTGTTCGTAGATATGCTAGACGTGGTATCGAAGAATTTTCTGTGCTAATGTGGGGAATTGTAGGCTTGCAAACGAAATTGTCCTATTCCTGACATTTACTTGTCCAATTTGACAAAGTATAATGATAGTGTGAGTTAATAGGGAAACGATTAATCTCTCTCGACACAGTGAATACCTAGAACACAAAAGCGAAAAAAGCCCCTGCTTCGGCAAGGGCTTTTTGCTATATGTAATAAAAAGAGACCTATGAAAGGTCTCTTTTTACATGAGGTTCGCGAGACCTCATTTGTGCGTTTTACCATGAAGGCTGTGCAATTATTTCTTTAAATCAGAAATGGGAATAGGCCAGGCTTTGTAGCCGAAGTCTTTTGCCCATAGTTTTTTACCGGTCTTTTTATCGATCCGCCATGCTCTAAAGACAATATTGCTTTTGAACTTTTGATTTTTCAAGGTCAGCCCTCCTTTCATAATTAGATTATGACGGGGCCCCGCACAGTTGCATTATACCATATTTGTTTGGATAGATTCATTGTGAAACGAAAAAGAGGTCGCAGAAATAATCTGCGACCTCTAAAACAGGGTAGGGATGAACAAAGCACACACTTTTGCTTTTTTTATCCTCATAAGTTCCGCGAAAAACTTATAATCCTTCATAGACTGACCCAATCAAAAGTTCACTTTTAATATAAACTTTACAAAACCGAAAGTCAAATGAGAAGTTATCCACAGTACATTATGTTGTATTGTGGATAACTTTGTATCTAAATATAGTATAGATATTCCGATTAGGCATAATATGGTAATTAATATAACTATAAGTAATGGAAAGCGAGGTGAATACGATTGACTGATGTGTATTGTGAAAAAAAGCGATGCCTTAATAATGTGAAAGGTTGGTGCAAGGCTAATGGAATTCATATAGATCATATGTGCAAATCGTATGCACCATCACATTCGTTAGTAAAAACAAAAACCGCAAAGGTTCATAAGGAGTGCGGTAAATATAAGCAGAATAAAGGTATTTTAAAGTAGCTAGGAGGTGAGATAGTGGCTGCATTGAAAAATAAACGGCATGAAAAGTTTTGTCATGAGTACATCAAGGATATGAATGCGACACAGGCCGCTATTCGCACTGGTTATTCTAAGAATACAGCTAATAGAATAGGTAGTCGCTTGTTGTCAAATGTTGACATAAAATCAAGGGTTGCCGAGTTGCGAGAGGCTTATTTAGACGAAAATATCATGACAGCCAAACAAGTTGAGTACGAGTTAACAAGAATTGCTCTAGGACTTTCAAATGAAAAGCAAGTGGTTATTGAGGGGACTGGGGAAGGTTGTTCTGAAGCACGTATCATTGATAAACCGCCTGATGAGCGCTCTAGGTTAAAAGCACTAGAGCTCATGGCCAAGCGACATCGGATTCTTAGCGGTGATACTACGATTGATGTGCAACCAGTTATCATCGTAGGTGGTGATGATATTGCCGACTAACAAAGTGTACTTACCTGATATCGTAGGCAAGGGGTACGGTGTTTTTTGGCGGTTCAAAGGCCGTTATAAAGTAGTAAAGGGCAGTCGTGCCAGTAAGAAGTCCTCCACGCAGTCTCTAAAAGTTATTATGGAGATAATGGAGAATACTTGCGTTAATTGGCTGGTGGTTCGTAAGACAGAACGGACTTTGCGTGACAGTTGTTTCGCGCAGCTTAAATGGGCCATGCGCCAGTTGAAGGTGGAGCGGTACTTTAAATGTTCCGTATCTCCTCTCGAAATAACATATATACCGACAGGGCAAAAGATTCTCTTTAGAGGTCTTGATGATCCATTAAAAGTAACATCCATTACAGTTGAAGTTGGGGCTCTGTGTAGGCTCTGGATTGAAGAAGCTTACGAGATTATGAGCGAAGATGCATTCAACAGATTGGATGAATCTATTCGTGGTCAGTTGCCTAATGGGATGTATCACCAGGTGGTCTTAACATTTAATCCGTGGTCAGATAGGCACTGGTTAAAGAAACGCTTCTTTGATGAGCCTAGCGAAAATGTATTAGCCTTAACTACTAACTATATGTGTAATGAGTTCCTGGGCGAATCAGACTTAGCACTGTTTGAGGAAATGAAAAAGAATCCTAAGCGGTATAAAGTAGCTGGCTTGGGTGAGTGGGGGGTAGTTGATGGTCTTGTATACGAAAACTGGAAGGAACAAGATTTCAGTATTGATGAAGTACGCAAGTTACCAGGGGTAAAAGCCATATTTGGCTTGGATTTTGGTTATACTACAGACCCGACAGCTCTCTTCTGTGGTGTCGTTGATGCTGCAGAACGTCGACTATATGTATTTGATGAACTCTATGAACGATCTCTTACTAACAGAGCAATAGCTGAACGAGTACAACGTTTGGGATATGCAAAAGAAGCTATCGTTGCTGATTGTGCCGAGCCTAAAAGTATAACAGAGTTGAGAGAATTTGGGTTGACTCGAACTCGAGCATCTAAAAAAGGTGCGGATAGTATTCTGAATGGTGTGCAGCGCATCCAGGACTATGAAATTATAGTACACCCTAGATGTGTTAATTTCCTTACTGAGATTAGCCAGTATCAATGGGGGAAAGATAGATTTGGTAAGTATACCGGCAAGCCTGAAGATGATAATAACCATTTAATGGATGCTATGAGGTATGCATTTGAGAAATTTGCTGTGGTTAAAACAGGCCAAGTTGATATTTATTAGGAGGCTTATATATGGCTGTTATATCAAATCCAAGAGATAGCGAATATGAATTATTGCATGACGCTTATTATGGCACAGGCATGTTCGCTAATGGTGGTGCATTACCTAAATATTCTCGTGAAAGCTCACAGAATTATAAATACCGCCAAAAACTTTCATATTATTTAAACCATACAGGGCCGATACTCAATGCTAGTGTCGACCCTATTTTTAAAGATGAAATATCACGCGACTATAATAAAAGTGAACTTTTTGCTTCGTTCTTGGAGAACGTAGACAGGCTAGGAACGTCGCTCCAAGAATTTATGCGTTTTAATGCAACGCAAGCAAAATTGTATGGTGTTATGTATATCATTGTCGATAACGTAACAGAGTTTGGTGAAACGATGGCCGATGTGATCTCTAAACGCCAGTTCCCTTACCTATATGCGGTTGAGCCAAAATGCGTATATAATTGGCGAATCAGCGAAATAGGCGAACTGGAATTATTTGCGTACACATCTCAAGTGTTCGATGAGGAAGGAACCGCAAAAACACAATTCCATGAATGGACAAAAACATCATGGGTAACAAAAGATGAAAACAACAAAGTAATTGCACAAGGTGAGCATAATATCGGTAGAATACCTGTCGTGCAATGGTTCGGACGTAGTTCAAAGAAAACAGATATATTGCCGCCTCCTGAATTTCTATCTATTGCGAGAACTAATCACCAAATATATCATCAATGCTCGTTGTTATCGCAAATATTAAGCATGCAAACGTTTAGTATTTTGACATTGCCTGATAACGGTCAAAACATTGGTGATATTACACTAGGTACAAATAATGTGCTAATGTATCCGGCTGAATCAGGCCATGCTCCTGCATTTATTGCACCGGATATTGGGCCAGCACAAATTCTGATACAAACAATTAAAACGCTTACAGATGATATGTACCGTTTGTCAGGAATTAACTCAGTAATAGGTGTACAAGAGTCAAAAAGCGGTGTAGCCAAGCAATGGGATTTTGAACGAACCAATCAACGGCTGGCGGATTTCTCCGTACAATGTGAAAACGCAGAATATGACATCATTGATTTATATGAATTGTGGACCGGCGAAAACATCGGTTATAAATGTGATTATCCTCGCAATTTTAAAATTAATGACGTAGCCGATGTTATTGCTCAATCTCAATCTGTACTCGATTTAAACCTCGGCAGTAACACTTTGAAAGTCGAAACTGGCAAAAAGGTATTGGACAGTTATGTACCTAATCTTGAGCCTAAAGAGTACGACAAAATTATTGATGAAATTGAAGAAGCTGTTCAACGACAAGAACAGGATCTTGCATATCATGATGATGAAGGGAACGAAGTAGATGAGGACGCAGAAGGAGATAGACAAGGCGATAACTAACTTCGAGGCAGAGATAAAGAAACTCCTTGAATTAGGTTATAGTCCTAAACAAGCTGTTAAAAAGGCTTATGAGGCATATCCTGTTATGCAGTTAATGAAGCCTACGTTACAGGCTGATTTGACGAACTCATTCATAGTTGGGTATGGCAATGATGTTCCGTATAGCACTAAAAGTATTTCAATAGCAATGGCTGAAAGCTGGGCGGCTGATAACTTAACATTATCTAGTCGCCTTTATGGTCGTTCTAAGGCTATTAAGCAAAGCGTGGCTGATACTTTGACGCAAGCGTTTAAAACAAATAAAGCTGTACGCGATACTGCAAAATCAATCTTCGATGGGTATGGTAATAGTGGCATTATTCCGGAAGCCTCTTTACCTAAATTTATTAATAATCTTCAGAAGCTCAATATAACTGGTAGCAGTACACCGGAAGGAAAGCAACTACAACGCAAAGTGCTGCGTAGTGTTCGTGATAAAGTATCAAGGCTCACTACTCCAGGTGTTAGGGCTGCATATACTGAATTAACCCATGCTATTGATAAAGGAAACGAGGAACGTATCAATAAAGCACTGGAAACTGCTGTTCAAGAAAAAACACGTTATAATGCTGAGCGTATAGCACGTACAGAAAATGCGAGGGCTTATGCTGACGGTCAAGTAAATAGGTACATGAACGATGATGATATCGTAGCCTATAAATGGCGGTTAGCTGCAAGGCATCCTCGCTTTGATATTTGCGACTTTTATGCTAATGCTGATTTATACGGACTTGGCAAAGGTGTATATCCTAAAGATAAATTACCAATATTGCCTGCTCACCCTCATTGTATGTGTCATATTCAACCATTAACAGAGTTAGATATTCAAGAGAATAAGCAGCACGAGGGAATAAATCAAGCTGGCTTGGATTATATTCAAACACTAACTAAACCAAATCAGGAAGTGTTACTCGGTGTAAATGGTCGAAATACTGTATTGAGTGGCAAAGGATCTTGGCAAGACTTTGCAAGAGGTTGGACGTCTGATATATTCAATGCAAGGGTTCCTGCTATATTACAGGAAATGCCTAAACATACTTTAAAACTACACCCACCGAAAGGTAGTCATATAAACTCAGATTATATTATTGATACTAAAGTTATAAACAACAAAGCGTATCGTGATAAATATAACGAATTAGGCTATTCAAAAGATATAACTAGACTGATATTTTCAGAATGTATAGCATGCTTAAATGCTGCAAATGGCTATAATCGAGAACGTGGTATAATGATTGACTTGGTAACAAAAAAAGTTGGTAAAGAAAATATCGGTAAAATAGGTTCAGACAATGTAGGGGTTTATTTTCCTAATAATGATAAAACACCAATAAATCAGTATGTAGTAATACATAATCACCCTAAAAACATTACTTTTTCTACCACTGATATAGAAAGTTACTTGAAAAATAGTAGTGTTCATAGTGCTGTTCTTGTCGATAGTATGGGCAATGTATATCAAATAAAAAACATTAATAGAAGTATAGACATAGATGAAGTTGTAAAGGATATGAAGTCATTGTATAATGGTATTAAGCAATATCAATCAACATGGAAAGCTATGGAGGCAGTTATGCAAGGGCTTGTAAAAAAGGGGGTTTTAGAATATGAAGAAAAATAAGCATAAAAAAAATAAAAATATACCAATCTTATGGGTAGACGATAGTCAATATGCCGATTTGCCTGTAACGAAAAATCCTGATAAAACAATTACTAAAGAAGAACAGGAACAAATCGATGAAATGTTAAAAAAATATAATTTTTAAGCACATACATAATTGTATGTGCTTTTTGTTTACGCCCTTTCATGTGTGATGATGGGGCGTATTTTTATTGGTGCAATTAGGCGGAGGCCTGTTGCGCCTTTTTTATTTTCATGTTTTACGGAGGTTTACACATGAACATTGCAGAAGTTTATCAAGCACTCGAACAATTGGAAAATGGCAAGGATCTTATCGACGCTATTAAAGGTGAAACATCTCGCCTTAATAACGAAGCTAAGACAACACGAGAAAAGCTACAAAATCAAATTACTACGTTAACCGGTGAACGTGATACGCTTTCAACTCGTGTTAGTGAATTAGAAGAACAAGCAGGGGCTGGTTCTAACTCGCCAGAGTACAAACAGCTCGAAAAGCAATTAAAAGCTATGAGCGACAAGTTTGAGCAAGCTGAAACTAAGGCAAAAGAAGCAGAAGCTAAACGAATTCAATCTGAAATTATGGCACAAACATTGGACGCTTTCACAAAGGCTAATGCGGTTGATCCGCAGGAGTTTGCACGATTAGTTGCCAATGACATTAAAGTTCAGGACGATGGCACTTATGGCTATCAAAAAGAAGATGGCACTATCGGTACTATTCAAGACCGTACTGCAGAATGGTTGCAAGGTAAATCTTGGGCCGTTTAAGCGACTGGCAATCCAGGTAGCGGACAAGGTGGTACAGGTGGCAATGGTCCTGATGCAATTAAGGCTGAATTCGCTAAGGCTGTAGGCATTGAAATGTAATTATTTAATTATTGGAGGTCAATTACATGGCAGTTAATACATTACAATACTCTCAACAGTTTCAAACTGTACTCGACCAACAAATGTTAGTTGGTGCTACTACTGGATTTATGGAAGTAAATGCAGGCCAAGTCAAATACGATGGTGGTGATACTGCATATATTCCTGAAATTAGCATGCAAGGTATGGCAAAATATGATCGCGATGAAGGCTTTAATCGTGGTTCCGTTACTTTGAAATATAACCCTTACAAAATGACACAAGACCGTGGTCGTACATTCTCTCTCGACTCTATGGACGTAAACGAAACAAACTTCGTCGCAACTGCTGGCACTGTCATGGGTGAATTTCAACGTACACAAGTTATTCCTGAAGTTGATAGCTATCGTTATTCTAAAATTGCTGCGTTGGCAACTGCAGAAAACAAGGTAACAACTGGTTATACACCTACTGTTGCTGATATTCTTGATAAATTGGACGCAGAAATTACAGACATTCAAGACGTAATCGGTGAAGATGAAGCACTTATCATCTGTATGTCTACTAAGTTACGTTCTATCTTGAATAATGCAGATAAATTCCATAAATATTTGGACGTAGCTCAATTTAAAGCTGGTGCAATTAACACTAAAGTTCGTTCTTTTAATGACATTCCTATTCTTGGTGTGCCGTCCTCTCGTTTGAAAACACAATACGTGTTTAACGACGGTAAAACTTCCGGTCAAGAGGCTGGCGGTTTTAAAGCTGATACAGTAGCCAAAGGAATTAACTGGATTATCATGCCTCAACGTGCACCAATTGCTGTATCTAAAACAGATAAAGTCCGTGTATTTACTCCGGACATTAACCAAAAAGCAGACGCTTGGAAAATCGACTATCGTAAATACCATGATTTATGGATTCCTAAAAATCGATTGGCTGCAATTCATGTTAACGTTGGTGCGTAAGGTAGGTGGATAATATGGCACGTCTTGTACGATTAAATGAAGTACAATATGTAAGCGAAGAATATGATATTAAACGCTTACAAGATGAAGGCTTTACGATTGAAGAATTGGAGCCTGTCAAAGATGATGATAAGTCAAAACGTAGCGGTAAAAAATCCGATAAAGAGGAGTAATCATGTTACCTAAAGAGGTGTTCGAACGACGGCTCAGACAAGCTGTTAAGTCGAGCACCTTTATGGTGCAAAATGAAGCACAACAAAAGCATGATTTTATAACTCATACCGCTCAATTGGAAAGGGCTGTCGATACAAAATTTAGTTTTGACAATGGCAATAATATTGGGGTAGTGTACATTGACAATCAGGTAGCACCTTATGGAATATTCGTCCATCAAGGTACAAGACCTCATACTATTAAGCCTAAAACTAAACGTGCATTGCGTTGGGTTCCAATGGCTGGCAATAGCTTTTTCTTTGCGAAGGAAGTTCACCATCCAGGAACTAAATCCGACCCATTTTTATATGAAGCGTTGGAAAGAAAACGTAATGATGTATTTGATACATTTTCAAAAGCCACTGGGCTTGCTATTAATGATCTATCGAATAGCGATTGGCTTGGGGCTAAGGAAAAAGAAATTCGAATAGATATTTAGAGGTGTAACAATGCTATATGAATACGAAGAAATGCAGTTCACCGATGAGCTGTTAGGCAAAGAGGTTCTACCTCAACATGTAGAACGTGCAGAAAAAGCATTATATGCCTTTGCAAAACGTCTTGGCGTATTAGAGGGCGATATTGTAAGAAGTTATCTAGTTGATGAATTAGTGCAACTATATATATATCGTTTTGTGTGCGTTGACAAGGCTTATGCGTTACCAGGTGCATATACTCGCGACGGCTCAACAAATGATTTTTATAGCAAAAAACTGCAATATATCGATGAACGTATCACAATGTGCGAAAAGCAAATTACACCGGAAGAGTTAACAGGCGACCCTACTAAATATGCTAGGTATCGAACTGTAGAAATTTTCAGGGGGTAATATGTGGCTCGAACTCATGCAACATATCAAACATGTAATTGATAGCCACGGAACAGGCTTTAATGTTATTCTTGGGGCTATGAGGCCACAAGCTGCAAATATCGATGCGAATGGCGTAATTATGGTGATTAGGGGAGAAACAACGCCGGGAGATAATGCCATTCAATCTGAATTGCAACAAGAGTTATACATTGAAGTATGGGGGCGGAATGACGACCCTGATATGAACGTAGGTTATGAAGTTATCGCTAAGTTCGAGGATACTTTCGAGGCGATTATGAATAATCTTCGTAATTCATGTGGCAGATTAGTTCCGGAAGCATGTATCTTGCAAGATAGTGGTTATCAAATCATCGATATTAAATGTACAAGTAAAGTAGGCGACCATGATTCAGTACGGCCATTGATTGGCACACAGTACAGGTTTGTGGCTCGCCTTACAGCAAAAAAACTTTATAAACCGCAACAGGCTGCAATGCCGACTGCCGGTAAGAACTATCTTATTTATTTAAATGTAGGCACTGACGAAACTACAAATGCAGACTGGCTTATCTTGGGCGGTCAACGTAGTGGCGATGTATCTCGTAAGGCAGACGCTATCGATGCATCTAGTAAAGATAGCGGGGGTTGGAAAGTTACAATTCCAGGCCAAAAAGAATGGTCTATCGACCTTGAAACACTACTTATGCCAAACGAAGAAAGCCTTGTTTTGCTTGAAAAAGCGTTCTTAAATGATGAAAAAGTTCATCTTAAATTCGAATATCCAGATAAATCTTACATGACTGGTCTCGCATCTTGTACAGAATTGTCTTTAAGTACTCCGCATGATGATGTGGCTACATATAAAGGTACATTGAACGGTGCAGGTCCATTGTCTGAATTGAAAAAGCCTAATTAACTATTTATAAGGAGCGTGTTTTAATATGAAAAAAATTAATTGTGATCTATTCGCTATGGGCGAAACTATCTATTTCAACATTGGTCGTATTGCTGAGTTGGAACAGCTATGGGGTGAGCCTATCTTTAAAGCGGTACAAAGCGGCACAATGACATTTAATCAGCTTATTACTGCATTTGTTGTTGGTATGAAACAACACGGTAAAAAGCGTGATTATATCTATTACCAAGATAAATTACAAGAATTGTTTGACGAAGGCACGGTTCAATATAGCGACCTAGTAGAATTAATCGTTCAAGCGTTAATTGGTAGCGGTGTCTTTGGTAAGGCTGCGTACTATGCATTATTTCCTGAAGAAGCTGACGAAAAAGCACAATCCGAAGTAGAAGCAGAGGAAGCAGAAACAAAAAACTAGAAGGGGGCTACACAGCCCCCTCTTTTAGTATTTGGATAACTAAGGCAGAGCGTATGGCATATGGTCCACTTAACTTAAAGCCGTGGGAGTTTATGAATTTGTCTCCTATGGAGTACTACAAACTCGCCGAGGGTTATGAGTTAAGGACAGAAATAGAGGACCGCAGACAAGCGTATTTTGCGTGTCTAATGACAAATGTACATATTGCAGGCAATAAAAAGTTACGTGTCGAAGACATTATGAAACAATTACATCCTATGTCTGCCGCTAAACGTAAAACCGAAGAAAAGTTATTCATGGAAGAATTCAGACAGGCGGGAGGTGAGATATAAGAAAATGGCAGATTCACAAATCAATGTACGCATAGTTGGTTCATCTAGTGGTGCCGAGCAAGCGCTCGATAGGGTGGCTAAGAAAGCGGGAAATGCACTAGGAAAAGACGTTACTGCTTCGATGGAGGCTGTTAAAAGCAAAGCGCAGAAGATCTTCGGTATAGAAATTCCTAGTATCATGAACGCTGCCAAAAGTGGTGCTGCATTTGGTGCTGCGGCAATAGGAATTGAAGCTGCAGGGCGTGCCATGAAAGATATGGCAGTTAGTGCTGTTCAAACCACCGACCAACTTACACAGATTAGGTCTCGAATTGATCTTATTAATGATGGCAGTCAGTCTACCGCTGAGATTATGGACAAGATTTATAGTGCTGCAAACCGTTCTCGTGGTAGTTATTTAGATATGGCTGATAGCGTGGCAAAACTAAATATGTTAGCAAAAGACGCTTTCACCTCCAATGATGAGGCCATTTATTTTGTTGAACAGTTAAATAAGCAATTTAAAATTGCCGGTGCAGGTGTACAAGAAACTACATCTGCTATGTACCAATTAACACAGGCTATGGCGAGTGGCAAGCTACAAGGGGACGAGTTCCGGTCTATTATGGAAAATGCTCCGATGTTGGCACAAAGTATCGCACAAGAAATGGGGCTATCTGTAGGGCAATTAAAAGAAATGAGCTCGCAAGGTCTTATTACTGCTGACATTATTAAGAACGCCTTATTCGCAAGTGCAGAAGAAACAAATGCAAAATTCGCAGAAATTCCTATGACATTCCAGGATATAGGCACGCAAGTTCAAAACGAATTAATAGCTGCATTTCAACCGGCCATGGAAGAAATAAGCAATATGACGAGTTCAGGTGTACTGAACGATGCACTTATGGGGTTATCTATTGCTTTCCGTTTAGTAGGTACTGCTGCACAAGCAGCTATTATTACTGTAAGGGGTGCATTTAGTGCGTTATCAGTTGTAATTGGTACAGCTAAGAGTATTGTTACGAGCTTTGCGAACCTGTTTAGAACGTCTATGCCTTTAATCAGTACTGCGATTGTTGGTGCGACTACTGCATTTGTTGCGTATAAAGCAGTAATGTTAGTATGTAGCGCGACAACTGCTGCGTTAACCATTAAGACATTAGCTTGTAAAGTAGCGATGGTTGCGACTGCGCTTGCGACTAAGGCACAAGCGGTGGCTATGGGGTTGTTTCGTGCAGTATGCGCTGCAACTGCTGCGACTGTTAGTTTAGTTACTGCTGGAACTGTTGCGTTACGTGCTATATTCGTTACTTTGCGCGGTACTATCGTTGCATTGACGAGTGCTCAAAAGATATTAAACGTAGTCATGAAAGCTAACCCTATAGGCTTATTGATTGGGCTTATTTCAGGGCTTGTAGCTGCCTATGCGACTGCTAGTGCTGCGTCAAATGGATTTGGTAATACTATGAGTGCGGTGTGGTCTAGCGTGGTTCATACGGCCGTTTGGGGTGTAAATAAGATTATTGAAAGTCTCAACTGGCTAATCGCTAAACTTAATAGTGTAGGTGATAAAGTGGCCAAGTTCTTTGGCGGTACGTTCACCGCTATTCAACAAGTAGATACTATTTCAGCAGAAACTGCACAAGAAATTGTAAATACTGGTGAGGCTATGGCATCGCAAATATCTCAAGGTATATCAGCTGGCAATGATTTGTCTGTTGGAGACGGTGGTACTGGTAGTACAGATGCTGGAGGAGGTACTGGTAAAGGTGGTAGCGGCGGCAGTGGTGCATCCGGAAAGGATCTTGCAAAAGAGGCCAAAGAGGTCCACGAAAAAATCTTGCAATCGTTCTTGGAAATGCAAGGCAATCAAGTCGAACTAATCGAATTGCAATACAAAAAGGAACTCGATGAGCTCAATAAATCAAAGAGTGCTAACGTTAATTATTATGCCAACGCCATTGATGAAGTCGAGGACCGTTATGCAGAAATGGTCGATAAGTTCATGAAAATGGACAAAATGGAGCAACAACATCATATTGATCTGTTAAAACAACGAGGTGTTGAATTCGAAATGAGTGCTGACGGACAAATCTCCTACGAGAAAATGAAAAACGAGGAGTTGTTAGTGGCACAAGACGAGTATGCAAAAAAGGCTTTGCAACAACATACTGATCTAGTTAATGAAAAGTATGCTATTGATGAGGCTATGCGTACTCAAAACTTTGAGGCACTTCAAGCTGCATTGACAGATGAGTACATTGCAGAACAACAGCACTACGACTTAAAAAAACAGCTTCTTGAGGAGTGGAAAGAAGCTGTATTCGATGCTCATTGGAATGGACAACAAGTTATGTTTGACGCTGCACAAGCCGGCTTGGATAGTTTTCAAAATTCTATTTCAGGGCTTATTCAAGGCACAACAACTCTTATGCAAAC
>QWCZ01000214.1_pt1 | contig 30027 bp, 26 predicted proteins | sample 1972651 | NCBI WGS metagenome assembly QWCZ01 (sample SAMN09866695, study PRJNA288562) | Human oral metagenome isolate pre1_saliva, whole genome shotgun sequencing... | isolation source: mouth | host: Homo sapiens | place: USA: California
ATTGAAGAATCAGAACTGAAAAAGCTGGATGCCTCTAAGGTATGTGCGTATAGTGCAGCGTATCATACCACCAATATTAAAAAGTTGTACTCCCTTCTGAGGAGGATTTAATATGAGCACAAATATCGCTTGTTACCAGTGCCCTATGAAATCTGTTTGTACGACATGCCTTCTTTGTTTGCCGGGAAAATCCATGCGGTAATCTGCCGTGGGTGGCAGAGTCGCCTTGACAGTATTGACTTTTTGCAAGCCAGAAAGGATGTTGAGCCATTTATTCGCGATACTTCCATTTTGGATATTTGGAGTTCGGAAATTTTCAAGCAGATTACGGAAGGATTGAAAGTACTATAAGGCTATGTAAACTTTACTTTATGGCTAAGTCTGTTTTTGATTAAGAAAAGGAATTGATTACTAAATATAAAAAAATGAGGTGAGAAAGGAAATGGAGTTAAATAAAAACAATGTTATTGAAAATGCTTATGATAAACTCTTTTTTACAGAAAAAAAGCAGACAAAGGATATACAAATATATTGCTTAAAAAATGATACAGGAACAGGTGAAATGCGCTGCTATAATCTTTTGGAGGGAATTCAACTTTCTTACAATACTTTGAATATGCAAACTACTTATCAAAAGGTAGAGCCTAAGGAGGGTATGTTACAGATTGATCATTGTTTAGAAGGTTGTTATGAATTTATTTTAGAAAATAACGAGCATGCCTTTTTAGGGAGAGGAGATTTAAGCATTGTTGATCTTGGAAAAGCTATATTTAAAAATTCATGTATTCCAATGAAAAAATATGTTGGGCTTTCACTTTTTATTGATATAAATGTGGCTCAAAAATCAATTGATAAATATTTCCCATATGGAGACATCAATCTGAGCAGATTACGAGATAGACTGTGTAAAAATGGAGCATCTTTGATTATACGTTCTCGTGACGGAATAAATCATATTATCAATGAATTATATGAGGTAGATGAAAGAGTAAAACTTCCATACTCTATTATAAAAACGATAGAGTTACTTTTGTTTTTAAGCTTGATAGAATCAAAAGATACAGAACAGTTTTCATCATTTTCCGAACCGGTATACAGAGCAACTCAAGAGTGTTATAAAATGATTATAGAAAATCCTTTTGAATGGCTGAAGATAAGAGATTTAGCGAAAAAGTTTGCGGTTTCCGAATCAAGTCTTAAGAATTGCTTTCAATGTATTTCGGGGCAATCAATAGGTGCTTTTATGAGGACAAACAGAATAAAAGAAGCAGCAATTCTTTTGAATAAAAAACCATACTTAAGTATAGGGAAACTTGCCGAGATGGCCGGTTATGAAAATCAAAGCAAGTTTTCAAAGGCGTTTAAAAGTATTATGGGTAAAACTCCAAGTGAATTTAAGTGAGAGCAATTTGTCTTTTTGGAGTCAAAAAATACCCAATTGGTTATAGAGAACTTCTAACATTGCAGGTACACTTAACATAGATGGTGATATAAGGCACCGGTACACCGGTGTCTTAATTTTTTCATCAGGGTTAGTTGAAGCTAACAAATAAAGAACTGGAATTTAGGAGAAGTTTATTATGAAATTAAAAGACATTATTCAAATCACTGTATTTACAGTTATTGCTTTTGTTTTAGGTATGGCTGTATCAATGGGAACAGGAATGTTGGGAACAGTTTCTCTTTATGTTGCAAGTGGATTTTCTGCACTTGTAATTGCACCGCCATTTGTTGTAATGGCAAAAAAGATTAAGAAAAAACCTTCAGCATTTATATTTTTCATGTTGTTGGCTATTTTTTGGTCGTTAATGGGATATTGGCCGATGCTTATTATAAATTTAATAGCGGGTATTGTGGCCGAAATTATCATAGGAAATTATGAAAGTGATAAACGAGTTGCAGTAGCTATTGCAACAGGAATGTTTATCATTTCAATGCATGCTATGACCTTTGTTAAAGTTTTAGGTCCTGAAAAATTAGTGGAAGTATTTACTGTTTTTTCTCCGGAGCAAGCTCAACATATGTACACATTTTTTACACCTAAAGCAATGTTGATTTCAATTATTGTAAATATTGTTTTGGTCACTTTGGCTGGTTTGTTCGGAATGTATATCAATAATAAATTTTTTGAAAAAAGAAAAGAGAAAGGGATACTTTGATGCAAAAAAACACAGTAAAAGAGACTTGCATAGTTAATAGTATAGTTTTGTTTATACTCATCGTTTCATTTTCCATTACACTTTTTATTACTGATAAACTTGGCTATTACATTATGATGTCCGTTTCATTTATTTTGTTACTAACGCATTCAAAAAAAGCATTTCTTAGTGTGTCTGTAAAGTACCTGTTTCTTTTATTGCTTTTGCATTTGTTGGGGAAACTTCCTTATGAACTTGGAGTGGCGTCTTTTATAGGTTTACTCTTAATTGGGATAAAACTTTTTCCTATTTTTGTTTTAGGTAGGATACTGATTTCTTTATCGCCACTTACAATAATGAGTTCCTTAAGGAAAATTGGAATTCCAAATGACTTTAACCTTAGTATTGCTACGGGACTTAGATTTATGAGTGAAATGGAAATAAGGATTAAAGAAATACGAAATGGTATGAAAGTAAGGGGCTTAAGAATAAGCCTCGTACATCCTGTCCGTTCATTTGAACTTTATCTTATTCCATTGATGTATAAGTGTCTTCATGTAAGCGAAACTTTAACATCTTCCATTATTTCAAAAGGTGCAGAGTATAAAATAAAAAAAACAAGTTACAATCCAACTAAATATAATATTTTTGACTTGATTTGTTTGGTTGTTGCTTTTTATTTAGTATGGAGGTTGTTTTAGATGCAGAGGATTATAAATGAACATTTTAGAAGTCAAAATCAATAAATTTAAGTATAAAAACAGCAAAGAGATTATCTTAAAAAATTTAAGTTTAAGTGTTGAGCCGGGTGAATTGATTGTTATAACAGGACTTTCAGGATGTGGAAAAACGACTTTGACAAGAATATTAAATGGCTTAATTCCCAATCACTATGAGGGTGATTTAGACGGAGAAGTAAAATTATTTGATAAAAATTTGCCGGACTACGAAAAAGGTGAGCTTGCAAAATATATCGGCAATGTATTTCAAAATCCATCGGATCAGTTTTTTGCTACCATTGCGGAGGAAGAAGTTGCCTTTGTCGGAGAAAACTTAGGAATGCCCCTTGAGGAATTAAAGCAAAAAACAAAAGAAGCCTTTGAAAAAATGGGGATTTCCAATTTGATGGAAAAGAAACTTTCAGAACTTTCCGGCGGACAAAAACAAAAAGTGGCAATCGCTTCTACCTTGCTATATGATACCAAAATTATTTTCTTTGATGAGCCTTCCTCCAATTTGGATTATCAAGGGATTGTTCAGTTTAGAGATATTGTCCGCACTTTAAAAGAAATGGGAAAGACGGTTGTTATTGCGGAACATCGATTGTTTTTTTTGAATGATTTATATGACCGCTTAATCTATATGAAAGACGGGACAATCGAAAGGATATTCTCTCGTGGGGAACTCACAGAGGATGATTGCAGAAAGTATGGATTAAGAGCAATCCGTTACGAATCTCTGAAAGCACAAAACTCGGATGAAGAGCAAGAAAAGGTTGCCGAGATCGTAGATTTAAATATTGATATACGGAAACAGGAACTCATAAAGAATCTTTCTTTTAATCTTCATTATGGAGAAATTATGGCAATCATCGGGAAAAATGGAATCGGAAAAACAACGTTAGGAAGAACTTTGGCAGGCTTAATTAAAAATAAAGGGAAAATAAGCTATGGAAAAACAACGAAAGAAAGATTGAAGCAATCATACTATATGATGCAGGATGTGGATTATCAAATTTTCTTTGATACGGTGGAAAATGAACTAATTCCTAAAAATAAAGTGAAAGATAGTGAATACTTAAAAGAAGTCACTACCTGTGTTCATGCGATTGATTTGTGGGATAAAAAAATGGATCACCCACAAGAACTTTCCGGTGGGCAAAAGCAAAGGCTTGCACTTGCTACTGCCTTTTTAAGTGAAAGAAAAATCATTATATTGGACGAGCCGACTTCAGGGCTTGATTATAAGAGAATGAAAGAAATAGGAGCTATGATAAGGAAGTATGCCGCTAAGAGGCCGGTGATTATTATTACCCATGATTTAGAGCTTCTCTTTGAGGTGTGTAATACGGTGCTGATGATTGATGACAAGACTTATAAAAAAATACCTGTAAAAGAGAATGAAGCTGAAATATCGGATTTTTTATTTGCTTCCATAAGATAAAATTTTTGGTATAAGAGGAGGATTCAGATTATGAATTTAATCAAACAGTATGTAAAAGAACAGAAGAACACTTACATTCAATCTGTTCTATTGGCAGTTTTAGGAGTGGTATCCGGTCTTGCCGCATATATCGTATTAGCAAAAATGATTGTAGGACTGATTGGAAAAAAAACAGAATTCGGATTTTATTTGCAATACGGTCTTATGGTATTAGCTGCAATGGTCTTGAAAGAAATCTTTGCGGCGGCTTCCACTTCCATATCGCATCAGGCAACGTTTTATTCCTTAAAAAAGATAAGGGAAGAAATTTCTAAAAAACTGTTTCGGATGCCCCTTGGAAAGGTTATGAATATTTCTTCCGGTAAGCTCAAGAATATTATTGTGGATCAGGTGGATTCTATGGAAACAACCTTAGCACATATTATTCCTGAAATGACTGCCAATATCATCGGTCCGATTATCTTGCTGATTTATATGTTTATTTTGGATTGGAGATTGGCACTTGTTTCCCTGATTCCTCTTGTGATTGGAATGTTCTGTATGAAATCGGTGATGGCATCTTATGGGAAAAAGTATCAGCAATCGGTGGAAATCAATCAGAAAATGAATAACGCAGTGGTGGAATACATTGGTGGAATTGAGGTCATCAAGATGTTCAATCAAAGCGAAACTTCCTACCAGAAATACAGTGAAGCAGTCCATGAAAATGCAGCATTTTATTATCATTGGATGAAAGAAACGATGATTGGTGTATCTGCATACAGAAAAATTTCACCTATGTCCTTGCTTACAATCCTGCCGTTAGGAGTTTATTTCTATTTAAATGGTTCCTTAACAATAGCGACTTTTATAACCATCATTGTACTTTCTTTTGGAACGGTGGAAAATATATTGACGGCGACCAATTATATGGATGATTTGTCCAGAATAGGAACGATTACAAAGGAAATCGGATTGATTTTGGATGCCCCTGATCTTGAGCATGGTAAAGAGAATGTTGCGTTATCCGGTAGTGATATTGAACTGAAAAATGTGGATTTTTCCTATACGGAAGATAAGAAAGTATTAGAAGGGGTCAGTTTGACGATTGGGGAAAATCAGGTAACGGCATTTGTCGGTCCGTCAGGAGGCGGAAAGTCAACCATTACGAAGCTGATTGCAGGTTTTTGGAATGCAGATGCCGGAGAAGTAAGTATCGGGGGAAAAAATATCAAAGAGATTCCGCTGGAACAGTTATCCGAAACCATCTCTTATGTATCACAGGACAACTATCTATTTGATATGTCTGTCAGAGAAAATATAAGAATCGGAAAACCGTCGGCAAGTGATAAGGAAGTAGAGGAAATGGCAAAATTATCCGGTTGTGATGAATTTATCAGAGGGCTATCTGCCGGGTATGACACGATTGTGGGAGAAGGCGGAGGACATTTGTCCGGCGGAGAAAAGCAAAGAATTTCTATCGCAAGAGCCATGCTGAAAAATGCACCGATCGTCATTTTAGATGAAGCCACCTCCTATATGGATACCGAAAACGAAAGCATTGTGCAGAAAGCCATCAGTAATTTGGTGAAAGGAAAAACATTGATTTTAATTGCACATAGGCTTAGAACCATTGTCAATGCAGATAAAATATTTGTGGTCGAAAACGGGAAGATTGAAAGCTGTGGAAAGCATGAGGAGCTTTTAGAAACATCAAAAGTCTATTCCTCTTTGTGGAAAGCTGCGGGAAAGGAGGAGCGTTATGATTACAGTATTTAAGAAAATATGGAACTTTGCGGAAAAGGAACAGCCGAATATACAAAAGTCCATTATTGTCGGCTTCCTTTGTGCGGCATTTAATGCAATGCAAATGGGCGGTGTGTATTATGTTCTCGTTAAAATATTTGACGAAACTCTTTCCATGAAGGATATAGCCATTGTCTTAGGGATTCTTCTTGTCAGCTTAGTCGGAAAGATTATCACGCAATATATCTCTCAGCTGGAGCAAACGCATGCCGGCTATTTTATGGCGGCGGATAAAAGAATCCGTATCGGAAACAAGCTGAAAAGAGTACCGATGGGATTTTTCAGTGAATTCAGTTTAGGAAAGATTACAACAATGAGTACCACCACTCTCAGCCAGATTGAAATGCAGGTACCAATGTTACTTGTGCTTGTTTTAGGCGGATTACTCAATACTTTCGTCTTTGCTTTAGCCTTATTTTATTTGCACATAATGGTAGGAATTACCGCAGTTTTAGGAATCCTTGCATTTTTTATTGTCACCTATTTTATGGAAAAAAAGTCAAGAGAAAATGCAAGCGAAATCGGTATTGCTCAAACACATTTGACAAAACAGGTACTGGAAACCGTACAAGGAATGCAGGTGATTAAATCATACAATTTAGGAGGCAAGAATAATAAAGAACTGAGTAATACGTTTGAAGAAAACTGCAATATTACAATGAAACTGGAAAAAACCATGACGCCGTATATCGCTTTACAGCGAATTGTTCTTGGAATCAGTATTGCCGCTATTATTATTTTATCTGCCAAGTATTACATTGAAGGAGATATGCTTTTGGCAGATGCGATTATGTCTATGATTGCCGGCTTTATTGTTTTTGAAGGAATTAAGGCGGCAGGAAGCTCTATGGCGATACTGAGAATTGCAGAAAACTCTATCGACAGCTTGAAATATATGGAAAAGATTCCGGAAATAAAAGAAGGAGCTGAAACAAACCCAATCCGTCACCCGGATATTGAATTTAAAGATGTTTCTTTCGCTTATGATGAAAAGACAATTTTAGATCATATTACCTGTGAGATGAAGAAGAACACCATGACCGCCATTGTCGGTCCGTCCGGAAGCGGAAAGACGACTTTTTGCAATCTGATTGCAAGATTTTGGGATGTAAACGCAGGAGAAATCTTAATGGGCGGCAAAAACATTAAAGAGTATACCCTGCCCAATCTGATGAGTCATATCGCTATGGTATTCCAGAATGTATATCTCTTTGAGGATACGATTGAAAATAATATCAAGTTCGGTGTGCCAAGTGCCACAAGAGAAGAAGTCATAGAAGCTGCTAAAAAGGCGATGTGTCATGATTTTATAGAAGCCTTGCCAAATGGTTACGATACGTTGATTGGAGAAGGCGGAGCCACTCTTTCCGGAGGAGAAAAACAGAGAATTTCCATTGCCAGAGCTATGTTAAAAGATGCCCCGATTGTCATTTTTGACGAAGCCACAGCAAGTATTGATCCGGAAAATGAAGATAAGCTAAAGGCTGCCATTGAAGAACTGACAAAGAACAAGACCATTATTATGATTGCTCATAGGCTTTCTACCATACGAAACGCCGATCAGATTTTAGTTTTAAATAACGGGAAAATAGAACAACGAGGAAATCATGAAAGACTGATGAAGCAGGGAGGTTTGTATAAAACCTTGATAAGCATGAAAAATAAAGCAACTATTTGGAAGATTGCCAATTAGTGTGAAGGAGAAGGTTAAGATGAAACTAGCGGGACATCTACTTTGCTTGGCGTTGGGAGTGCTTCTATTTTATCAAGAGCATTGGGAAAAGGAGACAAAGAAACCGTAGATAAGATTATGGGGAACTTGATTTTATAAGAGATTGAATGAAACCGCTTACAGAATATCTATTTTTCAAATTTAAGAAGCAGTATTCTTGATGGCGGTTTTGAAATGATTATATTTCAAGCCGCCATTTCCTTTTTTATACTGGAACTCGTAGGAAATTTACGATTACTTGCTTTGAGCACGGTGGCAAAAGGAGAGTTCACCGTGTTATTTATAGACTTTGAAATTGAATTTGCATATTTTGTAATCTTAAAAAATATTCGTAGTATCTGTATATGACAGCATAATCTTAGTATGCACTTTTAAAAATTAATATTGTTAAGTATATTACATGGATTGTTGTGTTAAATTTTATACCGATAATATTATGTATTATTTTATATTTGGCCGGATTCAGATTAGATAAAAAAGAAGATTTACAATTATCATCAAGTAGAATGATTACATATGACAATATGTTAATACGATGAAACAAATAAAACCTGATTAAAGAATGTTTTAATGCATAACATAGAATTCTTTTATTAAATATGCTATAATATTTTACATTTGATTTAACAAGTTATTGGGGTAAAGCGTTTTCGAGTGTGCCGATTGTTTCGCACTGATTGTTCTCGCAGTCCTCAAAAATATCAAGTGTTTATTAGGAGGATATTTTGGAAAGAGAAAGGTTAAAGTCCAGGCTCGGGTTTATACTCATTTCAGCCGGATGTGCGATAGGTATCGGTAATGTATGGAAGTTTCCGTACATGACAGGAAAAGGCGGAGGCGGTGCATTTGTACTGCTGTATCTGATATTTTTGGTAATGCTCGGTCTGCCGATAATGACAATGGAGTTTTCTATAGGAAGAGCTGCAAGAAAGAGTCCGGTATTGGCATACCAAAAGTTGGAACCCGCCGGAAGTAAATGGCATATACATGGAATAGTGGCATTTATAGGTAATTATCTTTTAATGATGTTTTATACCACTGTAACAGGGTGGATGCTTCATTATTTTTACCTGACTGTAACAGGAAGATTTGAAGGACTTGATTCAGACGGTGTTTTGGATGTATTCAATACTATGCTTACACAACCGGGAATAATGATATTTTGGATGGTTGTTGTAGTAGTAGTGGGAATGTTTATAGTATCAAGAGGACTTGAAGCGGGGCTTGAAAATATCACAAAGATAGTTATGGTTACACTGCTTGTGGTAATGATTATACTTGCTGTAAATTCATTCTTCTTAAAAGGTGCTGCAGAAGGGCTTAAATATTATCTTGTACCGAACATATGCAGAATAGAAGAAACAGGTATAGGTAATGTTATAACCGGTGCAATGAATCAGGCATTCTTTACATTAAGCCTTGGAATAGGTGCAATGCTTATATTCGGAAGCTATATAAGCAATGACAGAAGTATGCTTGGAGAGTCTGTGACAATAGTTATACTGGATACATTCGTAGCTATAGTATCAGGACTTATTATTTTCCCTGCTACATTTACATATGGTGTAGATCAGACATCAGGTCCTGCACTTATATTTATCACATTGCCGAACATCTTTAATAAGATGCCGCTTGGAAGACTTTGGGGAAGTTTCTTCTTTATATTTATGTCATTTGCAGCATTCTCCACAGTGCTTGCAGTATTTGAAAATATAGTTTCCTGCGGTATGGACCTTACAAAGAAGTCAAGAAAACAGGTGAGCTTAGTCAATATGATTCTTATAATATTACTTTCACTTCCATGTGTATTCGGATTCAATATCTGGAGTTTCGGATGGTTAAAGCCTTTTGGAGGAAGCATACTTGATTTGGAAGATTTCCTTGTAAGTAATATAATATTGCCGCTCGGATCTTTGGTATATCTTTTGTTTTGTGTAAGCAGATACGGATGGGGATGGGACAATTATATGAAGGAGTGCAATAAGGGTGAAGGTCTTAAAATGAAGAATTGGATGAGATTCTACCTTACATACATACTGCCTATAATTGTTTTATTCATATTTGTATTTGGAATATACGACAAATTTTTTAAATAAGAAACAGAAAAAATCAGCCGGTAACTGTTAAAGTTGTGGCTGTTTTTTTAATTATTTAAAAAATTAGCACTCAAGCATTGACACTGCTAATAAAAAGTGGTATAAACTTACATAGTTGATTATATAACTATTAGGAGGAATACAAAATGAAGTTGGTACCTTTATTTGATAGAGTAGTTTTAAAGCAATTGGTTGCTGAAGAGACAACCGCATCCGGTATAGTACTTCCGGGACAGGCAAAGGAAAAGCCTTCACAGGCAGAGGTTGTTGCAGTAGGTCCGGGAGGAGTTGTAGACGGAAAAGAAATAAAGATGCAGGTTAAAGTCGGAGATAAGGTAATTTATTCAAAGTATGCCGGTACAGAGGTGGAGCTTGACAAGGAAGAGTACATCGTTGTTAAGCAGAATGATATTTTGGCGGTAATAGAATAATACATAATATATAAAATTAAAGGAGAGATACTATGGCTAAGGATATTAAATATGGTGTAGAAGCCAGAAAAGCATTGGAAGCCGGTGTAAATAAGCTGGCTGATACAGTAAGAGTTACATTGGGACCTAAGGGAAGAAATGTTGTACTTGATAAATCATTCGGTACACCGCTTATTACAAATGACGGTGTTACCATTGCAAAGGAAATAGAGCTTGAAGATGCATTTGAGAACATGGGTGCACAGCTTGTAAAGGAAGTTGCCACAAAGACAAATGATGTGGCAGGTGACGGTACAACAACAGCTACAGTTCTTGCACAGGCAATGATAAACGAGGGAATGAAAAACCTTGCAGCAGGTGCAAATCCTATAGTTTTACGTAAGGGAATGAAGAAGGCTACAGATGCGGCTGTAGAGGCTATTGCAAAGATGAGTGAGCCTATAAAGGGAAAAGAGCAGATTGCAAGAGTTGCAGCTATCTCTGCAAGTGATGATGAGGTTGGAAGCCTTGTAGCCGATGCTATGGAGAAGGTAACCAATGAGGGTGTTATCACTATTGAAGAGTCAAAGACAATGAAGACTGAGCTTGACTTGGTAGAAGGTATGCAGTTTGACAGAGGTTATGTTTCTGCATATATGTGTACAGATATGGAGAAGATGGAAGCAAATCTTGATGATCCGTATATTCTTATCACAGATAAGAAGATTTCAAATATTCAGGACATCTTACCTGTACTTGAGGAACTTGTTAAATCAGGACAGAAGCTTCTTATTATAGCTGAGGATGTAGAGGGTGAGGCTCTTACAACTCTTATAGTAAATAAGCTCAGAGGTACATTCAATGTCGTAGCTGTAAAGGCTCCGGGATATGGTGACAGAAGAAAAGATATGCTTAAGGATATCGCCGTTCTTACAGGCGGTACTGTAATCAGTGAGGAGCTTGGACTTGAGCTTAAGGATGCTACACTTGCAAGCCTTGGTAGAGCAAAGAGTGTTAAGGTTCAAAAAGAGAATACTGTTATTGTTGACGGACAGGGTGCAAAGGCTGATATCGAAAAGAGAGTTGCTCAGATTAAAGCACAGCTGTCAGAGACTACATCTGATTTTGATAAGGAGAAACTGCAGGAGAGACTTGCAAAGCTTTCAGGCGGTGTTGCAGTTATCAGAGTCGGTGCGGCTACAGAGACTGAGATGAAGGAAGCAAAGCTTCGTATGGAAGACGCACTCAACGCTACAAGAGCTGCTGTTGAGGAAGGTATCATTGCAGGAGGCGGTTCAGCTTATATCCACGCAAGCAAGGAAGTTGCAAAGCTTGTAGCTACTCTTGAAGGTGATGAGAGAACAGGGGCAAAGATTATTCTTAAGGCACTGGAGGCACCGCTTTTCAGAATAGTTGAGAATGCAGGACTTGAAGGAAGCGTTGTTGTAAACAAGGTAAGAGAGTCAAGCGTAGGTGTAGGTTTCGATGCTTACAGAGAAGAGTATGTGGATATGGTTAAGTCAGGTATCTTGGACCCTGCAAAGGTTACAAGATCCGCACTTCAGAATGCAAACTCGGTAGCATCTACACTCCTTACAACAGAGTCCGCAGTGGCTACTATTAAGGAAGATGCACCTGCAATGCCTGCAGGCGGCGGAATGGGAATGATGTAATAAAACTTTATAATAAAGCTTATAGGCACACTTTGGAAGCAGAGTGTGCCTTTTTTGTGTTTAAAAATCAAATTTTTATATAATAAGCTGTGCTTAAAATAATGCTATAGTAATATCTTATAAAAACAATGATGTATTTTCGTTACTATGCATAATATATTTTTGTGTTAATGAAGATTATAATTTTAGTAAAATATATTTTATCAATATAAAAATTTTATCAGACTTTGTACATCAAGGAGGAGCTTATGAAGAAAGTGTTTAAAGTTTCTGTTATGGGATTAATGGTTATATCTATGTTATCTATGAACGCTTGTGGAAAGAAAAACAGTGAAGATTTGGAACCGAAAGTAGAAGCCACACAAAAAGTGGAGTCAAATTATGTGGTAGATTCAGATTCTTATAAAGATTTTTCAGTTGGAAAGATAGAAAATGGTGTATACACCAATAAGATGTTTAATATAAAGGTTAACGGAATAGAAAACAATTATAATTTTGAGAGTGATGATTCAATTAAAAAGCAGTTCGGATATAATGATTCGGACAGAACAAATATTGATTCAATAAAAGCAGTTTTAGATAAAGGTGATACATTTGTAGATATGTATGCAACTACAAGAAAAAATAAAAGAGCTGTTGCAATGATGCTTTTTAAGTCTGATTCCGACCTTGATACTTTTTTGGAGAAACAATTGACAAAATTGGATTCGGATTTGGGTGCAAGTAAAACAACCATAAATGTGCTTGGAAAAGAAGTTAAAGGTATAAGATACACAATAAATGGAAAAGATTCAAAAGTATATCAGAAACTGGCTTTTATAAGAAGGGGAGAATATATAATGGTTATTCTTTCAGGCGGGACTTATGCAGCTGCTCCACAAACAGGTTTTGATTCAATTGAAATATTGGACGATAAGGAAGAAATAGAAAGTGCAGAGACAAAGGCTAATTCAAATGAAACAAAAAGCACCGCTGAAAGTGTGGAAACTTCCGGTGAAGATGTTGAACTCCAAATAGGTGAGATAGACAGTGATGTATATACAAATAAGATGTTCGGATTAAAGTTTGACGCAAAGTCAAATAATATGACATTTGTAAGTAAAGAAGAGGCAAATAAAAACTTTTATGATACAGGAAAAGAAGAATCGGATATTACAGCAGTAAAAGAATATCTTGATACAGGTAAAAAATTTTCTGATATGTATGCTAAAGGTGAAAAAGGATCTGTAAGTGTAATGATAAAGAAGGAAGAAAATATAAAGGATATAGATACTTATGCAAATAGAGCCGTTGTAGGAATAAAAGAGGGTATACAGCGTATGGGTATGGAAGTTGAAACACAAAAAGGTAGCGGAGAGTTTTTGGGTGAAACTATGCCTTATGTAACAGTCAGTGCAACTGAAAACGGAGAGACTATGTATCAAAAGATAGTATTTTTAAAAGTCGGAAATTATGTCGCAGAGATAACATCATATGCAGAAAGTGAAGAAAAGGCAAGTGAATGCATAGATATGTTTACAAAGCTTGAGGAATAATTAAAATATCAAAGGGGAAATATGGGAAGAAATTTAAATGGAATCATAAGCGGTATATTACTTGTATCTATGCTGTCAGTGGCAGGATGTAATAAAGGTGAGAGTAATGAAGGTAAAAGTAATGAGAGCGTATCTGTTGAAGATACAAAGAAAGAAAAAAAGAAAGATAAATTTGAGCTTTCATTAGGTGAGATAAGTGATGATGTGTATCTTAGTAAGATGCTTGATTTGAAGTTTGACGCGAAGTCCCACAATATGGATATATATTATGAGGAAGGTCTTATCGGAGAAAATGACGACGCAGTATATGACAGAACCGACATGGATGAGGTAAAAGAAAAGATAGCTGACGGTGCAGTAATCAGCGACATGGGAGCAAGTGATACGGACGGCCTAAGAAGTGTCAGTATCACGATAAGAAAGGCTCCGGATTCTAAGACTTTAAACAATTATATATTTGACCAAATACGTGATTATGAGGATATGTTCAAAGAGGATGAGGAAGAATTTGATATGATGGAAAAGTCATATGTTAATCTTACAGACGGAAAGGTTGCAGGTAAGAAAATACCGGGTATTGAAATAAAGTCTGTATGGGAACATGACGGAGTCAGGGATACGATGTTTTATGAGAAGCAGCTGTTTTTAAAATACGGAGATTATATAGTGACTATAGATGTATCCGCATACGATGCCGATGATGCACAGAGTTTACTGGATATATTTGAAAAGCCTGACAAGTCGGATTTTGAAAAAGCAAAGAACTCACCTAAAGAGGATGAAACAAGAGAAAGTAAGTCTGAAAGAAGAGACAGAAGAAAAAGACAGGAGGAAAACAAAAAAGAAACTGAAGAAAGCAGTGAAGAAACTACAGAAGAAATCGGTAATGAAGAAAGCAGTACCGCAGAAAGCAGTGTTGAAGAAAGTAAAGAAGATAAAGTATCAACAGGAGATTTTTGTGCAGGTATAGTTGAAGGAAATGTGTATACAAACAGTGCGCTTAATATAAAAATTGATATTACAGGTAAACATATGGTATTTGCATCTGATTATGAAATGGAGCTTCTCGGAAGGCCGTCAGGTATAGTGTCGGAAGAAGATAAAAAATATTATGTAGATAAAGGTAAGCCTGTGCTTGATATGGTTGCACATGATGTAACATTTGACAATACAATTCTTGTTTTGCTGGACGGTGATGTGGATTTGTCAAAAGTGGATGCCGGTGAGGATTCATATTTTGATAAGGGCGAAAATGCACATGTAGAACGAAAAAAAGAAAAGATTAACTTTAACGGTAAGGAACTGTTATGTCTAAGTAAGGTGGAGACTAAAGATAACGGCAACAAATATTATGAAAAATACCTTATCATACCTTATGGAAAATATACGGCTACCATCGGTGCAATGGGAAGCGATGAAAACTTTGTAAAAAATGCATTTAAGATGTTTACAATTGCAGAATAATATACTTGGAGAAGACTATGAAGAGAGTTTTAAAATTAGGCATGATAGCTGTTGCTTTATCACTTTGTTTTTCAGGATGTGCTTCAAAATCCGATAAGAAATCCGCTGAGACTGTAAGTGAGTTCAAAGATGACGACATTGTATTGGGTGAAGTGGTTGACGGAGTATATACAAGCAAAATGCTTGACTTAAAGTTTGACGGAAATGCAAATGATATGGATGTAATTGCTGAAGAGGAATTTACAAACAGGCTTGACGGCAAGGTGGTAAAAAGGTCGGATATGGAAGCCGTACATGACAGACTTGATAAGGGCTATTATATAAGTGATATGGAGGCTTATGATAATAAGAACAAGGGAAATTATGTAGAGGTGGAGATATATAAGGATATACACCATGAGATGAAAGACGGCTTGGAAAATTATATTGATAAAGAGGTAAAAAAGCAAAGAAGTGAGCAAAAAGAGAGATTTAAAAACCCTAAAGTAGAAAAGACAACAAGAGATTTTCTGGGAGACAAGTTACTTAGCGTGGATGTTATAATAGATGAGGACGGTATAGAATCCGCCGACACTACATTATATAAGAAAATGGGTGAATACTTTATGGAAATTCGTGTAAGAGGTGATAATGCCGAGGATATTGACAGGTATTTGGGAATGTTTGAAAAGTATTCGGAATCAGGTAACAATGTAAAAAGCAGTAAATCGGATGAGTCAAATACAACAGATACAAAATCAGAAACAGATACAAAAGCCGATACAGATACAAAATCAGATACGGATACAAAAGCCGTTGAAGAGACAACCGAGGTTAACGACTCTGAAGGTACTCTTGTGCTTGGAAGTATAAATGATAAAGTTTATTCAAATAAGATGCTTAATATAAAGTTTGATATAAGCAAAACAGGTCTGGATTTTGTAAGCGAAGAAGGACTTAAAAATTTGGGAAATGACGGTATAGATAAATCGGATTTAGATGCTGTAAAGAAGCATATCGAAGACGGTAAATCATTTACAGATATGTTTGCGGTTGATAATAACGACACTACAAAGAAAATCAGCGTTTCATTGGCAAAAAACGATATGTTGATGCCTATGGACGAATATTTGGATGCACATAAAGCAGTAATGGAAAGTCAACTTAGTAAAGTCCCAAAAGATCAGCTGAAAAGTTCAAGGGTAAAGAAATCGGATGCATATTTTCTCGGTAATGAATTATCATGTTTGGATATTTACGTGGATACAACGGTTGGAAAACAGTGTCAGAAATATCTCTTTGTAGTAAAGGATCATTACATGATGATTATAGTATCAAGCGGCAAGGACGAAAAAGAGGCACAGAAAGGACTTGATTTATTTCAGCAATATCAGTAAATAAAATGAAAATTATGTGGTATACTAAGACAAAAGTATATTCCGGATATAGGAGGAAAAATGAAGAAAAATTTTAAACTTATAATTATGGGTGTTGCAGTGTTGTCTGTACTTTATATAACGGCTTGCGCCCGTAAAGATAAAGCAAAAGAGAGTGCACAGGCTGATAAGGATATAGTGGTAAAGTCTTTTTCAAATGACAAAAAGAATACGGAGCTTGACGGTAAACTCGACGGGGATGTGTATACCAACAGCGTATTTAATATTAAGTTTGATGCAAAAGCTGCAAATATGGAGATGACAAGTGCCGCCGAGCTTAACGCTATGAGTATCAGCCACAATGATTACTCATTAAAGATGGAGGCAAAAAGCAGAGATTCGGGAAGTAGGGTGAATTTTACAGTCCTGGATGACGGTACCGATGTAAAGTCGTACATAGATGAAGATATTGCTACAATAAAAGAGGAAAATAAAGGACTTGGTGATGAAAATGTAAAAGTGGAAAGCTCCACAATAAACTTCCTCGGTGAGGATGTAGAGTCTCTTCACGCAGAGCTGACTTCAGGAAGTGTGACATATTATCGTACAAAAGTATTTTTACAGTCGGACAATCATGTGGCTGTAATAGAAGTAAATTCACAAGATGCACAGAGTATTGATAATTGCCTTGGCGCATTTACAAAGGCTGAGTAAATTATTATATAGAGGAGAAAGATGAAGAAGAATATTAAACTTATAATGGCAGGTATTGTGGTTTTGTCTGCACTTTCCATAACTGCTTGTGGAGGCAACAAGGCTGATAACAAAGCTGAAAGTAAGACGGAGAGTCCTGTCGCAAGTACTGTAGAAAGCACTGCTGAGCGCGCAAACAATGAAGATATGAACGGTACATATGACGGCAGTGTATATACCAATAAAGTATTTAATATAAAGTTTGATGCCAAAACAGTAAATATGGAGATGGTAAGTACCGAGGATCTTAGCGATATGCAAAAAAAGACACATGATGATACATTGAAGATGTATGCACATGACACTGCAAACAGCAGCTCGGTACTGTTCGGACTTGTAAATATAACCTCGGATTTAAAGGCCTATATTGACGGAAATATAGCAAGAATTAATAAGGATAATGAGGGTGCAGGAGATATTAAGGCGGAAAGTACCACTATAAAATTTTTGGGTCAGGATGCTCCTTGTATAAATGCAAAGTTGACTGCAAACGGTGTAACACAGTATCATACAGAGGTATTTTTAGAGTCCGGAAAGGATGTATCCGTTATAGTTATAAATGCTAAAGATGAAAAGGTTGTTAAAGACTGCTTGAACGCCTTTACAAAAGCGAAGTAACTTTGGAGTATATATGTTTTGGGATAAGATAAAAGATGCTTTTTCATCTGAAAAAAGTGTTGATGATAATAAAGAAAACAAAGTAGTTAAGGGCAGATTTACCATGTTGGTAAAGGGCAGTAAAGACGAGGGAAGTATACTGCTTGAAGGTGATGTTTACGGTACTGTAAAAAAAGAGGATGTTACCGTACTGTTTAAAGACGGAAAAGTATCTCATCTAAAGATAGCAAGGCTTATAGACAGTGCAGGCAATGATTGCGAATCTGTTACGGATGCATATGCAAATATAGGGTTTGAAAGTATAGATAAGGGTGATGATTTTAAATACGCCTTGATTACAAATATAGACTTTCAAATAGAATCCGATGTGAACAAGGCTGTAGAAAATCCTTATATACTCGGTCTTTTATACGAATATGATAATAACTACAATGATGAAGACTTTATAAATCTGTTTTTCCGAGAGATGGTAATGTCACATTATCTGTTGCCTGTGAGAATGTCTGAAGATTTTAAAGGCAGCGGCAGTACGGTTTTGAAAAAAGATACAAAGATAGATATCTACGGTATCGAACTTCAAGGCGGAATAAATGCACTTCCTGTATTTACAGACTGGGTCGCCTTGAAAAAATGGTCGGATATGGGAGTTGCAAATTGGAAAATGGAAACAATTATTGAAAGCTTTCCCGATATTGTGGGATTTTTAAAAGGTGAAGGCGGATTTATTATCAATCCTTACGGTCCGCAGTCGTTCTATATGAATTCGGAAAATATCAATAATATAGTGAATTCATCCGGATATCAAAGTCAGTTCGGTGATGCCAAAATAGAAACAAAGGTCGCAAAGGGCGGAGAGAAAAATTTTTTGGGGTATCCGCCTGATAATGAAGAAGTGGCGGCTATAAAAAAGAGATTGGTCGCATTCGGAAATGCTCACAGCGAGATAAATTTAATAGATATGATGCTTAGAGTGGATGAGACAGGTACAAAGTCATATCTTATAATAACGGATATAGATGACAGCGATGTAAGAAAGTATTATAAAGATATTTATAACAGTTGCAGAGACCTTTTAAGAGAAGTGGTATATCTGGATTTTGCCACCTTAAAACAGGCGGATTTTGCTAAAGATAAGATGAATCCTACGCCACTGTATAAAAAGATTTAAAGTAGATTCAGGAGGAAAAATGAGAAAAAATTTTAAACTTATAATGATCGGTATTTTGACGGTGTCCGCACTGTCAGTCACAGCTTGCGGCGGTAAAGGGAATAAGGCGGAGACTACAGCTGAAAGTACTGTAGAGAGCACTGCGGCAACTACTGAAGAAAGCAGTGAGACTGCTGCCGAGAGCACTACGGAAAGTGCCGGTGAGACTTCAAGCGCAGCCGCCGCGGATATAAAGGGTTCGCTTAACGGTGATGTGTATACAAATGACGAATTCAATATAAAGTTTGATGCCAAGGCAGGCGGTATGGTAATGGCAGGATCTGAAGAGTTTAACGCTATGAGATCAATGTCAAGTGATGATACATTGGAGATGTATGCATATGACGACAGTTATACAAAAATCGCGATGTTCGGTGTTTTGAAGGATAACACGGATATTAAATCTTATATAGATGAGAATATAGCTACAATAAAGAAGGACAATGAGGGAATAGGCGAGAACAATATCAAGGTGGAAAGTTCTACTCTAAAGTTCTTGGGAGAAGATGCTCCATGTCTTAATGCACAGTTGACTTCAGGCGGTGTAACACAGTACCATACACAGGTATTTATAAAGTCCGGAGATCATGTAGCGGTAATAGCCGTAAACGGTTTGGATGAGCAGAGTATAAAGGACTGCTTAGCTATGTTTACGAAGGCAAAATAAAGTTTTAAAGGATAAATTTTAAGTTTTTGCATTAGTATCTTAACAATTAAACAAAGACAGGTTAAAAAAATATTTACATTTTAATCACATTGTTGTAATATTTTATCATAAAGCAATCACACAAAAATTTTACTATATGTAAAAAAGTATATTACATGGAGTATTGATATGAAAAAAAATATTTTTATACCTTTATTGTTTTTAACAGTGGTGATGACTGCCTGCAGTAACGGTGCCAAAAGTGAGACTACGGCAAGTACCACTGCGGCGGCAGAGACTACCACAGTTGCAACTACGACTACTGAAGCTCCTACTACAGCCGAGACTACAACTCAGGCGGCGGTAATTGAAGAAGAGAGTCATGCGGAGGACGATATACAGTTTTACAGAGGGAAAAAAGAAAACAATGTATATACCAACAGCGTCTTCAATATCAAGTTTGATGCACCTGCCAACGGCTACAAGATGCAAAGCAGAGACAATATCGCACAGATGAGAGATATTTTTATCAAGCAGGCAGGTATGTCGCAGGAAGAGGCGGACAGCAGTATATATATGGATGTATATGCTACAAGTGAGAACGGTAAGGGTGTCAGCAGTGTGAATGTAGTCATAGAGAAGATGGGTACACCTTTTGAAAATGAGACCGAGCTTGCAAAGGTAGTGGACAAGCTGCAAAATCAGTATAAGGCTGCAGGTATGGTAAATGTCAGCGTTGAGAGCGATAAGGCAAGGTTCAACGGCAAAGAGACCATTGCACTGAACGCTACCGATACAAGCGGAAATTATACCGTATACAGAAAGCAGATTTATATTAAGTCCGGAAACTTTATGGCTATTATTACAGCGAGCAGTACTTCCGAGGAGAAGGCACAGAAAGCGCTTGACGGATTTACAAGTTTGAATTAAACAAAAAAGTATAGTCTTTTGCGGCTATACTTTTTTATTGCTTTTATTTATTTGAAATTTGTTCTAAAATAAAGTGATATTTATAAAGAGGTAAGAAAAACTATGAAAAACCGGCAGATTTCGGAGTCTATAGAGGTCGGCATATTTTTGGCGCTTTCAGGCGGATTTATGGATGCATATTCATATATAAACCGTGGAAAGGTTTTTGCAAATGCCGAGACGGGAAATATTATATTGATGGCACTTAAAGTATGTGAGGGCAAGTTTTTTGAAGCTGTCAATTATCTGATACCGATAGTATCATTTGCTGTAGGTGTGGCCATATGTGAGATAATAAAATATAGAAAAGAAAGAATAAATATGATACATTGGAGGCAGATACTGGTACTGTTTGAGATATTTGCATTTATAGTAGTGGGATTTTTGCCGCAGGAAATGAACAGGGTTGCCAATTCCATAATATCTATGATATCCGGAATACAGTTTGCCACATTTCCTAAGATAAGAGGTACAGCCATGGCGACCACCATGTGTACAGGTAATTTAAAGACCGGAACCCAGAATATGTATCGCGGAATAAAGAACGGGGACAAATCCGCCATAGAAAAAGGACTTTATTACTATGTATGTATACTGGTATTTATATTGGGAACCACGGTAGGATATTTTGCAGTGAAGCTTATGGCTGAAAAGGCAATTTTTCTTGCAGCGCTTGCAATGATAAATATTTTTATAATGATGTTCAAAGAATTTGAAGATTGATTTGAAAGGAGATCTTTATGTATTATGCAAATGAAGACAGATATGAGAAGATGAGATACGCATACTGCGGAAACAGCGGACTGAAGTTGCCGCTTGTATCTTTGGGACTTTGGCACAATTTCGGTGATCACTCAAATCTTGAAAATATGAAGGAAATCATATTTACGGCATTTGACAACGGTATCACACATTTTGACCTTGCCAACAACTACGGTCCGGCTCCGGGAAGTGCCGAAAAGAATTTCGGCATTATTCTGAAAGAAGACATGGGAAAGTACAGAGATGAGCTGCTAATCAGTACAAAGGCGGGATATACCATGTGGGACGGCCCTTACGGGGATTTTGGCAGCAGGAAGTATCTTATTGCAAGTATTGACCAAAGCTTAAAGAGAATGGGACTTGAGTATGTGGACATATTCTATCACCACAGAATGGATAAGAACACACCGCTTGAGGAGACTTGCGGAGCATTGGCACAGATAGTAAACAGCGGTAAGGCACTGTATGTCGGACTTTCAAACTATGACGGTGAGACCTTGGAGCAGGCTGCAAAGATTCTTAGCGAGCTTCATGTGCCTTTCATTATCAATCAAAACAGATATTCAATCTTTGACAGAACGATTGAATATAACGGTCTGAAAGCTATGGCGGCTAAGCTGAAGAAGGGAATTATTTCATTCAGTCCGCTTGCACAAGGACTCTTGACAGACAGATATTTAAACGGCGTACCGAGTGACAGCAGAATAGCAACCGACGGAAGATTTTTAAAGACTGATAATCTTACAGAAAAGAAATTAAACGCCATAAGAGAGCTTAACGAGATGGCAAAGAAAAGAGAGCAAAGCCTTGCACAGATGGCTCTTGCTTGGGTATTAAAAGACGGTATTGTGACATCCGTACTTATAGGCGCATCAAAGGCTGAGCAGGTGCTTGACAATATAGCTGCTATAAAGAATACAGAGTTTAGTGATGAGGAATTAAAAAAGATAGATAAGATCGTTAAGGACAATGAATAAAAAAGTTCTTATCAAGCTTTTTTTGTCAACGCTGTATCTAAGTGCATTCACCTTCGGAGGCGGATATGTGATAGTCACTTTGATGAAAAACAAATTTGTAGATGAATGTCATTGGATTGAAGAAAAAGAGATGCTTGATTTGGTAGCCATTGCACAGTCCGCTCCGGGAGCTATTGCAGTAAACGGTGCAATAGTGGTGGGATATAAGCTTGCAGGTATAATAGGAGTGTTGGTGGCGACTGTTGCCACTGTTATTCCGCCTTTTCTTATAATATCCGTTATCTCGGTGTTTTATACATTGTTTAGAGAGAACAGATTTATAGCTTATATTCTTGACGGTATGCAGGCAGGTGTGGGAGCTGTGATAGCTTCAGTCAGCATTCAGATGGGATTTGGTATTGTAAAGGAAAACAAGATAAGTTTTGTGATAATGGCAGCGGTTTTTGTGATGAGTCTGTATTTTAAAATAAATATAATATATATTATTTTGCTGTGCATTCTTATAGGCGTTATAAAGACTTTAGTACAAGCCGGAAAGAAGGCCGTATGATTTATCTGAAACTTTTTATAAGCTTTCTTAAAATAGGTGCATTCAGTTTTGGAGGAGGTTATGCCGCTATGCCGCTTATAGAGAGCGAAGTTGTGAATACAAATCACTGGCTCAGTGCGGCCGAGTTCGGAGACCTTATTACAATATCACAGATGACGCCGGGACCGATTGCGATAAATTCCGCTACATTTGTAGGCATAAGGATTGCAGGTATCTTCGGTGCAATGGCTGCGACTTTCGGATGTATATTGCCGGCTTTGATACTGGTGACTGTGATAGCGTGGCTGTATACAAAATACCAAAAGTTATCAATGCTGCAGTCAATACTGGCCGTCTTACGACCGGCTGTAGTTGCAATGATTGCAATATCGGGTGTGAAGATACTGATGCAGGCATTCGGACTTGATATGCTGACAATAAAGAGTATAAGATTGCATATGATTGTGATATTTTTTGTATGCATGGTACTTTTGATAAAATACAATAAAAATCCGATAACGGTAATGGTTTTTGCAGGGGTGTTAAACCTCTTGTACAATGTTTTAACAGACTAAAAATATATGAGGAGCGTTTTAGAAACAAGATGATAAACAGACTTATAAATGAGCTTATGTATTATGCTGTAAGTGAGCATTTGGTGGATGAAGATGACAAAGTATTTGTGACAAACAGTTTACTGGCTTTGTTTAATCAGGTGGAGTTTCGTGAAGAAGAAATCAAGGAAGAAAGAGTGCTTGCGGATATTCTAAAGGATATGTGCGACTTTGCACTGAAAGAGGGAATTATAGAAGATGACAGTGTGACTGTGACAGACCTCTTTGATACAAAAATCATGGGGCTTTTGACACCGATGCCGTCTACAGTAAGAAGAGTATTTAAGGAAATATACAGTGTGGACAGTAAGCTTGCAACGGATTATTTTTATAAGCTTAGTAAGAGGTCAAACTATATAAGAGTGGACCGTATAGCAAAGGATGAGAAGTGGGTGACAGATACAGCCTACGGACCTATTGATATTACTATAAATCTTTCAAAGCCTGAAAAGGATCCCAGAGATATTGCAAAAGCCGGAGCGGCAAAAAAGTCAGGCTATCCAAGCTGTTTACTCTGTATGGAGAATGAGGGATATGCCGGAACATTCTCACATCCTGCAAGGCAAAATCTCAGACTGATTCCTATAGCATTGGACGGCGAGGATTACTTTTTACAGTATTCACCATATGTTTACTACAATGAACACTGTATTATCTTCAACAAAGAGCATAAACCGATGAGAATTGACAGAGCGGTATTTAAGAAGCTGCTTGAGTTTGTAAAGCTTTTCCCACATTATACTGCAGGTTCAAATGCGGACCTTCCTATAGTCGGAGGTTCCATACTAAGTCATGACCATTTCCAGGGAGGCGGATATGTGTTTGCAATGGCAAAGGCACCTTATGACAGGAAATTTGTACTTAAAGGTTATGAGGATTTGAATGCAGGTATTGTAAAATGGCCTATGTCCGTAATCAGACTTCAGGGCAAGGATATTGACAGGATAGTACAGGCGGCCGACCACATTTTATCAAGTTGGAGAGCATACAGTGATGAGGAAGCTTTTATCTTCAGTGAGACTGACGGCACACCTCATAACACCATAACACCTATTGCAAGGATGCATAAAGATTTGTATGAGCTTGACCTGGTACTTAGAAATAATATAACAACAGAAAAGAGCCCTTGGGGTGTATACCATCCTTCTGCAGACCTTCACCATATAAAGAAAGAAAACATAGGTCTGATTGAGGTTATGGGACTTGCAGTACTTCCTGCCAGATTGAAAAGAGAGATGGAAGAACTTGAGGAGTATATACTTGAAAATAAGGACATCCGCAGCAATGAAGTATTAAAAAAGCATGCAGACTGGGTGGATGAGTGGATAAGCAACTACAATATAGAAAAAGAAAACATTCACAGCATTGTTCAGGCGGAAATAAGCAAGGTATTTGTAAAAGTGCTTGAATGTGCCGGAGTTTATAAGAGGAACGAAGAAGGACAGGAAGCATTTGACAGGTTTATAAAGACATTGTAAATCACGAATAATAAAATATTAAGTTTATATTTATAAATCGTGATTGTAAGTCAATACTCTAATCATATATAATTAGAGTGTTGGCTTATTTTTTATAAAAGTATGATAAGCCTTTAAGAAGCGGAGCAATTATGAAGGAAAATAGAAATTATTACAAGAAAAAGATTTATCTTGCCTTACTGATTATTACATTTATTTTAGGTTTTGTAAGCCTGTATGAATATTACAGGATGACGATTCACAATCCGTTCAGATTACTTTCCACTGTTTTATACGGAGTTATAAAGTTGTTTTTATTCACACCCCCTATAGCTACAGATGATAAAACAAGCCTTTTATATGAGATTGCAAAGTGGCTTGCACCGATACTTACATCCACTTTTATATTTACCAAGATTTCAAATACTTTGCTTCATATAAAAAATATATGGTTTAACAAGATAAGTGCAAATCATATCCTTGTCTTTGAAAACAGCGTTATGGGAGAGACATTGATTAACAATCTTATAGACGAAAAGAATTCTTATAAGATATCACTTATCTCAAAATATTTTATAGATGATAATCTGAAGAGTAAGTATGAGAAAAAGGGAGTGGCGACTTATCAGATAGACTTTGAAAAAAGCGATAAGAATGAGATAAGAGAGTTTTTGAATACTGTAAATATCAATAATGTAAAATATATGTTTTTCTGTTCGGATACTGATTTGGAAAACTATGCTCTCTATATAAATGTGATAAAAAGGATAAAGCCGCAAAGACATATAGGATGTTATATAAAGTGTGAGTCAAATACCGTATCATCGTATATTGAAGATATGATTGTCTATGAAAGAGAGAAAAAAGAAAATCTCAAAAAAATAGATACGACACATTTTAATCAGACGGATTTGACTGTAAGAAAAATCATGTGTGAAAGTCTTGTAAATGAGAGTATATCAAAGAGTATGGATTCATTATCTTCTATGGGAGATATAATATCGGCAGAGCAGATAGATGAAAATATCAAAAGAATGCATATAGTAGTGATTGGTATAAATGAACTTACAGGTACATTATTAAAGTTCATTGCAAATGATATGACTACAAAGCTTACTGAGGATACACTTATAAGTATAATGGATAATGATGCCGATACCAAGACGGAAAAGTTGTTTGCCGAAAATATAGGGTTAAAAAAGACTTTGGATTTTCATATAACGGACTTTAATAAAGTGCCTTTATATGAGAGTTTAAGAAGTATTAAGGAAAGACCTTCACTGATATTTTTGATGAATGAGGATGTGGTAAAAAGTCTTAAATACCTGAATATAATAAATAAGCAGTTCATTGATGTTGCAAAGATAATAAGAAATGTATCAAATATTGATTTGACCTATGCACTGCCCAAGGATGAAAATATAAAACTCTTCGGGGACGTTTCTCAGATTATGACAAGTGACATCCTTATAAGAGAGGCTCTTGATAATCATGCCAAGAAGTTCAATAACAGCTATAACGAGTATTCACAGTTGCTTTTAATGGGAGGAGGCAGCAGTTGGAATGAGCTTTCCTATGTAAAGAAGTCATCTTCAAGACTGTCGGCAATGCACGCAGGAGTGAAGGAAGATATATTAAGAAAAATATTCTTTGATAAGTTACAGGATTTTATAAAGGACTATTTGAATAAAAAGTTTGAAGAGTTTAAAAAATTGGAAGAAATCATGAAAACGGATAATGAGAAGTTTAAGACAGAGTTTCGTGAATTTTTGAAAGCCAATCCTATACTTGATTTTCTTTCAAGTCTTGAGCATAAAAGATGGTGTAACAGCTATTATACAATGAACTTTGTATACGGAGAAAAAAAGGACGAGAACTTAAAGACACATCCGTGTCTGATAGATGATTGGAACAGAGTGCTTGGTGATAAGTTTGATGTATGTCATCCGGAGTATGATTTATTATCGGTATTTACTTTGTTTTTGGGAGAGGATAATAATGGAAAAAGAAAAGAAGCATAGAACATCGTCTGATGAAATGCTGAATGCATCTTATGAGTACAATGAAGTCAGCTATAAGTATGACGCTTTTATAAGCTACAGGCATGTGGAGCCTGATCAGACTGTAGCAAAATATGTTCATCAGATGATAGAGACATTTAAGGCTCCGAAGGAGTTTTATAAAGACGGTAAAAGACCTGTTTTCAGGGTATTTCGTGACAGGGAAGAACTTGCAGCCAGAGATCTCGGTGCATCTATAGAAGAAGCACTTGCACAAAGCAGATATCTGGTAGTCATATGTTCAAAGAGAACTCCGCTGTCGGAGTGGTGTCAAAAAGAGATAGAGATATTTAAAAACCTACACGGAGAAGAAAGGATAATACCTGTACTTATAGAGGGAGAACCCGATGAGGCCTTTCCAAGTCCTTTAAAAGAAATAAAAGATCAGGGTGACGGTCATGAGATACTGGCGGCGGATATAAGACCTGATGATATCTTCAGCGATGAATTTAAAGGATATGAAAGTATACAGGATAAGCATAAATTAAATGAACTTACTAAGCAGTCTATAAACCTTTTAAAGACCGAAAAGTACAGAATAATGGCAACTATACTGGGTTGCAGCTTCGGAGATTTGAAGCAAAGAGATAAGGAAAGAAAGAATAAAAGAATTTTGAACCTCTCTTTATCTGCAGGTGCGGTATTTTTGGTATTCGGAATATTTATGGCTAATGCTTATCACAAGGCGGAAGTTGCAAGACAGGAGGCCGTACAGTCAAATGCAAGTATTTTGATGAAGACTTCAAAGGACTATGCAGGTGACGGAGACTATTTAAAAGCCGCTCTTGTTGCAAAAGAGGCTATGAAACCTATAAGCAAAAATATGAAGTATTACAATACTTTAAAGGCTGAAGAGTTCTCCATATTCAACAGTGTTATATATCACGGAGGGGCTTCCACACTTACAGTGATTCCCACAAAAAACAACATGACATTTATGGCATTAAGCAATGATGAGAAATATGTTGCATACGGTCTTGATAACAATAAAACTGCTATATCAAGTGTGGAAAACGGAGAAATAATAAAGGAATTTGACGGGCACAGTCAGCAGGTAAAACTTTTAAGTTTTTCTGTGGATGATAAGTATTTGGCATCGGCTTCATTTGATAACACCTGTATCATATATGATGTAAAAACAGGTGAACAAAAGGCGCTACTGGATATAGAAGGTATACCTATGCTGATGCGGTTCTCAACAGACGGTACAAAACTGTTTTATGCCGTATTATATAATAACAATACCGTATTTTATGTATATGATACCGTAAACTGGGAGAAGCAATCTGGATTCACTGTTGAAGGTCAGGTAAAATCTGCAGATATAAAAAAAGACGGCAGTGAGATACTTATAACATTGAATACAAATACGGACGACCAGGTTACCAGAAGAAGTATGGAAGACGGAAGTATAATAGATGTTATACCGAAGATATCCGAAAAAAATATTATTACACAGGAGGATACTTACAAGCCGTATAAGTCCGCCGCGTATTCTGCCGACGGTCAAAATATGATATTGCTTACAGAGTCCGAGATAATAAAGATGTCTTTTGACAAGCAGGAAGTTTTCAGAAAAGATATGTATATAAATCCTGATGATAACAAGGTTATATATGAAAGTGACGACGGCAAAAAGATTGCAGTAAAGTCAAATACCAAAATATATATATTGGACGGAAACAGCGGAGAAATATCGGATGAGATATATTTTGAAAAACTTAACCTGAAATATTATGTTTATAATCCCGATACAAATACTGTAGTCGGTTTTGGAGAAAACGGAAATTATTCGATATGGAAGGATAATACAGTTGTAGAGGATAATCTGAAATACGGAAACAGTACACCTGTTGAATTCAAGTTCTTAAAGGACGGAAGCAAGATATTGGCAAACTCACATGAGAGTCAGGCAATAAAGATAATAGATTTGAAATCCAGAGTTTTATCCGAATCAATATATGCAAGGATAATGGCAAATTCAAACGATTCTTCAAAGATGCTTTTGTTTGACGGAAAAGATGTTTTACTCTCAAGCGATGACGGAAAGACAAGCAGCAAAATAAATGTGGACGAGTCTGTAATAGGCGGAGTTGCACCGGACGGCAAGTACTATAAGATATCAAATAACGGCAGATATTATGCGAACGTTGTTACGGCATTAAACAGTGATAAGCCTATACTGAAAGTATATGATTTACAGGATAATGACAGTAAAATATTTGAGATGGACTCCGTTTCGTCAGCGTTTACCTTTTCAAATGACAGTGAGGAAATATTGTTGGCGGACGGTAAGAACGGACTTAGAATATTTGATTCAAACAGTATGGAACAGGTGAAAAACTACAGTGATATAAGTGAAGACTCGGGAAAGATGATATTATCTCCGGACTCGAAGATACTTGTTTTCAATAAAATCTCAGGTACGGCATCAATATACAATCTTGAAAACGGCGAGCATATTGATGATGTAGCGGGAGAAGTACTTGACGTTCAAAATACCGGTGATGAGATAAAGCTTAAGGGAATAAAGAACAACACTGCATTTACATGGAGCAATAAGAGCGGTATTGTAACATGGGATATGGATGATGCCTGTAGACAGACTCCTCTAAGCTTGAACGATGTAAATATGTATAATGCGAATACAGATTTGCTGATGATGATCAGAAATAATGAAAATGACAGAAAGTGTTATATAGTAGACTTTTCAACGGGAAAGCTCAGAATGACTTTAAATTCCGCAGTGAAAAAGTATAACGTCAACGGTCATATATCACCTGACGGTAAACTCATAGCTATAGACCAGAATTACTATTCAGATTATGACAGTAAAAGTGACAAGACATCGTATTATACGGAGGCCAAGGTATATAAAATACTGAGTGAAGACGAAGTTTCCAAGGAAGTAGACAATATACTTGCAGGAAGAACACTTACACAGGATGAAAAAGTTCAAATCGGTATAAGTGCAAAGTAAAGAGCGGCTGTCGGGAAATAAGCATTTCTACTTCCCACAGAACTAAATAAAAATATCCTGACAAATACAAGGCATTTTGCTTTGTGACTTTGTCAGGATATTTT
>QWCZ01000317.1_pt1 | contig 29972 bp, 41 predicted proteins | sample 1972651 | NCBI WGS metagenome assembly QWCZ01 (sample SAMN09866695, study PRJNA288562) | Human oral metagenome isolate pre1_saliva, whole genome shotgun sequencing... | isolation source: mouth | host: Homo sapiens | place: USA: California
GGTGTGCCTTTTGGAGAATGCCTACGAGGTCGCGCCCTTCGATACGGAAACGCACCGCGCCACCGCCGCTTTCTTGTGGGGCGATGAGCGAACGCAGGCGGTCGAGCGGTGCCACCACTTCGGGGTTGTGGCTCGCGCCGGCATATTCGCCGAAGAGTCCGAGCGTGGGGCCATAGGCGATGCCGCCTTCTGCAAACTTCGGGAGTGATGCCATGGTGGCAATCATTACGCCCGTCAGCGCAGCGGCCGCCGCGATACCCACCCACGGAATTGCTGCGTGCGCGTTGAACGTCTTTGCGGCGGCGCCGGCCACGTTGGTGGTGGCTTCGGCCTTGTTGGCTGCGGTCTTTGCCGTAGCGGCCGCTATGGTGGTTTGCGCTTCGGTTTGCACCGCCTGCGCGTTGACGATGGTGGCGGTCGTTTCTTGCTCTTTTATCGTCTTGTTCGCCGCGCTCACCAAACCGAAAATGCGCATTACTTGGTTCAGCGCCTTGAAATTCTCTTCCATCTGCAGCACCGCGTTGAGCACCGCCGAAAGCTTTTGCCACGCCGAGGCGTTGCCGCGCAGTGTGTTGCTCAAACTCTCCACCGTGTTGCCGATGCTCGACACGCCGCCCCACGCGCTGCGTACCATACTAATGGAGCTGACGGCCTTCTTTTGCCAGCTCTTGTAAGTATTTGCCAGCTCTTGCAAGTCGCGGCGCTGTTCGGGCGAAACGGGGCTTGTGGTGTCGGCCAATCGCTTTTGTATGGCTTCGATACGGCTTTGGAGTTCCTCGATGCCGATGGCGCGAAGACGGATTTTCATCTCGCGCTCGCCGAGTTTGCCGATTTCTTTTGCTTCTCGGAGCTTGGCTTGCCATTCCGTGCCGTCCTTCATCAGTTCCAATTTGCGCTGATAGGCCGCGATGGTCTGCTGTGTGCTGTACAACTCGTCGCCGCTTTGTTTTTCGGAGGCGGCGTTTAGTTTCTCAATGGCGGCCGTGAGCTCCTTCACGGTGTGAAGTTCCTCGAGTCGGCCGATGTTGTACTTTTCGGTGGTGGCATCGTCTTTGGCAGCGCGGCGGGCGCGGGCATATTCTCGCAGCTTGTCGAAATAGGCAGCTTCTTCGGTCGAAAAGTTGGCGGCGGTAATGGTCGAGCGGTTGAACCGCAAACCCTTGTCGCGCTCTTTGCGGTGGGTGGCGTTCCACACTGCCTCCGCTTGGTCGCGTTTGGCTTCGAGGAGGGCGGCCGTTTGCTCGTCGATTTGGTCGAGTTCTTTTTGGAGGTCGAGCGCATTTTGTGCGCGCTCCTTTTCTGCGCCTTCTTTCTTCGCGTCGATTTCGGCTTGTGTCAAGACCGCGTAACGTTCGCGCGCGGCTTTGATTTCGGCGGCCTGCTCTTTGTCCTGCGCCTGCGTCAATGCGTGAGCGTCGAGCGCTTCGTTTTTCTGCCGATTTTCTTCTTCTTTCTTGGGGTCGACCTTATGTCCGCCCTTGCCCCCGCCGCTCTTTCCGCCACCGTGTGAACCGGCTGAAAAGAACTCCAGTTGCTTGTCGTATCCTGCAATCTGTTTGCGAAGCACCGCGGCCGCTTTTCGGTCGGCCGCCTTAGAAGTGTCGAGACGCTCTAACTGTTCTTGCGCATCTTTCTTCTTATTGTCCCAATAGGTTTTATTTTTCACCGGGTCGCCATTAGCTCCTGCATTTCCAGTGCTTTTGTCAGCTGAGAGAACCGCCTTGGCATCGGCTTGAACTTGAGCGTCCCTTTGGTCTAGTTTTTTCATTCCCGCAGCGTAAACCCTCAGAGGATTATATACCTGCGTTGTTGACGGACCGCCCGGTTGTGCTATTGTTTGCAACTCGTCGAATTGTTTTATATACCGCTCGCTCAGATTGCCGTCACGAATAGCCTTCAGCGTCTTTTGAACCATGTGATCCAAAAACGCACCATGGAATTTTTTTGACAACACCCCACGTATATTCGAAACAAGTTCTCCCCTTTCTTCTGCTGTCTCCCCCATCTTCTTATCGACGTAGGCTTCCATGGCGCGCGCACGCGCTGCCGCAACAACCTTTTCGCGGAGGAGTTCGTAGACGTCTGAGAGTTTTTTGATTTTCCCGTGTTCGGCTTCGATTTGGCGAATGTACTCCCCATATTGTTCCATGATGGAGTTTTTCGCCCGTGCATAAGCCGCCGTGCCTTGCTTTGCCTTGTTCAGTGCGTCGAAAAGAGATTTTAATTTGTTTTCCTCCTTTGAAGCGGCGGCAGCCGCTACGCCAAAAGCCTCGTTTGTTTCCGCTTGGCGGCGCGCGGCTTCGTTGTTGGCAGAGGAGAACTTGTAAAGCGCATAGGCAAGCGCTGCGACGGCCGCTATAGTCACCACCCAAACATTGGCAGCCATGAGCGCGTATAGTTTTTTTGCAGCGCTGACGGCGGCCAACTTGGCGGCTGTGAGCACGCGCATCGCGGTGCTCGTCGTCCCAGCCGCCCCGGCTTCGGCATAGAGTGCCAAAATGGAGGCCTTTGTTGTGGCGAGGAAATTAGCCAAAGACGCCCCCACACCGGCAACCACGGTTTTGAGTTGCCCAAAAGAGGCCGTTATGACAGAAACTTGTGAAGCCGCGGCGAGATAGGGGCCGAAGCCGACCAACGCCTCGCCGATTTTCGCCTTAATGCCGCCGATGGCCATTTGCAGTTGCTTCATTTGACCGGTGGGCGTGGCTGCAAGGTTCTTGTTCATATCGCCCACGTTGTTCGAGACGATACGAGCCAAGAGGGCGGCGCGTTCGCTTTCGGTGCCGTGCTTGAGCATCTTTTCTTCGGCTGCGGAGAACGTGATGCCGACACGACGCAGCGCCGAAGCTTGTCCCGTCAGCGCTTTGCCGAAAAGGTTGCCGATGGCCACCGCGTCCTCCTGCGTGGCGTTCACCCCCTTCTGCTGTGCGAGGAGGTTGTTCATCGCCGGCACGAGGGTGCGAAGTGTCGAAGCCTGTGTGGCGAACGTTCCGATTTGCTGCGCGCCGGCCACCTGCACCGAACCACTCACCACGCCGAGCTCCTTCTGCGCCGAAATCACGTCTTTCACGCCCTTCACGTCTTCGGCAGTCGCGTCCATGCGCTGCTCCATGATGGTTTTTAGTTTCGTGTTGGCCACGGCGGCCGCCTCGAAAGCCTGCGTATAACTTGAAAAGACGCCTTGCAGCGAGCCGACGGCGCTCTTGAGTGTTTGGAAGAGCGAAGCCGTGGCGGCGGCATTGACGAGCGAGGGTTTGAGTTTCGTAGCTTCGGAGATCGCCTTCTTCATGGCTTCCTGCAAACCTTCGGTGCTCTTGATGATCGCGTCAATCGGTTTGCCGTCTGCTTGGAGTACAATTTGTATATCAGCCTTGGCCATCTGTTTGGGAGTTTTTACGGTTGATTTCTCTAACGAGTTCACGCGCATATTTTTTGCGCGCTTCTAATTCTTCGGGCGTTTCGCGGTGCGGTTGGGTTTCGCGGTGCTCGTCCCATGGCAGCGCAAAGAGTTTTTCGGGAGTCAGGGTCTTGCTGACGTGGGGTTGTATGAGTAGCGTGGTTTGCAGCCTCATCCTTTCCCACTCATCGCGCGAACGGCCTTCTTTTGCCTCTGTGTGCGCCTTCATACACGCCATAAATTCGTCGGGCGTGAGGCGCACGAAATCGTCTAACTTCATGCCCATCACGCCCAACGCGTAGCCCATTAGCTCCGAAAAGGCTAATGCTTTTTTTTTGCAGCGCCGGCGTTGTCTGTTTCGTCGTCACTGTTCGTGCTTTCGATGGCTTCCGACCACGCTTGCACGTCTTCTGCGTCGAGATGGTCGGCGAATGTCAGCAAGTCCATGCCGAACTCGATGCCGTCGGCGCTGCAGGCCGAAACGACGCAACACCACAAATAGGTAATTTGGTCGGTGAACGTGAGCGCCTCCGACAACTCTTTGCCGGTTTCGCGCGTGAAGCGCAGCATCGCTCCCATCGACGCGCGAGTGGGATAGGCTTTGCCGTCGATGGTAATCTTCGGGAATTTCTTTGCTACCATAGTTTATTAAGGGTGTTTTGTGTCGTCGAGTGTGGTCGGCGCACCGTTGTTGATGAACGACACGGACGACTTCACGTCTTGGTCGGCCTCGGTGGTTTCGTTCATCGACTCAATAATGAACGACCCCGCCAAAAGAATGTCCTCGGAGCCGCGCGCCATTATTTTCAAATCGGCTGCCCCCCCCGTCTTCCAAACCGCCAAAAATTCCTTGTGGGAGGCTTCAGTTTCTCCGACATAGAGAAACTGCTCGGTCTTGATGGAGATGGATTGTCCTGTTACGGTTGTTTCTTTGAACTTGCCAGAACCCGGAGGAGCCGACGCAATGGGTTTCACGGCGCGGGTCTTCGTTTCGCTCTTGTAGTCGACAGAATACGAGCCGCAGTGCCCTACGGCCTTGCCTCCGACAAAGAGAAGGAGGTCGTTACCGTTGAGATAGCCTTGAGGTAGTGCCATGTGTGTGTAGTTTAGATAGGTGTGTGTTGTGTGTTGGTTAACGGGGGCGAACGGTGAACGTGAGGAGCTGCACATGCGCATCGGCGTCCCACATTTCCTCCGCTGAAGTCATGCGACAAGAACGCAGCAGGTTGTCGCTCGTTCCGTCGAGTGTAGCGCGAACCGCCTCGGCCAATTCCACCGCGCCGGCGTAGGACGCCGCGTAGCAGGCGACCTCAAACGTCAACGTGTCGGCCGAGCCGTGCGAGTTGGGAGCAGGTTCTAAATCTGAGCGGCGATACACGACGTAGGGGAGCTGCGCCGAGTCGGAAACAACGGGAAACACGAGCCGCGTGATGGCTTGCACATCTTCGTTCTCCGAAAGGAGTTTGCGAACCGCGAGCCCAGCACTGAGAGAAGTCTGTTTTGCCATTGATCAAAAATTATTTGTAGTGACGAGCCGCGATGCGCGCCGTCCACTCGAAGACTTTCGCGCTGAAAATCTCTTGTGCTTCGGGAATGCTCGTGCGCGCGTTGGCAATGAAGTCGTATCGCCTCAGCGCGCCGGTGGAGTGCGGCTTGCGTTTACCTGTTCCGCCGCGTCCGGTTTGGCGCTTCTCTGTTCCGCTGTTAAACCAATAGGCCAACGGCTTGAGTTCTCCGCGGCGATTGGTGTGCATGAAACGTCGAAATCTTGGGTTTGCGCTCACGCAGACCTTGAACCCGACGCGCTCTTTGAAAACATTGCAACGAACATTTGTGCGCAGTCTGTCGGCTTTGTCGACTTTCGTCTTCATCATCTCCCGCCGCGCCGCACGAAGCACGACTGCGCCGGTGGCACGCGCTGCGCCGATGAGCGCCTTTTTGCGTTCTCGTTCGGAAAGCATGTGCCAAAGGGCGCGCAGGCCGTCGGTATTCATTGTCGCTTCCATGTCGTTATTCGTTTACTCTTTCACAAATCAGCGTAACAAAACCGCGCGCCTTGTTGGGGATGATCGCCGTAACGGTGTAGAGCAAGCCTTGCAGTTCGCGCACCCGCCAATTTTCGCCCACCTCGTGCCCATCGCGCACGTTGTATTCGGTGGAATGGTCGGGGAAATGCTCGCCCACCTCGTTGTGTAGACGTGCGGTGTGGCGTACTTGCTCGGCATAGGCCACGCGGGTCGGCTCGTAGTGTACACTCTCTGCGCCGTAACCGTCGACGGTGCGCACCGGTCGCAGGAGTTCGAGCCGCGTTCTCATTCTTCCGGCTTGCATAGGCGTTTAAATGGTTTGACACAAGCTTCGAACGTCTCCGGCACGCTGTGCATTTGCACGGCGGCCACCCCTTCTCGTTGATTGTACCAATGCGCGCCCAACGAATAAACAGCGATTCGCAGCATGTGCGGGAACTTACCGCCGCCCATTTCGACAAGCTCCGCCGCGCTGCGGTTCGTCGCCTTGACGACAGCCTCCTCCGCCGCCTCGAGAAGAAAGCGCAGGAGCTCCGTCTCGTCGTCGAAATCATCGGCGCGACAGTGTTTGCGAAATAGGTCGAAATCGGTAAGCATGGAAAACAGAAAAGAAAGGGGTTATGCGTTCTTGACTTTGAGGAGTTTGAAAGCCTCGGGGATAAGCGTGACTGTTGCAACATCCGTGTTCACAGCATAGCGCACTTTGTTGCCTGCAGCGCCGGTGTATGGGTCTACGATGAACGTAACGTCGCCGAAGAAGTTGAGCGGTTGATAACTCCAGTCCCCCAAGCCGATGTAGTCGTTACCAATGGCTTGCGTTGTATAAACAGGGAGGCCGGCAATCTTGCCATCCTCGCAAATCATGATACCGGAACCGGGATCTTTGGGCGTGGCTTCGAGGATAGCCTGCATGGACTTGGTCATCACCCAAGCCATCGCCTCACCTTCGACGCCGGTCGCCAGCAGTTCGGCTTTGGCCAGGTTCAGCGTCTTAAAATCGATGTTGGGGCCAATTTGTTTTGCCGAAGCCTTCAACGCGACGAACGGGCCGACGAAGTCCTTCGCCCCCGTCACCTTTGTAGTGCTAAACAGCACCGCGTCCATGTGTTTGCCAACCGCAACGGGGATATACTTTTGAATAATATCCTCCACGAGGTTGTTCGACAGCATCAAGGCTTCGCGCGTCGTCTCGTACAGTGCCGCCAGACGCTCCGGGTGTGCCGTCTTCTTAGTGAACGTGATTTTCTGTCCGGGAACCTCAACGGCCTCATCGGCGAGGGTCACGGTTACTTCACTATGGAACGGCCAAACAAATTCCCCGTGCACGCCGGTTGAAATGGGAATCCCGATCTTGTCGTAAATGAGTCGTTCGCAAAGAGGCCCCATAACGTCCTGAACCAGCAAAGGAATAATGCCGCCGTTGTTCACATCGCTCACCATTACCATGTCACGCGCAAAAGTGACTTCAAACGATTTGCCGCTGCGAACTTGTTCGCGCACCATTTCCGTAACTTCGCGGCGGACATCTTCGGACTGATGTTTATAATCGACGGCCAACGCGCGCAGATCCATGTCGACGAGTTGCAATTCGCGCACGTATTCTCCGTACTCGGCGTCTTCTGCTTCGTTGCGGGCGCGTTTTTCTTCGCGGAGTTTGTTTGCCATCTCCTCAATCTTTGCGGAGATTTCGCGGCGGCGCTCGCGCAACTCAATGCCGCGGGCGGTGATAGTTCTACTTGACGTCATAGTATATTGAGTTTAGTATTTGTGCTTTTTCAGTACTTGTGCCATCTCTTCGAGCTGTCGTTCTCGTTCCTGCTCCGCGGTGTCGTCCACGGGCGGGGCGGGCGCCGGCTCAAACTGTTCGCGCAGTGAGACGCTCGTATCGGGATAGGCGGGGTCGGCGGCGAGGGTCATGTCGTAGACTCCCACAATTTGGCGAACGGTGTAGGTTATTTTTTTGTTTCCCGTGGCGTCGGTGTCCACGCTGCGGCCGACGTAGTCGTTCTTTCTGTAGTAGGTGGAGAAAGCGAAACTACACCCCGCCAGATCACCGCGGCGCACGAGTTCGACCGCCTTGTCGCCGTCGGCCGTGTGGGGCGCTTCAAAAGAGAACTTCACGCCGCGCGTGTCGATGTCGTAAGACAACGTGCCCTGCCCCTCCTTGGAACGCGCCAAAATGAGTTGCCGGTCGTGGAACAACGTGAACTTAATGTCCGATGCGTCGAGCAGTTCGCGGGTTACGGCTTCGGGGGCGATGATTTCGCGCGCCTCGATTTTCCCGTCGTCTTCGCTCCACAGCACCGCGGAGGGCGTATTGAACAAAATGGCGTAACCTTCAATCGTTCGGCTCTCTTGCCCTTCGGGAGCTTCCCGGAGGTGCACCCCTTCGCGCACCACGCATTCACGTCGCAGCGTTTCGGGGTTCTTTTTGGGTGTGGGTGTCTTTTCCATCGTTCAGCATTTCGGGGGTTGTCGAAAGGTCTCGGAGGTTGGCCGAAACCAAAGGAGTGTCGCCGCCTTCGACGGGTGGCTTGTTTTCGGCGGCGCGCCATTCGTTGACGGTGTAGAGCCCGGCGGCGATGGTCGCCGTTTGATAACGGACGCGGCTCTCGAGGTCGCAAGCGTAAATTTCGCGGCGGTCGAAGATGATGCGGCGGCGCTCGGCCATCTCGGGATAGAGTTTGCGCAGGAGCTCGCATTCCAACTTGTGCAAAATCGGGTTGAGCGTGAGGTTCATCAAATCGGTGTAGGCGTTCTCTGCGCTCTTGTAGTTGTTGCTCGTGTCGCTGTAGACAAAAGAGGGCGGCACACCGAAGAAACGGCAGACCTCGAAAACCGTAAATTTGCGCGTTTCGAGAAACTGCATATCGGCCGACGTCATGGTGACTTGTCGAAAATCGACTTGCCCGGGCAACTCCACAATTTTCTCGCCGTTCGAAAAGCGTTCATCTATCGACTTCGCGGCGTTTTTAAGTTCGTCGCTATCATATTCACCCAAAGCGAACGGGCGGCCTGCTGTGCCGTTGGCCAAAAAGCCGCGGACGTTTCCGCCGTCGGCAAAGCGAGTGAGCGTTTCCTCCGCGGCACTGCCGGCAATGTCGAGCGTGTTTCTCGCATAGGAAATCACCGAAAGGCCTTTTTTCCCGTCGAGTGTGAGGTGTTTGAAGTGCAAAATCTCACTTTCATCGTAGGTGCCCGAAAGGCCGTTTGCCATATCGTTCACCATGTAGACGTTGCGGAGCGCGTCGTGGCTCACCGTGCCGCGGTTGCAAAGTACCAACCTTTCGACCTCATAGTTCAATGAGTTGTATACGGGTACCACGTAGGCGTTGCCCTCCAACAGCAGCAGACGAATGATCGCGCCCCAAAAGTCGGCGGCCGACATCGAGGGACACGGTTGCACGTTGAGCAGATAGGACAAGCGGTCGCCCGGTGTAGAGACAAACAAGCCATCGCGCGCACTCTCCACCCGCAGGGGGAGCGAAGACACGATGCCCGCTATCACTTCGACGCAGCGGTGCGCCGTGGGAATAGACATCGGCGAAGTGTTCACACCGAGGACGTAACGACGTACGCCCCCGGTGCCCGCCGAACGGCTCGCCGACGTTTTGGGCGGCGGAGCGCTTCGGAACAGGTTGCGGACACTTGCGAAAAAACTCATAAAATAGAGTGAGTGAATAGGTGGGATTTTATGAAAACAACAGGGCGAAATTAGTCCGATTCGCGCGCGCAGACAATAGGGTTTTGCGAACGCGTTAAACGCTCCCAAAACCCTACTGTAACAAAGTGTAACAATGTGTGCCACCGTGTTCCGTGATGCACCGCCGTGCGCCAAACTTTATATTTTATTTTGTGTGCCTTTCGCGTCGGAATCGGTGGCCGCCTATTGTTCCGCGTCGAGAAATAGGCGCATCGTCATGAGCATCGTGATCACACCGTCGATTTTGCGCGTTTGTTTGCGCTTGACCGGCTTGCAGTTTTCCAAGTTGTCGAAAGCCAGCACGGCATTGCCGAAACAAAAGGCGTTGATCGGGTTGGAGTTGATAGTGATGCGCCCTTCTTTCGACCAGTGTTCGAAGCTCTCCACCGGAGCGGTGAAATTGCCGAACGTCTGCGCCACCGGTTTGAGCGCATCGGCGCCGCCGACTGCTCCGAGCATGTTGATCACCTCCTGCGACTTCCACGCGTCGTATCCGATTTTTAGGACGTTGAAGCGCTTGGCCAGCCATACGATGTGAGCCACGATGGCGCGGTAGTCGATCACTTCGCCGTCCGTTAGGTGCAAATGCCCATCGGCCGCCCACTTGCGGTACATCTCCTCGTTGGGGTGTCCCGGCAGAGCGCCGCGGGGGAAAAAATAATCCGTGTGAAAGTGCATCGTGCGGTCGGCCGCGTTGTGAATGCAAGTCGTCACGGCCGAAAAGTCGTCACTCTCCGACAAGTCGATGGCCACCATCGCCGTCGGTCGCTGTGTGAACACGCTCAAGTCGAGCGGGCGCATCATCTTGCGGGCGAGCGTGGCGCTAATCCACGGACGCGTCTCGTCTTCGGCGTAGATGTTGAGCAGCTTGGTGCGAAAGGTCAGCAGCGCCTCCGCGCCGTTGCGCAAAGCCTTCGCCCACTCGTCGCGGTAGAAGTCCATCGAAACCGTTACGCCCATGTGGGGGTGCACCTTTCGCCACGTGTCCTCGCTGCCTTCGTCGTCGTCGACATCGGGCATAAAAATGTGGGCAAATGTGCTGTCGTCTTCGAAGTCGCCCAACAGCATACGGCAACAACCTTGCACCATCTCGTAGCACGGCGCATCGACAAGGGGCGAGGCGGTCGTGATAATCACGGTGAGCGGGTTGTGCCGCGCCCCCATCGACGAGGTGAGGGTGTAGAAAAGTTCGGCATCGCGCGCTTGAGAGAACTCGTCGACGATGATGGTCGACGCGTTGAGTCCGTCTTTCGTGTTGGCGTTGGCCGTCAAGCATTGTGCAAAGGCGGGGCGGTTGGGGCGGCGGCTCTTGATTTCGGTTTCGTTGGCCAAATAGTAGCGCGACTTCGGGTCGAGTTTGAGGAAGCATTGGCGCACCACCTTGAAACACTTCTTTGCTTGGTCGGCACTGTTGGCGCAGATGTAGCTCTCCGCGTTGGCATCGCCAAACAAAACATCGTTGACCGATATGGCAGCGCTGCTCGTGGTCTTGCTGAATTTACGCGGAACGAAGAGCAGCGCCGTGCGCACCACGCGGCGCGTGCCTTCCCAAAATCCATAAATCGAGGCGTATTGGAATGCCTGCACCGGCGTGAGCTTGTATTTCTGCAACCCCGCGATGCCGGGGAAGTGCAATTCTTCGTAGAGCGTGAAGAATTGCAGCACCGCGACTTTGCAGAGCCCGTACTTGTCGACCATCTTCAAGAAGTGTTTCACCCCCAACTGCTCGAACACGTTGTGCCCGTCCGGGTTGTTGATCACTTCGGCGCAGTAGGCCTCAAGGCGTGCGTCGGTGTCTGCCAAATTGTAGGCCGCGAGGTCTACAGCGTCGAGCAAACGAGTCACTTCTACTTTCGCCTCGCGGAGTCTGTCTTTGTATTCTTCCGTCATAATGGCAAAGTAGGTTCATAATTTGCGGCATCGGCGCGCGCTTGTGCCATGGCGGCGGCGCGCGGGTCGGTGTCGAAAGCGATGAAGTGGCGGCCGCTAATCTTGGCGGCTTCGCACTCTGTGCCGCTGCCGGCAAAGGGGACGACCACCAACGCGCCGGGGCGGCTGCAGGTTTCGATGAGTTGCCGCGTCAGCGTGGGCGGCTTCTTCGTCGGAAAATCGTAGAGCTTTGTGATGTGGGTTTCTTGGGATGCCGTGATGATGTCGCGGAAGTTGTAGAGCTCGCCGAAAAAGGGGCGGCGGCGCGAATCGTGATCCTCCCGCTCTTTTTCTAAATACTCGTGCGTCTTCTCCTCAAACTCCACACGTTTTCGCTCAAACTCCGCAGCTTTTTCAGCTCTGTAGGGGCGGGCATACAATTCAAGCAGTTGGTTCACACGTGCGGCGTTCGGGAACGTCCATTGACTTCGGCACGTCCAATGGCAAACGGCGCGGTCGCTGATGTGCAGCGCCGCCGCAACACACTGCGCTCCACCGAGCGAGTCGATTTCACGACGCAGCCACAAACGAAGCGGCTCAAATGGTTCGTAGAAATAGGAAGCATTGGGTTGAGTGAACGAGTCTTGCGGTGCGGCTTGACTTTCGTAATGCAAGAAGCGTTCAGCACCATTGCGAAAGGTGCGCAGACTTTTGGGGGACTGTTTAATGTGCACGCCGTCCTTCTTGTACCACGCACAATTGGCGAGGAGACGAAAATGGCGATCAAGGATAATTTGCGAATAGGCGATGCGTTGAGCCGACCCCCACCAAATCAAATTGCCGGTGGGGGCGAGTAGGCGCGCGCACTCCGCCGCCCATCGTTCCACATCGGACAAATAGGCGTCGAACGTCGGCCACTGAAAATCGAAATCGCCTTTGACTTCAAAATACGGCGGGTCGGACACGATGAGGTCGGCACACCCATCGGGCAAATCGTTGTTCAGAAAATTGGCGCATCGCACGGTGTCGAGCGCACCGAGTTGAGCGTCTTTCATAGTTTAGCGGCTTTTTGTGTGGCTTTGAGCACCTTTTCCGTCAAGTTCTCGAGGGGGCTGCCTTCATCGGCGGCGGTCAGGTCTTGGGCGGTCAGTCCAAGTGCTTTCATGTGGCGGGTGACGGCGGCCAACGCGTCGCGCTGCACCCGAAACACGGGGTGCGAAACGAGCTTCTCGCCTTGTTGTGTTTTTTCGCTGACGGTGGTGGCTTTGAGATTAGCTATTTCAGCATTGGCCAGGTCGAGTGTTCGGCGTGCCGAAGCGAGGGAGTAAATTTCCATCTCGAGAGCAGCCGAGTCCGCGCCCTTCGATTTCACAGCGCGCTGTACCGTGGTGGCATGTTCCTCCACGGTTTTCTTCTTCTCGCGCATAAATCGCCCGTATTTTTTGGCGATGGCGCGCAGTTCGGCCAACTCGGAAGCGGAGATTAAAACTTGGCCTTCGTGGCTTTCATTGTCCATTTAATCGAGGTTTTGGAGTGGGTGATCCTTTTGTGTTTGGTGTTGTTTTGTTAAAATCCACCTATTCCAAAAATCGTCGGACGCAGAGAAAAGAGAGTGTGTGGGGTTTAGAAGCACCCCCACCCCCTTTTTAAAACACCCCCCGGGGGGTATCGGGTTTGTCCCTGTTTGTTTTTTTAACGCGCGTTGCGGGGCGTTGGATGCGCGTGCCATCGTCTTCGCCGGTGAAGAGGCGATCAATGGCTTTGCGTTCTACCTCAACACGGCGCGCCGTTCCGCGCTTGCCGCCGCGCCCCAACTCGACATGCACCGCCACGTGGCAGGAGTGACACAATGGCTGCAGGTTCGTCACGTCGAACATCAGACGGCGGCGGTCTTCGGCTGTCGCGCCGTCTTCCACGGGCGAGATGTGGTGCACTTCAGTGGCAAGCGTTTCGCGTCCCTCGTGCATGCAGCGCACACACAGAGGACGGACGCTCAACACCTGTGCACGGAGTTCCACCCATCGGGCGGAATTGATCATGGCGCGATAGTCCGCGCGGTGATTGGAGAACATTGTCTTACTCATGTAACCAGGTTGTAACTGAGAGAGCCCGCGAGCGCACGACTTGGCCGCACCCTCGCGGGTTCTCTATGTAACTACTATGTAACTGCGTTCCTATCGCTTGTCGCCGTCCCCGATAATCACGCCGCGCGCTTGGCGGTCGGCAAGTTTTTCGAGATTGCGGCGCATCACTTCTTCAAGGCTGAAGCCGAGGCGGCGCGCCAGCATTGCGACGAACCAAAGCACGTCGCCGAGTTCGTCCACGATGTTGTCCCTGAATTGGAAACAGTTCCCGCGGACAAAGAAAATCTCGTTGTTGTCGATTTCGATTTCACCGCGGCGCACGGCCTTTGCGATCTTGTCGGCCACTTCACCGGCCTCAGCCATCAGCCCAAAACCGAGATAGGGGATGTTCTCTGCTGCGTGGCCGGCAATGGTGCGATGGGCTTGTTGTTCGTATTCTGTTGCTGTCATTATTGAAGTGCTTGATTTACTAGGATGTATTTGAAAGGGGCATCAAATCCGAAAAGTTCGCCCTTGCACTTGTCTTCAACGCAGAAGCCTGCGACATCTTCATCGAAATAGACAACGCCTTGGAAGAACTCATTTAGGTCTTCGTCAAAGAATTTCACCTCGTCGCCTTCATATATCTCGCGGCCATCTACCGCACGACGATTGATGTATTGCGCCACCGAATCGGGGTACACCTCAATGCAGCGCGGTGATGCGTCGGCGTGGCGGGTGTCGGGTTGAACGATGTAGGACGCGGTGGCATACTGCAACACGCCGCCGTAAACGATTGAGCCGTCGGCGATGGAGCGGCCGCGGAATTTGATTACTTGCATAGGTTTGGGGATATGATTTGTTACTGGGCAAAGAGACAGCCGGTGCATACAGCCGATGCGAGTCGGGCGTGTCCTTTTCGATATTCCGAGAGCAGCGCGTCAACACGCGCCACGAAGGGAGAGAGATAGTCAATGCCCTCTAACTCGGAGACGGCTTGCGTGATTTCTAAATTCGCGCGTAGCACATCCACCGCCGCGCGTTCGGCTTCTTGTTCCAATGCGTTCGGGTCGATGGGGGGCGATTGCTCCTTTTCTTCTTGCGGCATGAGATTGGAAAGGCTGTAATCATTTGCCGCTATCTCTTCGGGGGTGATGCTGATCTCGCGGCCGCTGCTGCGGTCTTCGTATGCGATGGAAGTAATGCCGCGTGCCGTGCGGTCTTTTCGCAGCACGAGCAACACGGTGGGGATCTTCGTGTCGACAAAATAGCCGCCGGGGATAAACACCACGCGGTCGATGACGTTTTGTTCAATCAGCCAGCGGCGAATCTTTCCCTCGGCATTGCCGCGATAGAGAATGCCGGGAGCATTGAGCACCACAGCCACACCATCGGGCGCGAGATAGTGAAGCACGTGGAGCAAGAACGCGTAATCGGCTCTTGACGGCGGGGCGAGCGCCGGGGCATCCGCAAATCGTTCATCGCCTTTCCTTTGCTCCCACTTTGTGGAGAAGGGTGGGTTTGCCATAATGCAAGCGAACTGTCGTCCGGCAAATGCGGGGGCTTGCAGCGTATCGCCGCAAACGCCCTCAAAATTGACAAGACGAGCGCGTGCCACATCCAATTGCTCGCCATCACGTTCTTGTCCAAACTTTCGCACTTCGTCTCCAAAGGTCGAAAGCAGCGCGCCGTCCCCGCAAGTCGGGTCGTACACTTCGGACGGTTCACCTCCGATATACGACTTCATTATTTGTGCGAGTCGCTCATCGGTGTAAAATACGCCGTTCGCCTTAAACTCTTGCCGAATGCTTTTCAGATTGTGTGCCATGGCCGACGGGCAGATTTTGGAAAAAAAGGAAAGAACCAATCGCGGACACGTTGCCACAACGACGGGCGCGGTTGTTCTACTGTCGGCATTGGAGGTACTTCATATAGTCTCAGAAGAGCAGGAAGAGCCTCTTGAATAAGGAGTTTATTCAAATTGCAGCGCATGCCAAGTACATTTGCCGAGACTGTCCCATTCTCTGATAACGAGAAGAACACCACAGCGCGCCCATCTTCATTGTCTGCGCACCACTCTTTGGTCATCGCGTGTAATTCGTTCTGCGTGATCTCTTGTTTTTTGGTCTTTCTGTTGTTTCGTTTGCTCATGCTGTTTCTTGTTTTAATTGAGGTTCTGACGGAAAAGACCAACCATAAGGCCCAGTACGCAATCTCGTTCGCATTTTGGGAGCGCGCGCCATCCAGGGGAGGCGGTCAAAGTTTCGCTGATGGTCTTTGCAAGGTCTTTCACTTTGAAACGAAGGGCGCGGATCTGTGCACGCATGGCGCGCTCCTGCTCTTCCTTTTCGGCTAATACTTCCCTCTTGATTTGGTAAGATCTATTCATTTGCCGTCCGTGTCATTTTGCTGTTTTGCTTTTTTGAACTCCGTGGAGTGCGTGGCGATGTATTCCCGCGCTTTGTCCTCATCGCCCCCGAAGCGTTCGGCCGCTAGCGTCGCAAGCATTTGTTTGTAAGCTTCGCGGCTGACGGCATATTTGCGGCGGTGTTCCTCTTCCGCGGCGCGCGCCATTCGTTCGCGTTCCCTTTCGTATCGCTCAATCTCGCGGCGGCGTGCAGCCATAAAGAGCGGGATTTTTGCCGTGATATTTTCGGGACGTACTCGCCCGAAAGCGACTTGCCCATAGATGCCGGCGGCAAGGCGTGAGAAAAATAGCATTACTTCGGCGAGGTTCAGCGTGGAATAATTCGCGTAAATCGCAAGAGAAAGTTGGTCTATATCGGCGGACGTTAGCCGGTCGGCTTCGGACAACGTCGTGGAATAGCTCGCCACTTGGTCGGCAATCCACCACACGGCGAAGTCGTCGCCGCATTCAATCCCGAGCCGCGCAATGGCGGGAGCGCTTCCCAAATAGCAGCGGTCGGGGCGCGAAGCGCAAAGGGGTGCAATCTTCGACGAGTAGGCCGTCGTGTAGTATTGCCGCGCTCTCTTAATCTCCAAAGGCAGATTTGCGCAAGCGTTCGGCGATCTCTTCATTTCGCGCCCGTCGTTCTTCGCTATAATCATCGACAGATTTTGCGGTTGTGCCATGTTGTGAGGTTGTTATGAGGTTTGTAGATTTCGGGACGGCGTTTGCCCTCGTGTCTTCCAAGACGCGCAGGAAGTTCGACGGACGAAACAACCAATCGAAATCGGCTACCCACCCACGAGCGCCGCCGCCGTTGTAGAAACTAAGCTTTGCGGCGTTCTGCACCACTTTGGCGAGTGCTTCTTTGCCGTGTTCTTTCAGCCGTGCGCGGACAAACGCAGCGCGCTTGCTGTTGGGCGGGATGCTGCGCACTTGCGGAATCTGTGCGCCGTGCGCGGCCATCGTTTCGTTGAAATAGCGGGCAAAGGCCGCCAAATCGAAATCGCTTTTATCTTTCGAACCGCCCCCCTCGGAGGGGGCAACGCTTGCAGCCTCATCCCCCGCACCGGCATTGCGGAGCGGCTTGGCCGCGTGTGCTTCTTCGACGTAAGGAGAAGAAGTACTATTCTCTTTTCCTTTCCTTTCCTTTGGTACGGTTTTCGCTACCATTTGGTGCACCATTTGGTTGCGTTTCTGCTACCATTTGGTTGCTTGTTTCGGTGGTTTTGGTCTTTTCGCGGTTTTCTTGGCGGACGGATACACCGAGGGCGGACGCTGCTTTGCGCTTCGCCGTTATTTCGTCTTTTCGCGCCATTCGCTGTCGGAGGCTTTCGGAGTAGAAACACTCACCGCGCTCGGGGTCGACGGCGAAGGCAAATAACCCAAAGTCCCTAATTATTGACTTTGCGAGAGAAGCATCGATACGAAGGTCGAAAGCTATAAGATTATAATCAACGACACTCATATATTCCGGATCTTCTCGGAGGCGCTCTACGAGCATAAAGTAAACGCCATAACCCGCGGGGCCGTGCTTCATGCGCACATTCACCAGCCGTTCATCGTTGCGGGCGTTGGAATCGTGAGGAAAGTAGGAAGAGAGGGTTTTTGTTGCTTTCTTTCTTCCCATGGTTTGTGTTACCTATTCATTCGTTATTCTTTAGGTGTTCGCAGACAACACGCTCGAACGTGTCGAAATCGCGGACGACTTCATACCGATACCCGTGGGCTTCGGCGTGTTGTTGCCACTCCTTTTGTGCGGGGCTTTGCCGCCCCTTTGCGGTCTTCATCTCAATGCACAGCGCGTGGTGCTGCTGTGAGGGTACGAGAAGAAGCAAATCAGCCACGCCGGCCACCACGCCCTCAGCTTTGAGGCGCGCGCCGGTGATGTGGTCGCGTCGGCCGCCGTTGGGCACTGCGAAGAGCAGCGGGCTCAAGTCGGCGTGAGCGTAGCGAAACCAACGAACGCACGCGCATTGTAGTTGGTGTTCGGGATCTTGCATCGCGTTGTTTGTTGTCGTCCCGAGCGTCAAGAGCGCGGGGCGTTGTTCTGTTGTGCGATGGGATTGGCGAGCGACACGTAAAAGCCGCGCATCGTCACGCCGTAGCGCTTTTCGCCGTCGCGGTTGACGCACCAGCCTTTCGGAGTTACGGTCACTTTCACCTCCGAACCTTTCGGAAAGGCCTCCAACCCCTCGGCATAGCGCCCCGTGAACGTAATGGGCACGATGTTTTCAATCGGGTCGCCGAAGCGGTTGTACGTAGAGCAGTCGAGCAGCAGCACGCGGGTCGTGTATTCCACGTCTTCGCCCGTGTTCGGCGACTTGAAAGTGCGCGTTTCGGGGGCGAGGAGTTCTAAAATGTTGCCTTGTAATTCCATTGTCTTTGTTCTTATGTGTGAGCCTCATCGGTTGAGTTAGCGCCCATGGCCTGCAAATGTTCGTGAACGCGGCGCGTGAAATCGTGGAGCACGTGCTGAGGCGAGCACTTTTGCCTTATGGCGATACGGCCGACGATGGCGTTCGTTTCCGAATAGTGGTGAAGGAGGAGAGCAAATTCTGTTGGGGTCATTAAGCAGAACGTATAAAATCAGGTGTCTACTTGTTGAGTGCTACACTTCGTAATGATGGCGCATTTCGTTTTCCTCGTCTGCAATCTGCTGCAACTCCATTTCACTGCGCACCCGCGCACTATGTTCTTCCGCCGCTTGTAACAGGAGGTCGCACAGCTCGTCGAGAAACCGTTCTTTGTCTTCCTCTGTCAGCACGTAGGCTTCTACGTCCTCCTCCGTTTCGTCGTCGTCTTCGAGCAGCCACAGCCCGGGGTGATTTTTCATTTCTTCTGCCGGCAGTTTGACGAGAGCCGAAATCTCGTCTTCAAGCACTAAGCAGTCATACTTGATTTCTTGTGCCGTGCCGTCGGTTTCTAATGCTCGGCGCAGAGACTCGGCGGCTTCCAATTCTATTTGCATGATGTCCGTTTTTTACTTGTAGAATTTAGTCCAAAAGCTCATGATGCTCTGACCGGTGAAAACGAAACGGCCAAAGTATTCGTTAGCCATGGGTTTGAGCATCCCCAACTTCTTGTATCGGTAGACCGACGTTCTTGAAATCTTAAGCAAGCGCGCCGTATCCGATACGTTGAAGCGAGCGGTCGGGGGGACTTCGGGGCGTGTTTTCGTCATCGGGGTGGAGTTATTTTAATCACTGTAATACTTGAATCGTAAATGCACGTTTTGCTGTACACCGGCAACTCTTCGGCCAGTCGTACGTACGTCACCGCCGCGCGGGCGCTCTGTAGCGCTTTGAGGTTCGGGAGAATGAACTTGCGCGGACGGTTCGGCTTGAGTTGCCGTACATCGTCGCGGGTCAATCTGTTGCGGCGGCGCCCCGTTTTACATTCAAATGCCGAATCGGCGGGGCGCCATTCTTTGGGTATCTTCTCATTCATATCGTTGCTTATTGAGTGGCACGGCGGGGAATCGAACCCCGCGGCGAGCAGATGGAGGGATGAATTGGCAAAGACCCTCGCCGTTTCCTTTCGTGCCGTGTCCGCGGGCCGTCTCACGACGTGGCGCGGGATCTAACCTAACAATTTAATATCTCGAGGCCGCGGGCGGAATCGAACCGCCTAAGGGAGGAGAGAAAAAGCAGAAGACTCACATTATGGCTATTTTGATCAATCAAAGCCTCTCAGCCCTTACCCGGCGAATGTGCAGATTCCTCACACATTCCGCGGCCGTGTGTGTCGCCTCATCCTTGAGAGACGAGAGCGACACGTCTCACATTATGGAACTACAAAACCTTATTTCTTTGCTTCTGTCGCTTTCGGCTTCTCGGCTTTCTCCACCGGGGGAGGCGGCAAATGGGGGAAATAGCTCGGAATGCGCAGGTGCTCGGCCACGATGCGCTCAATGTGCGAGCCGTCCGAAGCATTCGCACCGGCAATGAAATAGATCCCGTCGCACTCCGATACGAGTTTCACGTCGCGGGCAATGTAGTCCACCCATTGCGTGCCGCCCGCTTTCGATTGCAGCGCGGGGTCGGTGGGGTTTACGGGCTCGTGACCCAAAGAGCGGAGGTAGTCCGCGGCGGAGTTAAACGCTTCGGCGAAGTTCTCGCGGGGCTTGCCGGTGGTCGGGTCGGTGATGGCGCCCGAAATGTAAATTTTCATCGTCTTGCTTATTTTGAAGATGGAACACTGTGCGCAGCATCGCAGGAGAGAACCCCAACCGCGACGGCAAAAACCGAACGCTGCGCGCTATTGAGAGGCCACGGGCGGAATCGAACCGCCGAGAGAGAGCGAGATTTGAACGAGTTGCCTATATACAAGCGGTGTCGCTCTCCCTTTCCGGGTGAACATGCAACGCATCGCACGTTCCGCGGCCGTGTGGCTGTTCCGACTCTCACGAGCGGGCAACAGCCGGTAACTTTTTACTTAGATACCATGAAACCATTTTGTGACACGGCGGGGAGTCGAACCCCGCAGCGAGGAAAAACATCGCAAAAACTCGCTACCCTTCGTGCCGTGTCCGCGTGCGTTGTCACAACGTGGCGCGGGAAATCAATTCATAATCTATTCAATGAAAAAAAATCGTGGCGAGTGGGGAGTCGAACCCCGCAGCACTCAAGAGAGCCGCAACCGGTGCTCGCCATACTGCACGGCGTCTCACGACGGATGCAGAAAACACTATTATCAATCATTAATGAGGTAAAGCATCTATGAAAAGGGGCGCGCCGCCTGTCGTACCAAACGAACGCCTATTTGTAAAACAATCAACGAAGAGTAGCGATGCGCGTCGTAATAGGGACTATCAGCTCATTATCGATAATCTTGTATGGCTTAGGGTCTATAGTAGCGAGAGCAGCGACCCCGCTCTTTTCGTAAATCTCGGCTACATAGCAGAGGTAATCTACGACAGCTACGAAGCGTTCCACCACGTCCCCATCCGCGGAATATGGAATGGCCGAAAAAGCCCATATAACAAGCGTGGACAAATCTCCGTGCTCTACAATCGCGAGATTTGTGGTGGCTTCTATTCTTTCGAGCTCGCGAATTATTTTATCCACTGCCGGAAGACATCCGGAAAACTTGCAACGGGCCACATTGAAATCCCAGGTATCGGCCCCCTCATTAAATCGGTATGACCGGTGGGATTTTTTCATTCGAAACGGAAATGCGGGTTGTCGATTGTCTGTGCTCATAACTTTTCAGCGTCTACGAAATCGGGGAGTTTGTTTCGGTTTTGTAATCCGAAGTATTCACGTAAAGCAGAGTTTACGTGGTGGTCATCAAACCTCTCGAGAATATCAAAGAGGGTGCGCTCTTCTTCGAAGTAGTTCACACAACCGAGAATTTCCGTCACTCGTTCGTTTTTATCTTCGAAGTATTCGCGCAAAGCGGCGTTTATATTCTTGAGGCTAAACCTCTCGAGAATATCGAGAAGGAAGTACTCTTCTTCGGAGTCGCTCACGTTGTCGAGGATTTCGTCGGTGTCCACCGATAAGTCAAAGTATATTGTACTCACGACTTGAATTTGTTTAGGTGTAATAGTGGCGCGCCGCCCGAAGCAACAAGTTCTCATTTCTTACTCTTACCAATCCCAAGAGCGGCGCGCCGTGTGTGTTATTCGTCTTCGGTGTTCACGTGTTCTTTCATGTAAGCCAAAAAACGAGCCACAGAAGTGGGGAACATTTCGGCTAAAAGTGCCCGTTTCCCAATGAAAGCCCACAAGTAAATTCCGATAACTCCCGCAGCTTTCCATACAATCCAAGGAATCACGGGGCATTCAATTTCTAAGCCGACCAAAAAGGCGGCGAGAAGGAGAAGAACCGTGTGCAGAGCGAAGAAGCCCCACTGGCCGAAGGTGTCGAGTAGCTGTTTCATTGTTTTATTTCTTTGTAGCTTGGACATAGTTCGATGAGATTCTTGAATTTTTCGGAGTCGCGGAAGCCCGGAATGGCGTCGATTGCATCCTCTATCGCTGCGCGGATTTCCTGTTCATCGACTAAAATGAGATGTTCTTTCCCGAATTCCATATCATATTCGAACTCGCTAAAAGCATTCTCCTTGAATTCTAAGATTTCGGCTGCTGGGAAAAGATTGGGGTCTTCTGGATTTCGCCCGATAACTTCGTTAATGTCGTACCACATGACAAACGTGTCACGCACGCGTTCGCGGTCTTCCGAGGAGAGTCTATTCAAACCGAGAAAACTTAACAAACCGAACGGCTTTTTGCATGGAGAAAGGGGAGCACCCGCGGCGGTGTCGTCTGTAGCCTCATCGCTTTCGGCGGCTTGGGCGTCGTTCTCGTTGTCGAGTTCCGTGGGCGGTGTATCTTCATCGGCGGTTTCCTCCACTGCGCCGGCCTCATCGGCTGCGGCATTCTCTTTGTCCTTGGCGGGCAGGGGGAGCTGGATCTCCCGATTATTAATGTAAAAGGTTGGAATTTTCGGAAACGCACAGTCGGCGGGGGAACCCTCAAAGCCAACCTCCTCGCCGGGTTCGTCGTCGAGCTCGTTAGGTTCGTCCTCTGCAAGCGGTGTTTCTTCGTAGTCGAGCAGCGCGCGGAAATAGTCGATGATGTATTCCAAACGCTCCACGTAGTAGCGGTAGAAGTGTTCGCCCACGTTGTTGCCGTTTGCGCTCAACTTCAAAACAATCTCCACCGCTTGGTTGGCCAAGTCTTCGTACTCGTAGGCGAGCACCTCGCTGTCTGCATCAGCGATGAGGCCGTCGATCTCTTGATGCAGCGCCTCAAAGCGGAAGCAATCCTCAGCGAATCGAGTTATTAGGTCTTTGTTGTCCATCGTTGTTGTTGTTACTTCGTTGTTTTCTGTGCTCGTTTCCTTTGCAAATCCGAAATACTTCCATACATTTGCAGAACAGAAAGCGGCGGCGCTGTCTTGTTTTTCAGCATCTTAGCCGCTCGGGGAATGTAATTACCTCCGAACACGTTGCAAAGATAGAGTTATCTTCTCAATCAACGAAAGAATCTTCTAAGAATATGATTCTACACCCTCATTTTTAACATTTGGCTTATGACTACAAAAGCAAGACTAGAGGAATTTATTCGATTTAAGGGACTTGCCACCTCACGATTTGAGTCGATGTGCCATTTATCGAATGGTTATGTCCGCAACATAAAAAGCCAAATAGGGGATGAAAAGCTGAGTAATATTCTAAATACATTCCCAGAGCTCTCAAAAGTGTGGCTTCTCACCGGCGAAGGTGAAATGCTCCGCACGGACACCCCGGCGGCCGTCTCGGTCTCTGAGGACGCCCCCCCGCCTCAGCTCATACCCGCGCCACCCGGCAAGGGTTTGCCTCTCATTCCTCTGCCAGCCATGGCGGGCTTTCTCAAAGGCGCAGCCGACATCGACCCCAACGAGATAGAGTGGTACTACGTCCCCGCGTTCCGCGACTGCCAGTTCCTCATCCGAGTCAAAGGCGAAAGCATGAGCCCCCGCTATCTCAGCGGCGACATCGTGGCGTGTAGAGAAGTGCAAGACACCGGCACATTCTTTCAATGGGGCAAAACCTACGTGCTCGACACCGACCAGGGCGTGGTCATCAAGCGCGTGCGCCCCTCCGAAAAAGAGAACCACATTCTTTGCGTCTCCGATAACCCCGAATACGACCCCTTTGACGTCCCCATCGCCGGCATCTACCATCTCGCCATCGTGCGAGGCCTCATCCGCGAAGAATAACAAAACAATATTATGGCACGATTTTTCCTCTCTCTCCTCGTTGCTCTCTTCATCGCAGGCAACGCAAATGCGCAGCGCTTCAACCGCTACGACATCGACTACGACCTCAACAAGTTCCGCGACATCAAAGAACGCAACAGCCACAAGGATTTCAACGTTTGGGCAAACGATTTGCTCCGCAACTTCCCCCTCACCGAAAACGGGGCTATTAAATTCCAATACGTCATGCGCGCCGACACCGCCTACAACGCCGACGAAATGCGCGACGTGATCGAGACATGGTTTCGCACCGAGTTCGGGGTGCCTCCCACTGTGGGCGGCACCGGCTACACGCTCTCGATTTCCGATGCGTGGGCGAGCGTAGGCAAAATTCCCGGCGCTCATTATGGATATAACGCGACGATCAACGCCGAAATCACGTGCAAGGTAGAGATCAAGAACGACCGCCTACGTCTCACCGTGGGCGTTCCGCGTTTCCGCGCGGGCATCGGCCACGTCGATGACATGGCAGAAAAGCTCCTCCGCCCCGGCGATTGCTACCCCGCCTACGCCAAGGGCAAAGAGCAGCGTCAATTCTCCGTCGCTTTTATCAACTCCGTATCCACCGCTTTGGGCAAGGCACAAAGCCTCATCAACATGCTAAACGCGCGCGCAGAACTCAACAGTCAAAAGGGCGCCGACGATTGGTGACCCACCCCACCTTTGCAAATTCTTTGCTCCACATCGTTTGCACCCCACGGCAATACTGATATTCAGATCATTGCGGATTCTCTGTAAATTCGTCTCGGGTATATACCCAAACTCCACCAACTAACTCACAAATTCGAAGAACGATGCTGAAACATCTCCTCCTTATAACAATTCTGATGTCCATGACAGCGACACTGAGTGCGCAAAACAACAAGAGTGAACAAGAGCGGCTTCCCGTCAAAGAGGAAGAAAGAAGCCCGCAAGTGTGCACCATCCCCGAGCAGTTGCCGTTTTTCCCCGGTGGCGAAGCCGCATTGCTCGCCTACGTAGCCAGCCAAACCAAATATCCAGAACAAGCGATACGAGACAGTGTGCAGGGGGTCGTCCTGCTCCGTTTCGTCGTTCTCGAGAACGGTAGCATCGGCAAGGTACAAATTATCAAATCTCTCGAACCGCATTGCGACGCTGAAGCCAAGCGCGTGGTGAAAACTCTCCCCCGCTTCATTCCCGGTAGGCAAGGAGGTAAGGCTGTACGTGTTTGGTACACTCTCCCCATTCGCTTTCAACTTCCCAAAACTACGCCCGGAAAATAAGTCATTCACCTCGACATTTTCAGCCGTCGGTCCCCCACCCTCTCTTAAAATGGCCGACTGACGGGTTATCACTGCCGAGCTACTCTTCAATAAAATCCTATCTCCATGCGCAAATTCACCTTTCTACTCCTGTTGAGGCACCAATCCCAAAGCGGCCTACGAAGAACTTCACGAAGACGACGTACATTTTGCGGCGGATGAAAGTTTCCAGCCCATATTGACCGAACTCTCCGACCTTTATGCCCTCCGTAAGCCGGAAGCCACCCTGCTGCCGGTCTATTGTAGCGAAGACTCGGCGGTGAAGCTGCTGTTGAAAGACTCGGTGCGCATGGCCATCACCACGCATCCCCTCAACGATAAACAGAAAGAATTCGTCGGCTCGCACAACCTCTCCGTCACGCAAAGCAAAATCGCCTACGATGCCTTCGCACTCATCGTCAATAAAGCCAACACCGACACGGTAATCAACCTCGACGAGCTGCGCGCCATCGTGCAAGGGCGGATCACAGACTGGAAACAGCTGGAAGTCACCCACCGCAGCGGCAAACTCTCGCTCGTTTTCGATGCTTCCGGTTCGAGCACCGTGCGCTACATGAAAGACAGTCTCAATGGCGGCAAAGAACTCAAGGGAAACATCTTCGCGCAAGGGAGCAACTTGAAAGTCATCCAAGCGGTGAAGGAGAATCCCAATGTTATTGGTGTCGTTTCCACCGACTGGTTGCGCCAAGAGAAGGGAGACACCACTGTCATCAAGAGTTTCCAAGACCTTGATGTCCACGTGATGCTCGTCGGGAAAGTCGGGAAAAAGGCCAATGACTGGCAGCGACCCTACCAATACTACATTGCCACGGGCGAATACCCGCTGGTTCGCTCTGTTTGGGCCATCACTACGGATCCCAGAACCCGCAGTGCACTCAAATCGTTCTACTTCTTCCTCAAAGACAACGTAGGGCAACGTGTAATCTGCAACTCCTCGCAGCTTTTGCCCCGCAATCAGGTGCAAGTGCGCGAAGTCAGCGTGCAATAGCCCAACAGAGTCCCCGGTTTTTCCGCAATGAGAAGGAACTACCAAACATAATCTTTGCGTCGCATTTCCCAACGAACGCGCGTCTGTCCGAATCTATCGGCTAAATGACCCCGTTCGTTGGGAAATTGCGTAGAAATCGTTATATTTGCATCCCAACGTTTCAATTCCCGTTCCGTGCAAGACCTCGAATCCTCCCCCGCACTCTCGCTCTATGAGCTCAATTCCATCGTTCGCCAGACGTTGGAACTCACACTCATGGACAGTTTCTGGGTCGTGGCCGAAATTGCTGAGATGCGTGAGCCGCCTAACGGACACTGCTACCTGGAGCTCGTCGAAAAAGACGAGCGCCGCTCCGGAGAGTTCCGCGCAAAAGCACACGCCAACATCTGGAACAGCACGTGGCAGCGACTTAAAATCCGCTTTGAGCGCGAAACACGCCAACACCTCCACAAGGGGCTCAAGATCATGGCCCGTGTGAACGTCAGTTTCCACGAAGTCTATGGTTATTCGCTCAACATCATTGACCTGAACAGCGAATTTACACTCGGCGAACTCGCTCGAAGACGGCAAGAGATCGTCAACCAGCTCATGGAAGACGGGATTTTCACGCTCAACAAGGAGATTCCCCTGCCCCGTCTTGCGAAGCGCATCGCCGTGATCAGCTCGGAAAATGCCGCTGGCTACGGTGATTTCTGCAACCAGATCGAGCAATCTCCCTATGCCTTCGTCCTGCAACTCTTTCCCGCCCAAATGCAAGGTGCCAACGTCCCGCAAAGTGTCATCGCGGCCTTGGATTCCATCGCAGAGCAACTCGACCAATGGGACGCCGTCGTCATCATTCGCGGCGGAGGTGCCACGACAGATCTCGATGGCTTCGAAGATTATGAGCTCGCGAGCAATGTTGCGCAGTTTCCCCTCCCCGTGATCACCGGCATCGGGCACGAACGCGACGAAACCGTCGTCGATCTGGTGGCCGGCACCCGCTGCAAAACGCCTACGGCCGTGGCCGCTTTTCTCATCGAGCGCATGCAAACAGAGGATCACCGCCTCCTACAATTCGAAGCAGCGTTGCACAGCGGCACACTCCGCGCATTGCAAGCGAAACAACGCACATTCGAACTGCTTGCTCACCGCTATTCCGTCGGCGCCACCGAGTTTGTGGCCGCACAACGGCAGCGCGTGTTTCGACAAGCCAACCGATTGCAGACTGCCGCCATTCAACAGCTTGCAGACTGCGCACATCGCACCGCACAAATCGCACAACGCCTCGCACCGGCCGCGGAGCGCATGCTCGAACGCGCCACACATCGTCTGCAAGTCGCCGAGAAAAGCATACAGGCCGCCGACCCCAAACGAATTCTCCGCATGGGCTACTCCATTACCTACACCCTCGACGGAAAAACCGTGCGCAGCGAAGAGCAAATTCCCACCGACACGCTCATAGAAACCCACTTGGCCCAAGGAATCGTGCGCAGTCGCGTCGTTGCCCCCCAATAATGTGTCATCCCGCCCCATAAATCCCACCGATATGCCCCGCAGCACCCATCCCTCCTACGAAGAAGCCGTCAGGGAAGTAGAACAAATCGTCACAGAAATCGAGCGTGGCGAAATGGACATCGACCAACTCACCCCGAAAATCAAGCGCGCGCAAGAACTTCTCGCCCTCTGTCAATCACAACTCAAGAAAGTTACCGACGACGTAAAGAAACTATTAGACCATGAGTAAGAACAAGCTCTCCAAGTTCGCCGAAATGGCCACTTATACTCACGTAGTCGAGGCCCCTTTCCAGACACCGGACACTCCCCCCCACCCTCTGCGCGGGAAATGGCACAGCGACTTCTTCAAAAACGAGCACCCCATCGTGCTCGAACTCGGCTGCGGACGAGGCGAATACTGCGTGGGACTCGGCGAACTCTTCCCCGACAAAAATTTTATCGGGGTGGATATCAAAGGCGCACGCATGTGGAGCGGGGCAACAGAAGCCCACAACAAGGGCATGCACAACGTGGGATTTCTCCGTACGCACATCGAATTCATCGACAAGTTCTTTGCGCCCGGCGAAATCGCTGAAATTTGGCTCACTTTCTCCGATCCGCAAATGAAGAAGGTGACCAAACGACTCACTTCCACCCATTTTCTAGAACGCTATCGCCGCCTTTTGGCCGACAATGGACTCATCCACCTCAAAACGGACTCCAATTTTCTCTTCACCTACACCGATTTGCTGGTGAAAGCCAACGGGCTCCCCGTCGAATTCCGCACCGACGATCTCTATCACACCCTGGCAGCCAACGAGAACAAGGAGGTGGCAAACATTCTCGGCATTAGAACCTACTACGAACAGCAGTGGATCGACCGAGGCCTCACCATCAAATACCTCAAGTTCCACCTCCCGCAAGCCGGAACGCTCGTGGAACCCGACGTCGAAATCGAGATGGACGACTATCGTTCCTACAATCGTCACAAACGTTCGGAACTCAACAAGACAAAATAATTTTCATTCATCCTCATATCCCGCAAACTCATGCTCAAACATATCGTCATGTGGCGCTTCAAAGACGGCGCCGAAGGAAAAACAGCCCTCGAACACTCGGCTTGGATGAAACAACACCTCGAAGCCCTCGTGGGGGTGGTGCCCGAACTCCACTCTCTCGAATACGGCGTCGATGTGCTCCGCTCTGCCGCCTCGTATGATGGCGTTCTCACCGTAACGGTCGACGATCTCGACGCCTTGTCGCGCTACGCCAACCACCCCGAACACCTCAAAGTGGTGGAATATGCGAAGCGCGTGGCCGAAAGTCGCGTCGCTGTTGACTTCGAATGCTGAACCTCCCCCTCTTGTCCTTTTCACATGACCCTCTATCCCAAACTCATCACCGACGTCTTGGCCGGTATTCGCTATCCCGGCAACGGAAAGACGATCATCGAAGCCGATATGCTCGACGATCAGCCGCACATCGACGGCATGAAAGTGAGTTTCTCCATCGTCTTCGACAAGAACCCCGACCCCTTCATGAAAAGCCTCTTCAAATCGATCGAGGCTTCCATTCATCGTGAGATCAGCCCCGACGTGCAAGTCGAAATCACCCCCGTTTATCGACAAGCCGAGCGCCCCGAAGCCGAAAAGCTCCTGCCCGGCGTCAAAAACATCATTGCCGTCAGCTCCGGCAAGGGCGGGGTGGGCAAAAGCACCGTCTCCGCCAACCTCGCCGTGGCTTTGGCCGCCCAAGGCTACGAAGTGGGCCTACTCGATGCCGACGTTTTCGGTCCGTCCATGCCCAAAATGTTCAGCGTCGAAAGCGAACAAATTTACGCACACATCGTCGAAGGCCGCCAACTCCTCATCCCCGCACTCAAATACGGGGTGAAACTTCTCTCCGTCGGTTTCTTTGTCAACCCGCAAACGGCCACACTCTGGCGCGGCTCCATGGCTTCCAACACGCTCCGGCAGCTCATTGCCGATGCCGATTGGGGAGAACTCGACTATCTCATCATCGACACGCCGCCCGGCACGAGCGATATTCACCTCACCCTCCTGCAAACGCTCGCCATCACCGGCGCCGTCATTGTCAGCACCCCGCAACAGGTGGCACTGGCCGATGCACGCAAGGGCATCGACATGTATCGCAACGAAAAAGTCAATGTGCCCATCCTGGGCCTCGTGGAAAACATGGCTTGGTTCACACCTGCCGAGTTGCCCAACAACCGTTACTACATTTTCGGCCGCGAAGGCGCCACCCGATTGGCCGAAGAACTCAATGTGCCCGTACTTGCGCAAATTCCCATTGTGCAAAGCATTTGTGAAGGGGGCGATAGCGGCGAACCGGTAGCCCTCCGCGCTGAGACTCTCACGGGGCAAGCCTTCGCCCACCTCGCCGGCGCAGTGGTCGAAGCCACCGAACGCCGCAATCGCGAGCTCGATCCCACGAAGATCGTGGAGGTTACCATCAAAAGCGCCAAAGACATGCAATGATGCCTGCCTCCGCGCGCACCACAGACTCCGCGTTTCTGCGCATCCACACGCGCCCCTCGACTATGCCACGGTCGAAGGGCGCGTTTTTTCGTACACTCCTTGTCTTCCGCACGCCGCACTCCCCCACTCCTTGACCGGCACCGAGCACAGCCGGCCGCACGTTTGTCACCGACTCGGGCGAGCGCCCCGTCTTCGTCCACACTCCACAACCAACCACCCCACTCGCGCCCCACGGAACGACACTTCGCCACTCTGCATCCTCGTCTTTTTGCCTCCCTCGGCGAAAATCCCGCGTTTTCTCTTGCTCTACATGGCAGAACGCACTACTTTTGTATGCATAGTTCCCCACCGATAGACTTCTGCCCCATGATTCTCGACGAAATCTCCCGCCTTCGCGCTTACGCTCCCCTACATCCCGGCTTCCTCCGACTCGCTGACTATCTCGAACAGCACGACCTCACGCAGGCACCGACCGGCCGCATCGAGATAGACGGCGAACAGCTCTTCATCAAC